>Ga0209069_10000461_pt1 | contig 18534 bp, 17 predicted proteins | sample Str013_2_FD_187202 | JGI IMG/M metagenome (GOLD analysis project Ga0209069, IMG submission 187202) | Freshwater sediment microbial communities in response to fracking from Pennsylvania, USA - Straight Creek_MetaG_SC_2013 (SPAdes) (version 2) | ecosystem: Environmental > Aquatic > Freshwater >...
CAAATCATATCGATCAATGCTTCCCCAATGCAAAGAATTTTGTTTGTCATAATTATAAATTATGGTTAATGGCCACCACCTATTGGTATAATCTCTTCGTCCAGGTTTGTTTTTGTTACTTTAATCAGCATGGTTGCAAAACATGCAAGTAATAATAATACTCCTGCAAATGAGATAGCATTGTTTGGATTATTTCCCAAAAAGTGACTATATACAAACCCAAACGTAAGTGTTTGCAGTATCATTGGTATTACGATCATCATGTTAATAATTCCCATGTAAACTCCGTAGCGTTCTTTTGGGATACTACCTACTACCATAATATAAGGTACACCCATCATACTTGCCCATGCAATTCCAAATCCTATCATCGGGAAAAACAACAGGGTTTTATCTGTTATATGTGGGAAAATAAGTAATGCTGTACTTGCCATTAATAGACAAACAATATGAACATATTTGGCGCCGATTTTTTTAGCCATAAAAACCAATCCAAATGCGGATAAGAAAGTAACAATATTGTAGAATCCATTCACTTTTCCTGCCCACACAACAGCTTGCTGGTATAGATCTTTGTTGGATTCTGAATCTGTATGGAAAACTGATTTCGCAATGCTAAGTGATACAAATTGCCAGTAGCAAAACATTGCATACCATTGAAAAAAGTAAACAAGCGCCAATTGCCACATAATTTTTGGCATATCGCTAATGGCCGAAAATATTTCCCTGAATGTTTCTATTACCCCTTTCTTTTTTGCCCGAAGCAAAGCCAGCTCTTCTGCAGTAGGAGGAATCTCAGGTGTCTTTGTTACTGACCATACTACAGAACTTATGGAACAAACGGCCCCCACGAAAAAAGATCCAAATACCCAGTATGGAATACCTGATTCACCATTCGAAGTAGTAGTTACTTTTTGTAAAGAGGGGATGCTTTGAAAGAACCCCAATGACAGGTTTGCTAATGTAATACCCAGACCTGTGAAAAAGCTTTGTGTTAGGAAGCCCATGGGACGCTGACTATCTGGCAATTTATCGGCAATAAATGCACGATAAGGCTCCATTGCTGTATTATTGGCTGCATCCAAAATCCATAATAATCCTGCCGCCATCCATAAGGATTTGCTAAATGGAAAAGCGAAAAGGCAAAGACTGCAAAAGATAGCCCCAACCAGGAAATAAGGTTTACGCCTTCCCCATCTGGGATGCCAGGTCCGGTCACTCATAGCACCAATCAATGGCTGTATCAATAATCCAGTCATAGGGCCCGCCAGGTTTAGAAATGGCAAATCTTCTGGTTTAGCATGCAAAAAAGTATATAGCGGATTAATAGCAGTTTGCTGTAGACCAAAGCTGTACTGGATTCCAAAAAAACCAACATTCATGTTGATAATTTGCCAGAAGCTTAGGCTCGGTTTTTTAAATGTCATAAGCAATCGTTTGTTTTACCGCCATAATCCCGTAAGCCATAAATTTAATTAATGAATTGCCAGGATTGAAGGTTTGTTTATGGGAATCATTTTGCAAACGTTTGCGGTGTATAAAATATGCCAGCTTTCAAATCATTGGTCAGACAGCTGGTAAGGTGGGCACTACTATTATAAATAAGTATACGGTCAGGGTTACCGCCTGACCGTATACAATGACTTGATATCCGAGAACTTAAAGACTACTTTTTAGCGATATCCGCCACGGTTTTTCTTTCCAGTACTTTCAGCGTGGCATCCCTTACCAGTATCATGGAGTCGTGCAAACCGCAACTTTTTTCGTCGCAGTTCTTGCATTTTTCATAAAAGTTCAGGCTAACGCATGGCAACAGGGCGATGGGCCCATCCAATAGCCGTATTATTTTGGCCATCGACACATCAGCCGGGTTTACTGCGAAATAATAGCCGCCCCCTTTCCCTTTCTTACTTTCCAGCACACCTGCTTTTTTCAGTTCCAGTAAAATGTTCTCCAGGAATTTCAGGGGGATCTTTTTCTTTTTTGATATTTCAGCAATCAGCACCGGCCCCTTTTCAGTATTCTGCGCCAGGTACATCAGCGCTTTAAATGCATATTGACTTTTTTTGGAAAGCATCCTTCAGGTTTTTAATAATTAAGTTTTCTCTTTGTCTAAGCAAGTTATTATTTATTATTAAAACAGCCTGTGTTGTCCCAGGTATTTCGGCCATTTATAGAAAACATCCTGTAATCGCAGGTCCTGGCGATTTATCATGTTATTGACTGCCTATAACCCTAATACCTCCTTCATGCCAAATATTCCTGTTTTATCTTTCAAAAATTCTGCAGCCAGTACCGCACCTGTAGCAAAACCTTCCCTGCTGTGGGCAGTATGGATAATATCAATAGTATCTATTTCGGAAATATAACTTACCGAATGTGTTCCCGGCGCTGGGTCAATGCGCCTGCTAAGAATGGACAACTCCTCCGGGTTATTGGTTTCCCTGTTCACCCATTTTTTCTTCCTGTCTATTCGTTCTAATATCTGGTTGGCCAGTGAAACAGCTGTGCCGCTTGGGGCATCTTTCTTTTGTGTATGGTGCGTTTCCTCGAGTTGAATGGCATATTCAGCATGGGGGTTCATCAATTCTGCCAGTCTTTTATTGATTTCAAAAAAGATATTTACACCCACACTAAAATTACTGGTATATAAAAAGCAGCCATTGTGTTTCTTACAATAGCCAATGGCCTCATCCATTTTATCCAGCCAGCCGGTACTGCCGCAAACCAGGGGCACTCCAAATTCAAGGCATTTCATTACATTGGAAAATGCGCTGTGCGGCCCGGTGAATTCAATCGCTGCATCGGCTTTCTTCAGGTTATTGGCAGTAAAATCAGCAGCATTGTCCAGGTCAATTTTTAAAACTATCTCATGACCTCGCTGTAAGGCTATTTTTTCAATGGCCTTGCCCATTTTGCCGTATCCGATGAGTGCAATTTTCATCTAAACTACAATTATAAATAACGAATGACAGGGTTACAAAAAGTAACTGAATTAACGCAGTGAAGTTATACGATTTGTATGATTCTTACCGATGGTAAATACAAAACTTAGCCCGATGGTATTGGGCATAGCGTTGAAATTGGGCTTTATTTTCATACTCAATTGATCAGAAATATCAAACTCTTTCAGGTGCGCGTCAACCGTTGCGTCTATCACATTAAGCCCCCAGAACAAAAGAAAGAAGAGTACCGAGTAATCAATATTCTTCCTGAACTCCGCCCTGTAATTTTTGAGTGAATAGGTATCGCCGGCATCCAGGAAAGGTTTTAATTCCTGCGCTACATTTTTAAAATTGGCAGTATCGTTGTTGACCAGGGTTAGGTAGGCAAAACGTATTTTTCGGTATTCCTTTAGATTGTAACTGAACACAGCTGCATTAATGCCCAGGGCAGTATATACCAGTGGAATTTTCCAGTATTTTCTGTTGTAAGCCTGTCCCCAGCCTGGTAAAACGGCGGAACGGATGGCGGCCTTATGAGGGCTGTGTTTTTTATGTATGGCAGTGTCTGTGACCTTAACTCTTTTAATGGAATCAATCCCAAGCAGCCTTACTTTACTGGAATCTTTTTGTTGCGCATGCAGGGAACCTGCTGCAGCAAGAATGAAAAGTAACCATAAAAGGAATGAACGTTTCTTCATGAAAATTAATTGGCAGCCACACCCAATTGCTCTAAAATCTTATTCAATTCTTCGAGCGAGTAATACTCAATACTTATGCTACCATATCCTTTCCTGGTATGGTTTAGTCTTACCCTGGTGCTGAAATGTGATGCTAAATTATCCTCTATTTTTTTATAAGCATGCGGCATTTCCGGTTTTACCGATTGTTTAACTGCGTTGGGTGTTTTATACAGCTGCCGAACCAGCTCTTCTGTTTGGCGAACTGACAATTTCCGATCAACCACCTGTTTGAAAATATATAATTGTTTGTCAATAGTGTCCACATTTATCAATGCCCTTGCATGTCCCATGGTTAGGCTGCCATTGCGAACCGCCACCTGTATATCAGGGGGTAATTTTAGCAATCGTACATAATTGGCTACGGTACTGCGTTCCTTTCCCATTCTTTCAGCTACCTGTTCCTGGGTATAATCCAGTTCATCCATCATGCGCTTGTAGCTCAGGGAAATTTCAATCGCATTCAAATCTTCACGCTGCAGGTTCTCCAGTAATGCCAGTTCCAGTAACTGCACATCATTAGCCTGTCGGATATAGGCCGGAAGATCTTTTAACCCTGCTATTTTCGCGGCGCGATAACGACGTTCGCCGGAAATGAGGCGGTATTTTCCGTTTGGTAATGCCGAAACAGTAATAGGTTGAATAATATCATGGATCTTTATAGACGCAGCCAGTTCATTCAATGATTGTTCGTCAAAATCATGACGCGGCTGTTTGGGATTGGTTTCAATAAGGTCTACAGGAATTCGCAGGATGCCGGTTGCCTGCTCTACAATATTTGTTTTCAGGCTGCCACTGGTAGTTTTCAAGTCAGCATCGATACTTTGCAGCAGGGAACGAATTCCCTTGCCTAATGCATCCTTATTTTGTTTGGGATTGGTCATATCAGATTGTTTGGAGTGCGCGGGGAACAAATTAATCTTTTTGTCCGATGCTGTCAACTCCGCTATTCTAAAATCCTGGCTTCCTGTTTTATTTTAGTCATATCATTCTTCTGCAGTATTTCCTTTGCGAGGTTCAGGTAATTCATAGCGCCTTTACTCACTGCATCGTATAATATGACTGGTTTGCCAAAACTGGGCGCTTCACTTATTTTGCTGTTGCGGTGAATAATGGTATTGAATACCATTTCATCGAAATGTTTCCTCACTTCACTTACTACCTGGTTGCACAAACGAAGTCTGCCATCATACATGGTCATCAATATACCTTCAATCTGCAATTCCTGGTTTAGGCGGTTTTGTACAATTTTTATGGTGTTCAACAGTTTACCCAAACCTTCCAGTGCAAAGAATTCCGTTTGTACCGGTACAATGACCGCATCGGATGCTACCAGGGCGTTAACTGTAATTAATCCCAGGGAAGGGGAGCAGTCAATGACGATAAATTCATAATCGTTTCTTACCGGTTCCAGCAAAGATTTCAATACGCCTTCGCGATTGGGGTAATTGATCATTTCTATTTCTGCGCCTACCAGGTCTATATGACTGGGCACCACATCCAGGTTGGGAATATCCGATTTTAATATTACATCCCTGACCTTCACCTCGTTTACCATGCAATCGTACAGGCTTTGGGTGATATTGTGTAAATCGAATCCAACGCCGGTGGTACTGTTGGCCTGGGGGTCGGCATCCACCAATAATGTCTTAAACTCCAACACAGCAAAACTGGCCGCCAGGTTGATGGCGGTAGTGGTTTTACCAACTCCCCCTTTTTGATTTGCTACTCCTATTATTCTTGCCATAATTGCGTTCCTTACCGAAAACCCGGTGTTTTTTGTGGTCAGCCTACTATTGATTCCATCAAACTTTTATGGTGTCGCCAATTTTTACCAGTTTAAGTGTTGCCCCAACTGCTGTAAAGGCAGCGGTGGCTTTTGCATGGTCGATTTTTATATAGCCAAAAGTATCGTAATGAACTCCTACGATTGTTTTGCAATCAATCATCCTGGCGCATTCGGCGGCATCTACAGCGTCCATGGTAAAGTTGTCTCCAATAGGCAATACTGCAAAATTTAGTTTTGCCCATTTGGGCACCAATTGCATGTCCAGTGTAAGCGCTGTATCGCCACTATAATAAAAATTTCCTGCTGTGCTGGTGACAATGAAGCCCAAGGGATTGCCTCCATAACCTCCGTCGGGAAGCCCGCCCGAATGCTGGGCAACTGTACATTTAACCGTAAAATCAGTAAAATTCCATTTTCCGCCGGTGTTCAGGGGATGGGTGTTGGTAACTTCCTGTTTCCGGAGCCATTCATGAATTTCCCAGTTGCAAATCACTTTAGCGCCTGTTTGTGTGGCAATGCGTACACAATCGGCAATATGATCCGAATGGCCATGCGATAAAAGTATATAATCTGCCTTAATGGTGTCAATATCTATTATGTTATTAGCAAGTTCATTATGGGTAATAAACGGATCAAATAACAGGTGTTTGCCGTTTATTTCCACGCTAAAACAGGAATGTCCATAATAGGTAAGCTGCATACAAATAATTTTAGCCTGAACTGTCTCTTGTTTTTCCAATTCACCCTTATTTCTTTTGTTTATTTGCAGAAAAAATTGACAGGATGGCAAAAATAAGGCTTCGGCCCAATAATTAGCGCCTTTCCATTTCAGGAAAAAAGGGGGATAAGAAAATAAAAACCGGAACCAAACGTCTTCCTTATTGTTGATAGTAGCATAAAAAGGAACTGTATTAAAAATGATTACAATTATTAGCGGAACCAATCGTCCGGGCAGCAATACAGCCAAAGTGGCAAGTCAGTACCGTCAGCTATTGGAAGTCAAAGGAGTAGCCACCCAATTGCTGTCGCTGGAGGGATTAAATGTACACGAAAGAAACGCCGGTATTTTACAACTGGAAGAGGAAATGCTCATCCCTTCTGATAAATTTATTTTCATATCACCCGAATACAATGGAAGTATACCCGGTGTGTTAAAATCCCTGATTGATATTACCGATATCAGCAAGGTATGGTGGGGCAAGAAGGCACTACTAACCGGAGTTTCCACCGGCCGGGCTGGCAACCTGCGTGGGATGGAACACCTTACCGGTGTATTGAATTATGTAAAAGTGGTGGTGCATCCCAATAAACTGCCTATTTCTGTGGTGGATAAATTATTGAACGGCGTGGGTGTGATAACCGATAAAGGGACACTGAATGCCATCAATGTACAACTGGATGAATTCCTTTCATTTTAAAATTGGTTAACAAGATTTCCATTTACATTTACTCCTTCAAATTTTTCCTATGCGCAATACTGGTTTTTTATGGATTATCATCGGCATCATGGTGGTACTGGATTTCTACGTATTCCAGGCAGTAAAGACAATCAGTAGTGGCGCAACTCCCAGGGTAAAGACAATAATTTATGGTGCTTACTGGACAATTTCCTTTTGTACGGTATTGCTGCTCATCCTTCTTCCATATATCAATTATGAAAACTGGCCCAAAGCAGTAAGGACTTACCTCTTTGCAACCGTAGTCGGGTTGTTTTTCGCTAAACTGGTGGCGGTCATTTTCTTTTTGCTGGATGATATCCGCAGGGTAATTCAATGGGCCTCGGGAAAATTATTTTTTCGTAATACAGAAGCAGAAGGGTTTAGCAGCGGAGGCATTTCAAGATCTGTTTTCCTTAGCTGGCTGGGCCTGGCGGCAGGTGGTGGCTTATTCGGAACATTGATCTATGGATTCAGTAATAAGTATAAATATGAAATACGCCGCGTTAAAATGGCATTTCAGAATTTGCCCGGCGCTTTCAGGGGAATGAAAATTATACATATCAGTGATATACACAGTGGCAGTTTTACAGATAAAAAAGCCGTGATGAAGGGCGTTGAAAAGATAATGCATGAAAACGCGGATATTATCTTATTCACCGGTGATTTGGTAAATGATCGTGCCACTGAAATGCAAGACTATATGGAGGTATTCAACCAATTGAAAGCCCCCATGGGCGTTTATTCAACATTGGGAAACCACGATTATGGCGATTATGTTCACTGGGAGTCCACTGAAGTTAAAAAGGCAAATCTCGACCGGTTAAAAGGAGTACATGGTGAATTAGGCTGGCGTTTGTTGATGAATGAACACGTAGTGCTGGAAAAGAACGGGGAACAGATAGCTTTGATTGGTATTGAAAACTGGAGCGCAAAGGGAAGGTTTCCAAAATATGGTAAAATGAATGAGGCGTATCCAGGTGCAGAAAAATACCCTTTTAAAATACTAATGAGTCATGACCCCAGTCATTGGGAAGCCGAGGTACAGCCAAAATACAGCGATATTGACCTGATGCTTGCCGGTCATACGCATGGAATGCAGTTTGGTGTAGAACTGCCCGGTTTTAAATGGAGCCCTGTGCAATATATGTACAAACAATGGGCTGGATTATATGAGCAGGGCAATCAGAAATTGTATGTAAACAGGGGGTATGGATTTATTGGCTATCCGGGCCGCGTGGGAATAATGCCCGAAATAACGGTAATTGAACTTACTTAAAGCTGATTTATTTATATATTATTTTGTTTTAAACCCACGGCAATTTAATCAGTCAAATCACCGTTTTTACGGACTGAAACCCCTTATGCTTTCATGAAGCGACTCATACTTAATGTAATTGTTTTAACGGCCTGTGCCTTTACCTTTCAAACCAGTGTTGCCCAGGATAACAAACTGGATTCATTGTTCTCGAAAGGCGATAGTACGCATGTCATGGATTCGCTGATGAAAGATTTTATTTCATTCGTTGATTCTATCGCTGAACCGAAATCTTTTTTATCGATAAACCTTGGTATGGGCAACCGTTCATTTAGTATCAACAACAATTCATTGAATGCACAGGAGGCCAGTACAAAGGTTTTATCTTTTACCCCTTCTATTGGTTATTATCACAAAAGTGGTTTGGGAATTAGTGTCACGGGTTTTGTATCAGCCATTGATAATAATCCTGAAATGTACCAATATGCCATTACGCCTTCCTATGATTATATCAGCCAGAAATTATCAGCAGGTATAAGTTATACCCGTTACCTGGGAAAGAAAGACGCTATTGAAAGTACCAGCCCTTACGATAATGATGTATATGGATACTTTAATATTCACCATAAAACATGGCGCTACGGTATTTCGGCGGGCTATGCTACCGGCAGTTTCAGCGACAAACTGAGTTATAAAGATTCTGTATTGCGCTTCAATACAATTACCAATCGTATTGAGTGGTTTCGTTATACAGTGACCACCGAAACAATGAATCAAATCAAAGATTTCTCACTGGCCGCTTCTTTGCGAAAAGATTTCGAATGGTATGATGTATTAGCAAAACACGATAACCTAACGCTTAGCATTACGGGCTATTTGGTTTCGGGGTCTTCCAGTGTATCTTCCAACACCAACCTGAATGTTTCTACCAAAAGAAAAATAACGCTGGCAAGGTTTAAAAGAAGCTATGCCAGTCAGAATGGAAACAACTTCCAGTTTCAATCCACTGCCTTATCCCTTAGCCTGTTTTATACAATCGGGAAATTCAACCTGCAACCCATCTGGTTCATGGATTATTATTTTCCCGATACCGACAGCCATTACAGCCAGGTTTTCTCTTTAACAGTTGGGTTTAATCTATGATTAATATTTATGTTCTTGTTGACAACACATTAACTTAATTTAACTTCTGCTCAATACGACTGGCATATAACTTGAACCATTACAGTGAACTAAACTTTTAAAACATGAAGACCAAAATCATTGTTCCTTTATTTGCTTTTGTTTTTATATCGGTTGCCAGCATGGCACAAACCGGAAATAAAACGCCCTTCTTCCAGGCAGGTATTAAAGGAGGCGTTAATGTTACCAAAATAGATGGCACGTCTTTCAAAGACGAATTTAAATTCGGTTACCAGCTGGGTGGATTTATACAAATAAAACTCAGTGATAAATGGCAGTTACAACCTGAGGTTACATTTAACCAGTACAATACCCGCACAGATACAAGTCTTGGTAATGTTTTTAAGGTAAGTAATTTAAAAGATGTACAGTTGAATTACATGAGCATACCCTTGCTGCTGAGTTATACGCCAGCTAAGTTTATTTCATTCCAGGCAGGCCCTCAGTACTCGGTTTTGCTGGATAAGCACAAGAACTTATTTGAAAATGGTAAAGATGCCTTTAAGTCAGGCGATCTTTCCATGCTGGGTGGTGTACAGGTAAACATCAGCAACTTCCGTTTTGGTGCACGTTATTTTATTGGTCTTGCCGATATTAACGATGTTGGTAAAACCGACAAATGGAAGAACCAGGGTTTTACTTTAAGTGTTGGTCTTCGAATCATATAATTAATAATTTTTGGTACTGCCTGTTTAACCTTTCCAATACCGGAAAGGTTTTTTTTATTCCTATACTGCCAGAAATAAGAACCTGAAACTTTGTTATGTTTGCAAAAAATAAAGGAATGGAATTAAAGGCATTGATACAGGAAGCATATGGCAACCGGGAATTATTAAAAGACAGTAAGTATACTGATGCTGTCAGGGCAGTAATAGAAGAGGTAGATAAGGGAAGATTGCGTACTGCAGCGCCTTCTGCCGATGGATGGCAGGTAAACGAGTGGGTAAAGCAGGCCATTCTTCTATACTTCGGTATACAGCAAATGAAAACATGGACCCTTCCTCCCTTCGAGTTTTATGATAAGATGGAACTGAAAAGTAATTATGCGTCACTGGGCGTTCGTGCGGTTCCCCATGCTGTGGCGCGTTATGGGGCCTATATAGCCAAAAATGTGGTGCTGATGCCCAGTTATGTAAACATCGGTGCCTATGTAGATGAAGGCACCATGGTAGATACATGGGCAACGGTGGGTAGTTGCGCACAGATTGGAAAAGGCGTACACCTGAGCGGCGGCGTGGGCATTGGGGGCGTACTGGAGCCACTACAGGCAAGTCCTGTTATTATTGAAGACGGAAGTTTTATTGGCAGTCGTTGTATAGTGGTAGAAGGAGTAATGGTGGAGAAGGAAGCCGTACTTGGGGCCAATGTGGTGCTTACGCAATCCACCAAGATTATAGATGTAAGTGGCACCGCGCCTGTAGAATATAAGGGTCGTGTGCCAGCAAGAAGTGTAGTCATCCCCGGCAGCTATAATAAAAAATTCCCTGCCGGTGAATACAATGTTAGTTGCGCGCTGATTATCGGACTGCGAAAGCCGAGCACGGATTTGAAGACCAGTCTGAATGATGCGCTGCGCGATTTCAATGTAGCTGTCTGAACCAAAAGCAACAATAATTTTAAAGGCCCTGGTGCAGAACTGCGTTCAATAGCACCGGGGCTTTTACTATGACCATACAAAAACACCATACTATCTCTGTTGCCGGATTTGTCATCACTTTACTGGGAGCTATATTATTTTCCACCAAGGCCATTATCGTAAAGAAAACTTTTGCGCATACGCATATTGACGCGCTTTCCTTACTTACCCTGCGCATGATTTTTTCGCTGCCGTTTTATATTGCGGTCGCCCTGATTACTTCCGGCAATAAAGAACGTACCCTGCTGACCAATAAGCAATGGCTCTATATTGTCGTTATGGGATTGTTTGGTTATTACCTCAGCAGTTTATTTGATTTTATTGGATTGCAGTATGTAACCGCCGGATTGGAGCGCCTGATACTTTTTTTATATCCCACCTTTGCCGTGCTCATCAATTCAATTGTATTCAAACAAAAAATGACACACGTGCAGCGATGGGCCCTGATGCTTACCTATACAGGAATTGCCATTGCTTATGCGGGGGAATTGCGCATTGATTTTGGCAATGCCAAATTCCTCTGGGGCAGCTTCCTGATTTTCCTTTGTGCCATTACCTATTCTATTTATATCGTGGGGAGCGGAAAACTGATACCGGCTGTGGGTGCCACCAGGTTTACCGCCTATGCCATGCTGGCCGCAACAGCAGGAATATTTATCCATTTCACATTGAGCGGCAAGAGTCTTCAATTATTGGCCACGGGCAACGGCTTATGGTGGTATGCCTTGCTGCTGGCGGTTGCTGCCACGGTAATCCCCACTTTTTTGATTTCAAACGGTTTAAAGCGGATAGGCTCCAACAATGTAGCCATCATCAGTAGTATTGGCCCGGTTTCTACCATTGTACAGGCGCATTTTATACTGGGAGAAAAGATATTTCCCGAGCAGGTAACAGGCACTATATTGGTGATAGCGGGGGTATTATTAATAGGCTGGAGGAGCAGGATAGGACCTGAATAATTTTTTCAGGAATATGGTGCTGGCGTTTTATATTTGCAGCCCTGAATAAGCATTCCTGCCCAGATGGCGAAATTGGTAGACGCACTGTGTTCAGGTCGCAGCGTCCGCAAGGATGTGCTGGTTCGAATCCAGTTCTGGGCACGATGCCTTCCCAATAAAGTTGGGGAGGCATTTTAATGTACAAGCGTTGAAAGCTTGCTTTCATAAGTGAGCAGATAAAAAGACAGGCCCTGCCTTTGGAAGTGCAAAGGCTTTGGGTAAGACCAACTTTTCAGGATAAAATATTTAATCCCCTGACCGACTGAATTTATTCAGGCGGGGTTCTGGGCATTTAAGAAAAGCACTAACCTTCGTAAATTATTAGCTTACAAAGTTTTTTTATTTAGCCTAAATTTATAAATGAACTTATATTTTATTTAATAATGCTGCCATGATGATTATCCATTTTAAAAGAGTCGCTTTTGGTTTTGTATTGTTCTATTCTTCTTTGTTACCCGCACAAAATTCATTGCTTCAGCAAAGCAATAAACTAGCCCGGTCCTTTTCAACGAAAGATACTCTATTTAAAGCACCTTTTATTGATATAGACGAATGGAGAGAAACACCTGTAAAACATCGTTATGTACATGGCGGTTTTGAAGGCACAGAGGCTCGGTTCTCTTTTTATTTTCCATCAAAAGAACAATATAAAGGGCACTTTTTTCAATATATCACACCATTTCCAGACAATGAAAACCTTTCGCAAGGGGCAAATGGCGAAGAGGATAAGATTGGGTTTTCTGTGAGTCACGGTGCTTATTTTATAGAAACCAATGGAGGGGGAAGGTTTGATTTTACGGGCCAAAAGAAAGCGGGTGATCCATTAATAGGTGCTTATAAGGCCAATGCAGCTTCAGCTCAATTTTCAAAAATAGTGGCCAATGAAATCTACGGTACACACCGCGCCTATGGCTATGCTTTTGGTGGAAGTGGTGGAGCATATCGCACCTTAGGTGGAATAGAAAACACCGAAGGGGTTTGGGAAGGTGTTGTGCCATATGTGGTGGGTTCACCTATGGCTATTCCAAATGTCTTTTCTGTTCGTATGCATGCAATGAGAATTTTATACGATAAATTTCCTCAAATTATTGATGCACTGGAACCCGGCGGGAGTGGAGATATGTACGCTGGACTTAATGAAGAGGAGAAATCGGCATTGATGGAAGTAACCCAAATGGGTTTCCCTCCCAAATCCTGGTTTGGTTTTAAAACAATGGGCGTACACGGTTTCAGGGCGATTTATTCAGGTATGGTAATGGCAGATAAAGCTTATTTTCAAAACTTTTGGACCAAAGAAGGCTATTATGGGGCACATCCAACAGCGTCATTATTAAAAGCCCGTTTGCAAAAAGATAGTAAAATTAAAAAAGGAATACCTTATGATGAGGCAGTAAAAGCTAAGTTGGTAGAGCCGATGTCTGATCAGGAAAAAGGAACTGCCGAAGCAGCCTGGAAGAGTATGGGAAATGCTGAAGGTACTTTGCCTGTGGCATTTCAACTGGAAGACATAATGCCGAACGTAAATTTCCTCGGAGGCGATTTAATTATAAAGACAGGAGAAGCCGCTGGTAAAACCCTTCAATTAATAGCCATGGAAGACGATAAAGCTGTTCTCGGGCCCACCGATCCACATGTTTTGGCTCAAATAAAACCAGGCGACGAAGTACAGGTAAATAATTCAAATTTCCTGGCTGCCCAAACTTATCACAGGCACCAGGTGCCGGGTAAAGAATATAAAGTATGGGACCAGTTTAGAAATGAAAAAGGAGAACCGCTTTATCCCCAGGGTCCTTTTCTTTTAGGGCCAATGTTTACCAAAGGGGCTTCTGGTGTACTTCCCACTGGAAAATTTAAGGGTAAAATGATAATGCTCGAATCCTTATGGGACAGAGAAGCTTTTCCATGGCAAGCTGATTGGTATCGTTCCAGGGTTATTGAAAATTTAGGAGACAAAGCAAACGATAACTTCAGGTTGTGGTACACCGACCATGCATTACATGGCGACTTAACCGCACAGGAAGATGCTACAAGAACAGTAAGTTATTTAGGTGTTTTACAACAGGCACTGCTTGACTTGAGCGATTGGGTGGAAAAAGGCATTGAACCAGCCCCTACAACAAATTATGAAATCATTAATGGACAGGTAATAGTGCCATCGAAAGCAAGGGATAGAAAAGGAATTCAGCCAATTGCAGATTTTACGGTAAATGGGAAAAAAAGGGCAGATATCAAAAAGGCAAAAACATTGAATTTTATTGTTGCTATAGATATACCAGCCAATACAGGTAAGGTTATTTTAGCTGAATTCGATTTTGATGGCTCCGGGAAATTCAGTGTTCCGGGTAAAATCACGATTATAAACAGCAGTTCAGCTATTGCGAAAGTAAAATACAAATTCCTTTCTGTAGGTACTTATTTCCCAACTGTTAGAATAGCAACCCAGCGTGAAGGCGATACCAATACCATCTTTACCCGAATTCAAAATTTGGATAGGGTAAGAGTAGTAGTTAAATAAATTGTTGGTCTTTTATTGAAGTGGATTATGTTATAAATCTTAATAATCAGTAAATAAAAAAGACCTGACAAATCATTTGTCCTGTTAAAGGATTGGCGAGTTTTGTCAAATCAGGTATTAAGCAGTTCGCGAATCGTACAATTCAGTAAACGATGCCTTCCCAATAAAGTTGGGGAGGCATTTTAATGTACTTTGTTTTTACCGGCAATACCATATCGATATTTCCGCCCACAACTTGCCTTTACCAGGGTTTCTTAATTCGATGTCCTGTATTCATTGGGCGATACGCCGACTTTTTGCTTGAAAAGTCTTGTGAAATGCTGCGGATATTTAAAGCCAAGTTCATAAGCGACCTGGCTTACAGATTTATTACTATCAAATATTCTTTCTTTGGCTATATCAATCACCTTTGCCTGGATATACTCCTGCGCTGTTTTGCCGGTTTCTTTTTTTATCAGATCACCAAAATAGCCCGGTGACAAATTCAATTCGTTGGCACACTGTGCCACAGAAGGTAAGCCAATAGTCTGTGGTTTTTCCGATTGATAATAATCGTTTAGTAATATTTCAAACCTTTCTAAAATTCCCTTGTGTACATTTTCACGGGTAATAAATTGGCGGTCATAAAAACGTACACAGTAATTCAAAAACAAGTCAATATTTTGTACTATCAACCTTTTACTGTGCGTGTCGATAGCATGTTCCAATTCGTATTCAATTTTTGAAAAGCAATCTAAAACGATTTTTCTCTCACGTTCCGATAGATGAAGTGCCTCCTTTGATTGATATTCAAAGAAACCATAGTCCTTTATATGGCGCCCAAGCGCAGTACCGTGTATTAAATCTGCATGGAAGATAAGTGCGTAACCTTTTGGCTGGTATATTTCTCCATTGCTGTTAAGGCCCGCTACCTGTCCCGGAGCGAGAAAAACGAGTGTGCCTTCCTGGTAATCATACGTATTCCGGCCATACATAAGGTCGCCGCATTTTACATCTTTCAGAAAAATAGTGTAAAAGCCGAAGTACATTTTTGAACCCTGCCGGGGACTTGCTTTTGACAAATCAACAACACTTACCAGCGGGTGGCGAGTTTCATTGTTATTGAATATGTTGTAATCGTTGATTGTTTCAAAGCGCCGCAGGTTATCCATAAATCAATGTTTTATTACCGATAAAATTAACGCTTTATACATTCTTTCACTATCGCAAAGCCACAAATCAGCAATATTGGTAGAAGAAACCGGAATCTGTATACCATTAAGGCGGAAAAATGCAGGGACCTTTACCCTGTACTGCACAAATGATAAACCTGAAAAAGACTTGCAACTAAATAAAAAATTAACAATGAAAAAATTTTCACTCGGTTGTATGCTGGTCCTTATCGCTTATTCTTTACATGCTCAGCAACCAGAAAGCAAAGCATCAGCTAACCTGCCCACAATTCACACTGATTACGGAGACTTGCGTGGTGTGACAGAGGGAGAAGTTTCCAGCTTCAAAGGAATACCCTATGCAGCAGCACCAGTTGGCGATTATCGCTGGCGCCCGCCACAACCTTTTCCTGCCTGGAAGGGAGTGCGTGATGCAAATAAGTTCGGTGCAGACTGTGCACAGCTAGGCTTTCCAAGGGGTGGAACTGACTCAATCTCAAAGACCTCGTCAGAAGATTGCCTGTTTCTAAATGTGTGGGCACCAGCTGGAGCAAAAAAAAGTGCAAAACTTCCTGTCATGATTTGGATACACGGTGGTGCTTTCGTTTTTGGCAGTGGTGCTCAACCAGATTTTTCGGGGGAACAGTTCGCTAACCAAGGCGTTATTTTGATCACCTTCAACTACCGGCTCGGACGGCTTGGCTTTTTCGCCTTCCCAGCGCTAAGCAGTGAGCATCCGGAAGAACCCAAAGGAAACTACGCCTATATGGATCAGATTGCCGCAATCAAATGGGTTCACCAAAACATCTCTGCATTCGGAGGTGACCCAAACAATATTACCATTTTCGGTGAGTCTGCCGGTGGTGTATCGGTACATTCACTCATTACAATACCACAAGCGAAAGGACTTTTCCAAAAAGCAATCATTGAATCTGGTGGTGGCCGGAATGGTGTGTTGACCGGCAGACCGATAAATAAAGAAAATGCAGATCCCTATTACCCTGTTTCGGCTGAAACCATTGGAATAAACTTTGCCCGTAAACACGGCATCGAAGGAACAGATGCTGCCTCACTGGCAAAGTTGCGTGCGCTTACTGTTGCTCAGATAGTCGATGGAGGTCAGGAAAGCAACGGCCCCGGTGGTCCGGTGATATATCCGGGTCCGATTCTCGACAGTAAGCTTGTTGTTGAAACTGCTCAAAATGCATATGAGGCAGGTAGACAGGCAGGCGTTTCTATCATTATTGGATCGAACAGTGCAGAAGTACCTGCGGGTTTCGTAAATGCCCGTTCAAAGGATGAACTGCTGTCCTTGTTCGGGAGCATGAAAAATGATGCTGCTGCTGTTTATGATCCTGACGGTAATACTGATTTTGCCAAAATGCTCTCGATGGTTAACACCGACAAGGTATGGGCGGAACCGGCCCGGTTCACTGCCACCGCCTTTGCATCAAAGGGTAACCCTGCCTATATTTATCTTTTCTCTTATGTCTCTCCCTCCATGCAACAGATGATGCGGTTTGGCGCAGCGCACGCATCCGAAATTTCTTATGTGTTCAACAATCTTAGGGGGTGGAATGGAGCCACTGTGGCAACCAGGGACCATGAAGTTGCAAAGATGATGAACAACTATTGGGCAAACTTCGCAAAAACCGGTAATCCTAACGGTAATGGACTACCGAAATGGCCCGTTTATGATCCCATAAAGAACGAGATCCTCGAGTTTCGACCCGATGGATCGGCAATCGGTGAACCCGACCCAAAGAAGGCAAGACTGGATTTGATTGAAAAGGCGGTTACATCAGGAAACCTGCACTAACTTTGTTGGTATTTTTCGAAGAATAAAACAGAGGATGGCTTTATTGACAATTAGAATTGTAAACAAAAATTCCATATGAAAGAAGCCTTTGCTAAAATCGTTCCCTTCTTATTATTCATAACAAACATTTGCTTTGCTCAAATCAATCCTGTCATTGATGCATTTCCGCAGGGAACTATTTTGAAGGGAAATATTCCTTATAACGAAGACACGCTGCAAAAGCATTTGCTGGATATTTACTTGCCGGCTAACGTAAAAGGGAAGGTACCGTTAGTGATTCTCATTCATGGTGGTGGCTGGCTAAGCAATGATAAATATGCCGATATCGGGTACATGAAAAAAACCGTAGCAGAAATAGTGGCCAGCGGTTTTGCCCTGGCTTCTATTGACTACCGGTTCAGCACACAAGCAATTTTTCCGGCACAGATACAAGATTGTAATCGTGCGGTTTCTTTTTTGTATGATAATGCAGCTAAGTATGGCTTTGACAAAAATCGTTTTGCCATTATGGGCTTTTCAGCAGGTGGTCACCTGGCTTCACTGTTGGGCTTATCTCTTAATAATAATATGAAGGCATTCTTTATGCAGGGAACAACCAATTCATTTAGCATAAAAGCAGTGGTAGATTATTATGGTCCTTCAGATTTAATATTATTTCCCCGCAATGATGATGATAAATCACCGGAAAGCCTTCTGATTGGTGCAGCACCACTAACACGTCCCGATTTAGCCAAAGCCGCAAGCCCGGTTACCTATGTAGATAAAAATGATCCGCCATTTTTGATTATTCACGGGGAAAAAGACGAACTGGTTTCACCAAAACAATCAAGGCTATTGAGTGCGTGGCTAAACATCGCAGGTGTTCAAAATGAGATTGTCATTGTGAAAAATGCACCGCATTTTGGCGTAATGTTCGATGCTGATGAAGTCAGAAATAAAGTCATGGCATTTCTCAGGAAACAATTGAATTGAGATAAGGCAATTATCGTTTACTCATTAACCTTCGATTGCTTTTTGCAATCAGGAATATTGGTAGATAAATCCATAATCGGTATACCATTAAGGCGA
>Ga0209069_10000464_pt1 | contig 18454 bp, 17 predicted proteins | sample Str013_2_FD_187202 | JGI IMG/M metagenome (GOLD analysis project Ga0209069, IMG submission 187202) | Freshwater sediment microbial communities in response to fracking from Pennsylvania, USA - Straight Creek_MetaG_SC_2013 (SPAdes) (version 2) | ecosystem: Environmental > Aquatic > Freshwater >...
CGTCGACGCCGAGGCGGCGCTGGCGCCGGGCGCGCCGATGCAGTTTGAGGCGATCGGTTCGAACCTCGCTGCCGGTTTGCGCGATCCCGACGACGTCGACCTGCTCGGCGACGCCGAGGTCGTGATCCGCGGTCGTTTCGAGAACCAGCGCATCGCCGTCGTGCCGATGGAGGGCAACGCCATCATCGTCGTGCCCAGCGATCACGGTCCGGCACATGGTGGCGAGCGCCACGACATGACGGCCTACGTGTCGACGCAGATGCCGCACATGTTCGGGATGCTCGCCGGTCGCCTGCTCGGGATCCGCAAGGGTGGGCTGCGCGTCATCACGCCGCACGTCGGCGGCGGCTTCGGTGGCAAGGCTGGCATCACTGCCGAGCACGTCGTCGCGCTGGGCCTCGCTCGCAAGCTGGAGCGCCCGGTGAGTTGGGTCGAGACCCGCTCGGAGAACATGCTCGCCTTGCCGCACGGTCGCTCGCAGGTCCAGTACATCGAGATGGGCTTCACCCGTGCCGGGAAGATCACCGGCATGCGGGCTCGGGTCGTCGGCGATGCCGGTGCCTATGCCGGCTTCGGTGGTGGCCTCGCGCTCGGGCCGACGCGGACGATGGCGCAAGGCGTGTACCGCATCCCGAAGATCGGTTACGACGCCGCCGTGGCGCTGACGAACACGACGCCCGTCGGCGCGTTCCGCGGTGCCGGCCGTCCGGAAGCGGCGGCGTTCTTGGAACGGATCATGGACATGGCCGCCGACGAGCTCGACATCGACCCGGTCGAGATCCGTCGCCGCAACTTCCTCCAGCCCGATCAGTTCCCGTTCACGACGTTGATGGGCGCCAACTACGACGTCGGTGACTACGACAAGGCGCTGACCGAGTTGGTCCGCATCGCCGACTATGACGCGCTGCGCCGTGATCAGGCGGCGCGACGCGCGAGCGGCTCGGTCGCGCAGCTCGGCATCGGCGTCAGTGCCTACGTCGAGATCACCGCCGGTGGGATGTCGTCGGAGTTCGGCGCCGTCGAGGTCCACGAAGACGGGACGGCGACGATCCGCGTCGGCACGTCGGGCCACGGTCAGGGTCACGCGACGTCATTCGCGATGTTGGTGTCCGACCGGCTCGGCATCGCCATCGACAAGATCCACTTCGTGCAGTCCGACACCGCGCTCGTGCCCCGCGGCTCAGGCACTGGCGGGTCACGTTCGTTGCAGATCGGTGGCAGCGCCGTGTTGCGCGCCGCCGAGGGCGTGCTCGACAAGGGACGAGAGCTTGCGGCTCGCTTGCTGGAAGCGAACACCGACGACATCGTCGTCACCGATGACGGCAAGTTGGGTGTCGCCGGCGTGCCGGCGCGCGCCATTGGTTGGGATGCGCTGGCGCGCGAAGCGAACGCATCCGACGGCGGGCCGCTGGCCGTCGAGCTCGACTTTGCCCAGAGCGGGGCGACGTTCCCGTTCGGTGCGCATCTCGCCCTCGTCGAAGTCGATACCGAGACTGGTTACGTGCGTCTCGTGCGCCACATCGCCGTCGATGATTGCGGCCGGATCTTGAACCCGATGATCGTCAACGGTCAGCAGCACGGCGGCATCGCCCAAGGTGTTGCCCAAGCGTTGTGGGAGCAGTTCGTCTACGACGCCGACGGCAACCCGCTGACGTCGACGTTGGCCGAGTACGCCATGCCGTCCGCGGCCGAGCTGCCGTCGTTCGAGATCTACAACACCGAGACGCCGTCACCGCTCAACCCGCTTGGCGCCAAGGGCATCGGCGAGTCAGGCACGATCGGTTCGATGCCGGCCGTCCAGAACGCGGTCGTCGACGCGCTCAGCCACCTCGGCGTGCGCCATGTCGACATGCCCTGCACGCCGGAGCGGATCTGGCGAGCGATCGCCGACGCCGCCAATGGCGGGCCCACTCCGTCGTGGCGCGAGCCACCGGCCGTCCTGGCAACGCTCCCGATCCGCGGCGCCAAGGCCGCCCCTGCGGCGGCCGACATCGACGTGTAGTCGGGCGGCGCGGGTTCGTCCTGGCCGTCGCCGGGTCAGCGCTGCTTGCCCAGTTTGAACAGCTCGATCGCCTTGTCGATGCGCCGCTGCCGGGTCTCGTCGGTCTTGGCACCGTTGATGTTGTCGACGTGGTAGCGCTGCAAGCTGTTCGAGAGCTTGTCGAACATGGCGCGAGTGCCAGGGTTCGCGTTGAACGCCGCCGCGAAGTCGGCGGGCACCTCGATGGGGCGCGGTGCAGTCGCAACGGACAACGTGACCGTGATCGCATCGCCCGCGGCGAGTCCCGTCTGCTTGCGAACGGCGGCGCTGACGCTGATGAGGTGCTTGCCGCCCATCACGCCAACGGTGTTGCGGTACACGTGCCCATTCACGTCGACGTTGACCGCTGGCCGGTGACCGGCGCCAAGTTGCTCGATGACCGCGGGCGGCACCTCGATGCCGGTGTTGTTCCCGAACGCGCTGAGCGTGGTCGTGAAGGTCACTGCGTCGGAGCCAGCCTTGTTGGGCATGGCAGCTGACTCTATGGCTTCGGCTCACCTCTCGATGACGCTCGCTCATCTGATGCGACGAGCGAGAGCTGCAAATCTCGGCGCTGCCGGTCGGGGCGTGGAAGGCTGACGCGCCGTGACAAACGAGCTGTGGGATAGACGCGTTGCTGCCGGCTATGACGCGGCATCGGCCGAGATGTTCAGCGACGACGTGCTCGGTCCGACGGTCGACTTCCTTGCCCCACTCGCCGAGCGTGGCCGCACCCTGGAGCTAGCCATCGGGACCGGACGGGTCGCGCTGGCGTTGCGCGCTCGCGGCGTCGACGTCCACGGCATCGACTCGTCGCCTTCGATGGTCGAACAGCTGCGGGCCAAGCCGGGCGGCGACACGATCCCCGTCACGATCGGGGACATGGCCACGGCGCGCGTCGCCGGCACGTTCGCGCTCGTCTATCTCGTCTACAACACGATCACCAACCTGTTGACCCAAGACGAGCAGGTCGCGTGCTTCTGCAACGCGAGCGCGCATCTCGATGCCGGCGGCAGCTTCGTCATCGAAGTCTTCGTCCCTTCGCTGCGCCGGCTACCCGTAGGAGAGCGATTCGTGCCGTTCGACGTCACGCCCGGCCACATCGGTGTCGACGAGTTCGACGTTGCCAACCAACGGCTGATCTCGCATCATTTCTTCGTCGGCGACGGTCGGGGCGACACCTTCGACTCACCGCATCGTTACGCGTGGCCGGCCGAGTACGACCTCATGGCCCGCATCGCCGGACTGACGCGACGGGAACGCTGGAGCAACTGGCACCGAGATCCGTTCACGAGCGAGAGCACGTCACACATCTCTGTTTGGCGCAAGCCGTAACCGCGAGCTCAACGGTCGCCCGCCTCGCGGGGTCATCGATGGGCGGATGGCTAGTGCCGCCGGGCGAGTGCGTCGGCGGCGGTGCGAAGCGCAGCGCGAAGGATCGCGGCGATCTCGGTCAGCTCGGCCTCGCCACAGATCAACGGCGGAGACAGCACCAGGACGGGGTCGGCGCGATCGTCGGCCCGGCAGATCAATCCGGCGTCGAACAGCGCTGGCGACAACGTCTCGCGTAGCAGCCACTCGCACTCGTCAGCGTCGAACGTCAATCGCGTCGCTTGATCCTTGACGAGCTCGATGACGCGGAAGTAGCCGGTGCCGCGCACGTCACCGACGATCGGGATGTCGCGCAGCGCATCGAGCGCGTCGCCGAACACGTCCTCGTTGCGACGCACGTTCTCGCACAACCGTTCGCGCTCGATGATGTCCATGTTCGCCAGCGCAACAGCGCACGACACCGGATGGCCGCCGTAGGTGTGGCCGTGCAAGAAGACATGTTGAGTGGCGTCGGCGAACGGTTCGGCCAATCGATCCGATACGAGCATCCCGCCGAGCGGCGCGTAGCCCGACGTGACGCCTTTGGCGAAGGTGATGATGTCGGGCTGGTAGCCGTAGCGCTGCGAGCCGAACCAGCGGCCAAGGCGACCGAAGGCGCAGATCACCTCGTCGGACACGAGCAGCACGCCGTGGCGAGTGCAAATATCACGGACACGGTCGAAGTAGCCGGGCGGCGGAGTCAGCGCCCCACCAGTGTTCTGCACTGGCTCCAAGAACACGGCGGCGACCGTCTCGGCGCCTTCCATCTCGATGCGCAGTTCGATGTCGTCGGCGCAGCGCAACGTGCAGCCGTCGAGATCGGCGCAGTCGACGCAACGGTAGCGGTTCGTGTTCTGGACCTTGATCGCACCGGGGACCAATGGCTCGAACGGCGCCTTGATCGCCGGCACACCCGAGATCGCCAGGGCGCCCATCGACGTGCCGTGGTAGGTGAACGTGCGGCTGATCACCTTGTGGCGCATTGGCTCGCCGATGAGCTTGAAGTACTGGCGGGCCAGCTTCCATGCCGATTCGACGGCTTCGGATCCCGACGCAGTGAAGAAGACGCGGTTCAAGTCGCCGGGGGCCAGCGCCGCCAACCGCTCGGCCAAGGCAACGGCCGGCTCGTTGGCGTAGCCCCAGATCGGGAAGTAGGCGAGCTGGCGCGCTTGCCGGGCGCCGGCCTCGGCCAGTTCCTCGCGTCCGTGACCGACCTGAACGGTGAACAAGCCCGATAGTCCGTCCAAGTAGCGCTTGCCGGTGTCGTCGAAGACGTAGGCGCCCTCGCCGCGCACGATCGTCGGCATCGGTGCCGACAAACGCGTGAAGTGCCCCCACAGATGCCGTGACGCGGCGACGGTCAACGCGCCCCCCAGTTGAAGATCTGCTTCGCCAATCGCAAGTAGATGAAGCTCTCCGTCGACGTCACCCCGGGCACGACTCGGATCGCGTTCGTCAAGGTCAAGAGCGCGTCGTCGTCGGCGGCGACGACCTCGGCGAGGATGTCGAAGCTGCCGGCGGTGATCACGACGTAGCTGACGTCGGAGAACTCCGAGACGCGATCGGCGACGGCGAGCACGTCACCCTCGGTGCGGATCCCGACCATCGCGACGCGGCGCATCCCGTTCGAGAGCGGATCGGTGACGGCGACGACCTGCATCACGCCGGCATCGATCAACCGTTGGACGCGTTGGCGCACCGCCGCTTCCGAGAGTCCGACGGCGGCGCCGAGCTTTGTGTATGGCAAGCGGCCATCGGTTTGCAGTTGTTCGATGATCGCTCGGTCGGTCTCGTTCAACGAGATCTGTCGGGCCATTGATCCGCGCTAGCCGGTCTTGATCATGACGTGCTTGAGCTCGGTGTAGGCCTCGATGGCGTAGACGGACAGGTCCTTGCCGACACCGGATTGCTTGAAGCCGCCGTGAGGCATCTCGGACACGAGCGGGCCATGGTCGTTGACCCACACCTCACCGAACTGCAACGCGTTGGCGACGCGCATCGCCCGGCCGACGTTGTTCGTCCACACGCTTGCGGCGAGGCCGTAGTCGACACCGTTGGCCCAGGCGATGGCCTCGGCTTCGTCGGCGAAGCGCTGCACGGTGACGACCGGACCGAAGACCTCTCGTTGGATGATCTCGGCGTTCTGCTTGGCGCCGGCGACAACCGTTGGCTCGTAGTAGAAGCCCTTGCGGTCGGAGACCTTGCCGCCGGTGACGACCTCGGCCCCGGCCTTGGCGGCACGGGTCACGAAGCCAGCGACGCGGCGCTGCTGCTCCTTCGACACGACCGGTCCCATCTCGATGCCGTCGCCGTTGGGGTCGCCGACGGCGATCGACTCGGCTGCCTTGGCCAGCGACGACACGACGTCGTCGTAGACCTTCGGTCCAGCGATGACCCGCGTCGCCGCCGTGCAATCCTGGCCCGAGTTCCAGTAGCCGAAGGCGCGCACACCGGCCGTGACGGCGTCGAGGTCGGCGTCGTCGAAGACGACGACGGGCGCCTTGCCACCGAGCTCCAAGTGGACGCGCTTCAATGAATCGGCGGCCGACTTCATGATGATCTTGCCGGTCGTCACCTCGCCGGTGAGCGACACGATCGAGACCTTCGGATGCGACACGAGCGAGGCGCCGCAGTGCTCGCCGTCACCGGTGATGACGTTGAACACGCCCGGCGGGAAGATGTCGGCCGCCAGCTCGGCGAGCTTCAACGCCGTCAACGGTGTCAGCTCGCTTGGCTTGAGGACGATCGTGTTGCCGGCAGCGAGAGCGGGACCCACCTTCCAACCGGCCATCATCATCGGGTAGTTCCACGGCGCGATCAGCGCGGCCACGCCGAGCGGCTCGCGCCGCAAGATCGATGTGTAGCCCGTCAGGTACTCGCCCGGCGCTTGCGTCATCATCGTGCGCGCTCCGGCCGCGAAGAAGCGCAAGTTGTCGACCATGAACTCGATCTCGGGCGGCACGATGCCGAGCGGCTTGCCGACGTTGCGACTCTCCAGCGCGATCAGCTCATCGGCGTTCGCCTCGATGGCATCGGCAAACTTGTTGAGCGCAGCGCCCCGCGTCGCCGGCGAGCTGGATCCCCACGTCTCGAACGCCTTCAGCGCGGCCTTGACCGCCTTGTCGACATCGGCCTTGTCGGACGACGGCACCTCGGCGATGGTCTTGCCTGTCGCCGGTTCGATGACCTTGTCAGTTCGGTCCGATGCCGGCTTGACCCACTTTCCACCGATGAAGTTGCCGCGGCTGATGTCGATCGAGAGAGTGGAGGCGCTGGCCGCGCCTTTGGTCATGGTGTTGGTCATCGTTGCGTCTTTCTCGTCAGTTGCCGCTCGTCCGTTCGACCTTGCCACGTGACGGGCTCGTTTCCACGATCTTGGCGGTCCGTGTCGGCCGTGGCAAGGGATGCTGTTGTCACTGGCCGTGATCGACGCGGAATCCCTTGCATCATCTGCTCCGCAGGGAAGCCGGCCAGCGCGGCGTTGTGCCATCATGGACACGTCGCTCCGGTGCACCGGACGCGGTCCGTGCGAACCGGGGAGGGCTTCGCTCGGCACAGCGCATCACCCGCCCGAGGATGCATGAGCACAACACGCGGTGCCGTCCAGCTGAGGGACATAACGAAGCGTTTCGGGACGATGACTGCCGTCGACCGGGTCAGCCTCGACGTCACACCCGGCGAGTTCCTGTCGCTCCTCGGGCCGTCGGGCTGCGGCAAGACGACGACGTTGCGGATGCTCGCCGGCTTCGAGCAACCCGACGAGGGTTCGATCTTGATCTCAGGCGAAGAGGTTGCCGGCGTGCCGCCGCACAAGCGCGACGTCAACACCGTCTTCCAGCAGTACGCCTTGTTCCCGCACATGAACGTGTGGGACAACGTCGCCTTCGGGCCGCGCAGCCGCAAGCTCCCCGAGAACGAGTTGAAGGCCAAGGTCGACGAGATGCTCGAGATCGTCCGTTTGGGCGAGTTCGCCAAGCGCCGTCCGGCCCAGCTCTCCGGCGGTCAGCAGCAGCGCGTTGCGCTAGCCCGTGCGCTGGTCAATCGCCCATCGGTGCTGTTGCTCGACGAGCCGCTCGGCGCCCTCGATCTCAAGCTGCGCCAGGCGATGCAGATCGAGCTGAAGCGCATCCAACGCGACGTCGGGATCACGTTCGTGTTCGTCACCCACGATCAGGACGAAGCGCTGACGATGAGCGACCGCATCGCCGTGATGACGCAGGGCCGCATCGAACAGCTCGACACGCCCGACGCCATCTACGAGCGCCCGGCGAGCGTCTTCGTCGCTGGCTTCATCGGCTCGGCGAACCTACTGCCGTGCAAGGTCGTCGACGTCAACGGTGACGCGGTGACCACGCAGCTCGCCGTCGGGCCGACGATCGTCGGCGCCGGCGGCGGTCGCAACTTCGTGCCGGGCAGCGCATCGACGGTGATGGTCCGCCCCGAGCGCATCGAGCTCTCGACGACCGAACCGGACGCCGCTGGTCGCCTGCAAGCTGTCGTCACCGAGTCGATCTTCCAAGGGGCGAGCAGCAAGGTGATCGTCCGTTCCAATGGTGGCGGACCCACCACCGAGCTCATCGCCCATGTCGAGGCCGACCGTGGCCCGGCACCGCGAACCGGTGACCACGTCTGGGTCAGCTGGTCGCCGAACGCGGCGTTCCTCCTCCCCGAAGCAACCACCGTCGTTGGCGCCACCACGACCGACGTCGACGAGGTCGAGGCGGCGTTGTGATCGTCGCCCGGCAGTAGTACCCAACCACATGCATCACCGCCTCGGCTTCCCGCCGCCGAGCCTGCGAGAGGACAACATCATGAGCCAGCCAATCATCAGCAACCCCACTATCAGCCGTCGCAGCTTCCTGCTTGGTTCCGGCGCCGTCGCCTTGGGCGGTCCGGCGTTGCTCGCCGCCTGCGGCTCGTCGAGCAGCAGCGCGTCGGGCAAGGGTGGCAGCGTCTCGATCGCAACATGGGTGCTCTACATCGAGGACGACAAGAAGCCGACGAGTGGCCCGACGCTGAGCAGCTTCACGAAGGACACCGGGATCAAGGTCAACTACAAGACCGCGGTCGACGACAACAACGACTTCACCGAGAAGAGCAAGGGCCTCCTCGCCAAGAAGCAAGGCATCGGCTATGACGTCGTCGTGCTCACCTCGTGGATGGTGAGCCGCTGGATCAAGAACGGTTGGACGCAGCCGTTCGACGTCGCCAACATCCCGAACAAGAAGAACTTGAAGGCGGCCTACGCCACGCCGAGCTTCGATCCGACGCGCGCCCAGTCGTTGCCGTTCGCCATTGGCCAGGTCGGCATCGGCTACTACCCGACCAAGACCGGCTTCGAGGTCAAGAGCGTCAAGGATCTGCTCGACCCGCGGTTGAAGGGCCGCGTCACGTTGTTGACCGAAGTGCGGGACTGCGTCGGGCTGTTCATGCTCGCCAACGGTGACGACCCGTCGAAGCCGAACCTCGATGCCGCTAAGAAGGCGATCGCCGAGATCGGCAAGGCGCGCGATGGCGGCCAGTTCCGTGCCATCAAGGGCAACAGCTACACCGAGGACCTCGGCCTTGGTGACGTCTACGCCGCGGTCGCCTGGTCGGGTGACATCGCCGCGCTGTCCAAGGAGCATCCCGATCTGAAGTGGGTGCTGCCGGCCGACGGTGCGATGAGCTTCGTCGACACGTTCCTGATCCCGATCGGCGCGAAGAACAAGGCCAACGGCGAGAAGTTGATCAACCACTTCTACGATCCTGCGATCTCAGGCCCGCTGTTCGAGTCGATCCAATACGTCTCGCCGGTCGAAGGCGCCGACGCCAAGATGAGTGCCGCGGCGGCAAGCAACCCGCTGATCAACCCGGCGGCCGGCGCCAAGATCTACGAGTTCGCCGATCTGTCCGAGGCCGACGCCGACGAGCTCGACAAGGCCTACACCGACGCCACCAAGCTCTAGTCCGCGCCAGGTCTGTCGGCGATGGCTGCCAATGACGAGGGCAAGCGCGCCCTTTGGTACGTTCCGTGGCTGTTGCTGGCGCCGGGCGTGCTGTGGTTGGCGATCTTCTTCGTGATCCCGATGGTCACGCTGTTCCGCCGATCGTTGCGCGGCGAAGGCGTCGGCAACTACGGCTGGGTGTTCAGCCGCAACAGCGAGGTGCTGCTACGCACGTTCGGCTACGCCTTGGCGGCAACGGTGATCGCCATCGTCGTCGGCTACCCGTTGGCGTACTTCATCGCCATCCGCGGCGGCCGCTACAAGAACGTCTTGCTGGCGTTGGTCGTGCTCCCGTTCTTCACTACCTACCTGATCAGGACGCTGTCGTGGAAGATCCTGTTGTTCGGCGGTGGACCGATCGTCGGGCTGATAAAGCGCCTCCACCTCGTCGGGTTGCTGAGCGCCGTTGGCCTTGTCGGCAGTGACGGCGAGATCCTCGGACGCGCACCGGCGGTGATTGGCGCACTCGTCTACAACTTCTTGCCATTCATGGTGCTACCGATCTACGTCAGCCTCGAAAAGATCGACCGTCGCCTGCTCGAAGCCGGCCCCGATCTGTACGCCGACGCTCGGCGTACGTTCCGCAAGGTGACGTTGCCGCTGTCGTTGCCTGGTGTGTTCGCCGGCAGCTTGCTGACGTTCATCCCGGCAAGCGGTGACTTCATCAACTCCGAACTGCTCGGCAGCGACCGGACACGGATGATCGCCCAGCTCGTGTCGGAGACGTTCTCCAAACCGGCGCAACAGCCGCGCGACTCGGCGATCAGCTTCGTGTTGATGTCGTTGATCTTGGTTGGTGTGCTGCTCTACGCCCGCTTGCTCGGCACCGAGGATCTGATGTGATGGCCACGACCGCAGCGGCAGCCCCTCGTCGTCGTCGAAAGGGTGGTCGGTGGTTGTCGTTGTGGGCCGTCATCGCGCTCGCCTACCTGTTCCTGCCGATCCTGGTGATCATCGTCTTCTCGTTCAACGCCCCGCCCGGTCGCTACAACTACCAGTGGGGTTCGTTCAGCCTCGACGCCTGGCGCCATCCGTTCGAAGACGCCGATCTCGCCAGCGGGTTCCGGCTCAGCCTGAAGGTCTCGCTGCTGGCGACGTTGATCTCGACGATCCTCGGCACGGCGATGGCGCTCGCCCTGGTGAAGTACCGGTTCAAAGGCAAGGGCCCGGTCAACACCTTGCTCGTACTGCCGTTGACGATGCCCGAGGTGGTGCTCGGCTTCTCGCTGCTGACGCTGTTCGTTTCCATCAGCGGCCTGATCACACTCGGCTTCTGGACGATCCTCATCGCCCATGTGATGTTCAGCGTCAGCTACGTGGCAACGACGATGAAGGCCCGCATCCGCGGCTTCAACTGGAGCTTGGAGGAAGCGGCCGCGGATCTCGGCGCCAACCCGCGGCGCACGTTCATGAAGGTCACGTTGCCGCTGATCGCGCCCGGCATCTTCGCCGCCGCGCTGCTGACGTTCGCGTTGAGCCTCGACGACTTCACGATCAGCTATCTGAATTCAGGCACGGCGCAGACGTTCCCGATCACGATCTGGTTGAAGAAGCGGTCGAGCATCCCGCCGCAGATCAACGTCTTCGGCACGATGGTCCTGCTCGCCAGCGCTGCCCTGGCCGGGCTCGGGCTGGTCGTCCAACGGCGTCGCGAGCGGGCGTTGCGGTAGCGACGCGCTAAGCCAGGTGCCCGCGCCTCGGGTCCTTGCTAACGTGCGCCCGCACATGCCAAGTCGTTCCACTCCCCGGATCGCACTGGTCCCCGAGGGCGCCCCCTCGTGGATGGCGGACGCGATCCGCGCCGGTGGCGGCCAGCTCGTCACGCCCGACAAGGCCGAGGCCGTCATCTGGGGCATGCCGACCGATGCCACCGAGCTCGGCGCGTTGCTTGAGGTCTTGCCCGACATCGGTTGGATCCAGCTGCCATTCGCCGGGATAGAGAACTTCGCTCACCTCATCGACGACGACCATCGATGGACGTGTGGCAAAGGCGTCTACGCCGAACCCGTTGCCGAGCTGGCGCTCGGTTTGGCCGTCGCTGGTATGCGCGGCGTCGTCCACTACGCCCGCACGAACGGCTGGTCTGGTCCGCGGGGCACGAACCTGCACGGCGCCCGCGTCACCATCGTCGGCGGTGGCGGCATCGCCGAATCGTTGCTGCGCTTGCTCGCGCCGTTCGAGTGCCACGTCACTGTCGTGCGCAACCGCGTCGAAGAGATGGACGGCGCCGAAGACGTGCTCGAGAGCGATCGCCTCACCGACGCGTTGCCCGGTGCCGATCTCGTCGTGCTGGCGCTCTCGTTGACGCCTGAGACAGAGGGGATCATCTCGTCGTCGGAGCTGGCGTTGATGGAGCCGCACGCGTGGTTGGTCAACGTGGCGCGGGGCAAGCACATCGTCACCGATGATCTCGTCGTCGCGTTGCGCGATCAGGTCATCGGCGGCGCCGCGCTCGACGTCACCGATCCTGAGCCGCTTCCCGACGATCATCCGTTGTGGTCGTTGCCCAACTGCTTGATCACGCCCCATGTTGGGAACACGCCAGAGATGGCAGTGCCACTGTTGGCGGCGCGGATCACCGAGAACGTGCGTCGCTACGCCGCCGGCCACGAGCTGATCGGACCGGTCGACCCCGAGCTTGGCTATTGACCGGTGAGCGGCGACAGTCGAGCACTGGACGCGGCGACCCTCGTCGGTCTACTTGCCGATGACGATCGCCGCCGGGTCGCCGCGGCGTTGATGCTCGACGCGACCACCGTCGACGATGTGATCCGCATCAGTGGCCTCGGCGAGGCGGCGGCAGGCAAGGCGTTGGCACGATTGGTGAGCGCCGGTCTCGTCGTGCGTGGCGGTGACGGCACGCTTCACTTGGTCGGTGAGTCGTTCGCTCGCGCTGCCCGGTTGGCGGCGATGGAGCGACCAGCGACTGCTCGACACGATGGCCCGCCCGAGGTCGCCAAGGTGCTCGACGCCTTCGTGCGCGAGGGGCGGCTGCTGTCGATCCCGGTAGCGCGCGCCAAGCGTCTCGTGATCCTCGATCGCCTGGCGCAAGAGTTCGAGCTCGGTCGGCGCTACTCGGAGCAGATGGTCAACCTGCTGCTCGGCAAGTGGCATGCCGATACCGCTGCGCTGCGCCGCTACCTCGTCGACGAGGGCTTCCTTGACCGCGCCGATGGGCAGTACTGGCGATCCGGCGGCAGCGTCGGTTAGCAACGTTCGTCGTCGCCATGGGCGACCGACGTCACGTCCCGTAGCCTGAGTTGATCGCCACGCACTACGAGCGCCTCGGGGTTGCGGCCAACGCTTCGGCGGCCGAGATCCGCGCTGCCTACCATCGCTTGGCGCGCCAGCTGCATCCCGACATCGCCAGCCGCGCCGGGGTTGGCGCGGCGCCGACCGACATGGCCGGGGTCAACGAGGCGTGGCGGGTGCTGTCCGACCCCGGTCGGCGCGCCATGTACGACGCAACGATCCGTGGTCAGCGCGCGTCCTCGGCGGCGGGCGGTGACTGGGGCGAACGCATCGCTGCCGCGTGGACCGACGACGATGACGACGACGAGCATGACCCTGGCGACTTCGTGCCGAGCACGATGTGGCAGCGGCGGATCCCGATCTGGACGATGGTGCTGTTGGGCACGCTCGCTGCCATCTTCTTCGTCACCGCCTACGCAGGCTCCGGTCGGATCGGGACGAAGCTGCCTCGCGCGCCAGCGGTTGACGGGTTGCTAACGGCCGGCTCGTGCGTCCGGTTGGCATCGGGCGGCTTGGCCGAAGAGACCGACTGCACGATGCCCAACGATGGCGCCGTCGTCGCGCTCATCCAGTACGACGGCCGCTGCCCCGCCGGCTCCTCCGGCTACCGCCGCCGCGACGGCGTCGCCGGCTACGCCTGCGTCACCCACAACTGAACGCGAGGCGAGCCGCCGCTCTGCCGCCCCGGCCGGACTTGCGCGTTGGTGCACTTCGGCGCGTGCTGGCGCCCCCAAGTGCACCGACGCGCCAGCCGAGTCCATTGGTTGGCAATCGCTTTCGTCGCCGAGCCAGCGGCCACTATCGTTGCCGCCCTCGGGCGATTAGCTCAGTTGGAAGAGCGCTACGTTCACACCGTAGAGGTCGGGGGATCGAGGCCCCCATCGCCCACGCAAACGACGTGGTCATCGCGGACGGCTGCACAAGCCCCCGAGCTGCGTGTGGGGCCTGCACATGAGCGCGCGTCGCGCATCGATCCGCCGGCCGGCTACGACCGTGCCGTGCCGCATGCGTTCGTGTTCGCTCACTGCTGCGCTCCATTGGTTCGATGGATGGTTCCGCACCGAGCTCCTACCCACCGTGCTCGGCGCCGCATGCCCACTAGATCGAGTCGAGCAGGTCGTGCATCTCGTCGACACGCCAGACGCGGTTGCGTCGGCCGGCGCTGACCTGGCGGAGGATGCCGGTCGCCTCGAGGGCGGCGAGGCCGCGGCGGGCGGTGTCGGTATCGACATCGAGGATCGTAGCAACGCTCGTCGAGTCGAGCATCGTGTTCGACGGCAGTACGTCGATGAGCCGCTCGACGATCGAACCCTTCCGATGCCGGCCGGCGCGTGTGCGCCAAGAGGCGAGCAGACCGTCGACGGCGTCGACCGAGCGGCGCGCCGTCGCACACGCGGCGATCGTGGCGTCGCTGAAACGCGTGACCCACGGCCACGGGTTCGAGTCCTGTTGGTGCGCCCGCAGCGCGGCGAAGTAGCCGGTCGTGTCCCGGCGGAACTCCGCAGACACGGGCGGCACGATCGACAGTCCGGTGCGCTTGCGCACGATCACGCCGATCAGGCATCGCCCGACGCGGCCGTTGCCGTCGACGAAGGGGTGGATGCCTTCGAACTGGGCGTGGGCGATCGCGGCCTGGAGGCTGACGCTCAGGTCGGTGCGGTTCGCGAACGTGACGACGTCATCGAGGAGTCGACCGATCTCGGCTGGCGGGGGCGGGACGTACTCTGCGTCCGCAGGGCTGTTCGACCGGCCGATCCAGTTCTGCACGGTGCGGAGCCGCCCGCCTTCGACGCCGGGCACGTCCCGCATCAGGATGGCGTGCAGGTCGCAGAGATCGGCGACGGTGAGCGGGTGACGCTCGATGCCGAGGGCCGTCGCCGCCTGCATGGCGCGCACGTTGGCGGTCACCTCGATGGCGAGTCGCTTGGCGGCTGACGGGGTGAACTCGGCCTCGGCCAACCGGCGGGCCGACAGGTCGAGTCCTTCGATCCGGCTCGACGAGAGGCTCTCGGCGCGCAGGAGGTGTGCGGCGACGGCGTCGAGCGTCGGCCCACTGCTCGACGAGAGCCATCCGTCGAGCGCTGCCATCTCGCTGTCGGCCGCCGCTGTCATGGTCGCGACGGCGCTCGGCACGGGCACATCGAGCCCGGCGATCTCCGGTGGCACCGTTGCCGAGATGGTCAACGTCCCGAGTCGCCGCCATGCGCGTTCGTCGTCCGGCGTCCACCGAACCTCGACCTGGCGGGCCGGCGGCCACCCGTGCGCACCAGGATCTGCGGCCATGAAGGAATCATAACCGCAGAAATCACACCATCTGCGGTTATGACGCCATCTGACTTGCCGGCATCAAGGGCCCGATCGGAATATCACGCTCCTCGCACGCGCTCTCCAAGATCGTCGCAAGACGATGCACCGAGGCCTCCGAGAGCCACTTTGCCTTCTGGCGGCAACTTCGCTCGAAGCCTTGAGTGCACGCCAGGCGCAAGGATTTCGCGGTTTCGCATCGGTGCCCGCCGAGGGATCGCTTCGTCCGGCGGAGTGCTAGTCCGCACTTGGCAACACAGCCTGGCCGTGCTTCGATGCTGAGTTGGACTCGGAAGGTTCGCGGGCGTACGGGCTGTAGCGCGAAATCTGCACATAGCGGTCGCCGGCCGCCTCGTTTCCGTTCTTGGCTGTGAACGGCTGTCAGGGCCCGAGGTGGGCAAGCGGGACTACGGCGATCCCGTCGCGACGGCGGTAGGCGTGCGTGCCGGTGGTGATCACGGCGGCGTCGACGAGGTCGGTGCCGAGCTTGTCGCGCAGCCACATCAGGTGGCGCACGTCGTGGTCGTCGATGGAGGCGCCGAGCTTCACCTCGATGGCCAGCACGGAGTTGTCACGTTCGACGATGATGTCCACTTCTTGGCGGCCGTCGTTGGCTCGTAGGTGGTACACCCGCGCGCCGGCCGCTTGAGCGTAGGTGCGCACGCACAGCATCACGAGCGACTCGAAGAACGAACCGAGCAGGGAACCGGGCCGGGGCATGGATATCGGGCCGGTCCCGCCGGCAAGCAAGTTCCCGCGGGTCTGGCCGAGCAGTCGCGCGGCTAATGCGGGGTCGGCGAGGTGGTGCTTGGGGCGCGCCGCCACTCGGGCGAACATGTTGTTCGACGGAGACCACGCCTCGACTGGGTCAAGGATCCTCAGCAGCGTCAGCGCGTCGGTGTACTGAAGCACCGTCGAGCGCGCCGGGGGTTCGGTGCGGCCGGCACTGGCCGCGTCGCGGATCTGTTCCCACGACGCGCTCGTTGCCGTTGCCGCTGCACACGCCCGCAGCCAGTTCCGCAACGCAGCCGGCCTGCGAACAGCGTGCCCGGTCTCTTCGACGTCGCGCTGCACGATGAGCTCGAGGTAGCCGTCGAGCTGACGCTCGAGCGCGGCGCCGTCGAGATGGCGCATTGCCGGCCATCCACCCCGCACGATCTCGTCGACGTACCCCTCCAACGCCATGCTGCTCGGACCGCCCTGCAGTCGGGCGCCGGCCTTGCCGTCCAACAGATCACGGAACGAGATCTCGGCCGAGCCGACACCGCGTTCGTACAGCGTGAGCGGCCGCATGCGCATCGTCGTGATCCGCCCGGCCCCGGAATGCGTTGCCGGAACCGGGGCCGATCCCGTGAGCAGGAACCGGCCGCCGGACGGATCGGCGTCGACGGCGCGGCGCACGGCGTCCCAGGTCTCCGGGAGGCGTTGCCATTCGTCGATCAGTACCGGCGAGGCCCCGCGGGCGGCCAGGGTGAGGTCGGCATGGAGGGTCTCGCGCTGGCCAGGATCGTCCAGGCGCCACGAGGAGGCGCAGCGCTGTTCGGCGGTGGCGGTCTTCCCGACACCTTTGGGGCCGTCGAGCACGATGGCCGCGAGCTGGGGGAGCAGCTCGTCGAGCTCGCGGTCGACGACCCGTGTGACGTACGAACCCAGGAAGCGGCGGTCGGTCATAGCCGTACACTACAGTTCCCGCGCATATTAGCGATCATTTTACACGCATTGTACCAGTCATTCTCCGCGTCCTGTGGCCTACGTTTTGCGCACCGGAGCCTGCCGTGTGGGCGGCAGGCGGGCCTGCGATTCGGCCGCGCGGAGCAGGATCCTGCCGTGGACCGCGGGGCGTGCTGAGCATGGTCAGCGGTGGCGGCGGATGCTTGGGCGTGATTGGCAGCGTGCTCACGGTCGGCGACGGCGCTGGCCTGGGGCCTTTCCTTTGGTGGCTTGATAGTGCCCGGCACTTTACGGTTGCGTTACGACTCGGTACGTAGCGTGGCCCGCCATGGCTGCCACTCCTGCTCCGACCTCAACCTCAACCCGTCGCCGAACCGCCGTCCGTCGCACGGCGGCGTTCGTCGCGCTGGGCGACGGTCTCGCTATCTTCGCCACGCCGGGCAACGCCTTCGCCGGGACGATGAGTGTCGCGGCAACCTCTGATCCGGGACTCGTCGCGCTCCATCGAACCGCCGCCTTCGCCGGCTTTCTGGCCTACGGGCTGATGGTCGGCACGGTGTGCTGGGGCATCTTGACCACCACCCATCTTGCCCGTCGGAGCATCCGTCGCCAGACGCTCTACGGCGGTCACATGACGATGGCGATCATGACGCTGTCGTTCATCGTCGTCCACATCGCCGGCAACTTGTTCAACCCGATGTCTGCGCTCGGGCCGTTGAACGCGTTGATCCCGTTCCTCCCCGGCAGCAGCCTCGGCGTGAGCATCGGCGTCGTCGGCGCTGAGCTGGCCGTCGCCATCGCGATCTCCGTCTGGTTCCAGCAGCAGCTCGGCTATCGGACCTGGCACATGTTCCACTGGCTCGCCTACCCGAGCTACTGCCTGTCCCTCGCCCACACCATCGTCAGCGGCAGCGATGTGCACCTCCAACTCGTCGTCATCGCGCTCGTCGCATCGTTCCTCGCTGTCGTGGCGTTGTTCGTGCTTCGTGCCTTGCCATCGACCTCGCTCGTGCGGAACCGACTCGCGCCAGCCGAATCCTGAGGAGCCTGAGATGTCAACGAACCCATCGACCGTCACGAGCGCGCCCATCGAACGTTGGCTGCCTCCGGACCCGCAACGACCGTTGCGCGTCGCGGTGAGCGTCGACAACAACCACTGCCACCGTTTCGCGGTGTGCCAACAAGAGGCACCTCACGTCTTCCAGCTCAGCGCCGACGGTCGGCTCGCGTACGACCCGTTTCCCGATCCCGCGCACCTGAGCGACGTGCGCCAGGCGGCACGGGTCTGCCCGATGCAGGCGATCACGGTCGAGGAACGCGCCACATGACGGCACGGCAGAGCATCGTCATCGTCGGTGGCGGACTTGCCGGTCTGCGCGCTGCGGAACGCCTTCGCGAGCTTGGCTACGCTGGCTCGTTGACGATGGTCGGTGAAGAGCGCCACGCGCCGTACAACCGGCCCCCGCTCTCGAAGCAGGTCCTCGAGCACAAGCTCCATCCCGATGATCTCGGGTTCACCACCTACGTCGATCTCGACGTCGAGGCGCGCTCCGGCGTGCGAGCGACGCGCCTCGAACCGCACACGCGGCAGGTCGTTCTCGACACTGGCGAAGCACTCGATTACGACGGCCTCGTCATCGCCACCGGCGTCAGCGCCCGGCGACTTCCCAATGGACCCAACGACGATGAACGGGTGCTCACGTTGCGGACTGTTGACGACGCCGTCATATCGTTCGAACGCAATTATGAACAAGCTGGCACGCCAAATTACGAAGATCGGAAAAAATGGGGGAAAATAGCCCTTGCCGCCTTTGGAAAACAGGCCTGATGCGTATGCCTCTCTTAGAGG
>Ga0209069_10000465_pt1 | contig 18447 bp, 14 predicted proteins | sample Str013_2_FD_187202 | JGI IMG/M metagenome (GOLD analysis project Ga0209069, IMG submission 187202) | Freshwater sediment microbial communities in response to fracking from Pennsylvania, USA - Straight Creek_MetaG_SC_2013 (SPAdes) (version 2) | ecosystem: Environmental > Aquatic > Freshwater >...
GGCCCGCGCGACGCGGTGGTGGAGATCAAGGCGCTGCTGGCCGGCGCGGCCGGCCGTACCCACGCCGAGCAGCAGGCGGCCGAGCGGGCCGCACAGGTGCGCCGGCTGCGCGATCTCGCCGGCCGGGGCGAGTAGCGGCCGGGGTCGGGACTGTCGGTCCGGCCGGGTAGCGTCGGTCCCGCCGCCGCGGCGGCCCGGCCGGTGGCCAGGGAACATCGGGTCCGCCGCCGCGTTGGGACGAAGTGTGCCCGGGCGGGTACGCCGATGGTGGAGGTGGCTGGTGGGGCACCCTGGTGGTGGCGGTAGCTGGATGATGCTGCGCGCGCTGCGCCGGGCCGACGAGGTCAGGGACCACAAGATCGGTCGGGACGTGGCCCGGCGGGTGCTGACGTTCGCCCGGCCGTACCGCACGGACATCGTGGTGTTCCTGATCGCCATCGTGGTCGACGCGGTGATCGGGGTGGCCACCCCGGTACTGGCCGGTCGGGTGATCAACGCGATCACCCCGCGCGAGCCGGCCGCCGCCGGTACGGTGGTGCGCCTGGCCGTGCTGATCGCGGCGCTGGCCGTGGCCGACGCCCTGCTGTCGATGGTCAACCGGTGGTACTCCGCCCGCATCGGCGAGGGCATCATCCTGGACCTGCGTACCCGGGTGTACGACCACGTGCAGCGCATGCCGTTGCAGTTCTTCACCCGTACCCAGACCGGCGCGCTGGTCAGCCGGCTCAACAACGACGTGCTCGGCGCCCAGCAGGCGTTCACCTCGACGCTGTCGGGCGTGGTCAGCAATGCCATCCAGCTCGTACTCACCGCCGCGGTGATGTTCAGCCTGTCCTGGCAGGTGACGCTGCTGTCGCTGGTCCTGCTGCCGGTGTTCATCCTGCCGGCCCGGCGGGTCGGCCGGCGGCTGGCGGCGATCACCCGGGAGTCGTACACGCTGGACGCGAAGATGAACAACATGGCCACCGAGCGGCTCGGCGTGGCCGGGGCGCTGCTGGTCAAGCTGTTCGGCTCGGCCGAGGCCGAGGCGGCCACCTTCGGCGACCGGGCCCGGCGGGTCCGCGACATCGGCATCCAGTCGGCCATGTACAGCCGCACGTTCTTCGTGGCGATGCTGCTGGTGGCCTCGCTGGCCCAGGCCCTCACGTACGGGCTGGGCGGCTGGTACGCGGTACAGGGCCGGATCTCCGCCGGTACGGTGGTGACCCTGGCCCTGCTGCTGACCCGGCTGTACGGGCCGTTGACGTCGCTGTCCAACGTGCGGGTCGACGTGATGAGCGCGCTGGTCTCCTTCGAGCGGGTGTTCGAGATCCTGGACCTGTCCCCGGCGATCGTGCAGAGTCCGGACGCCCGGCCGCTGCCGCCCGGCGCGGCCACGGTCGAGTTCCAGGACGTGGTGTTCCAGTACCCGTCCGGCGCCGAGGTGTCGCTGGCCTCGCTGGAGGACGTGGCCACGCTCGACCGCAGCGTCAGCGGGCCGGTGCTGCGCGGGGTGTCGTTCTCGGTCCGCGCCGGCCAGATGGTGGCGCTGGTGGGCCCGTCCGGCGCGGGCAAGTCGACCACCGCGATGCTGGTACCGCGGATCTACGACGTGACCTCCGGCACGGTACGCGTGGGCGGGGTGGACGTGCGGGACGCGACGCTGGACTCGCTGCGCGCGGCCATCGGCGTGGTCACCCAGGACGCGCACCTGTTCCACGACTCGATCGCGGACAACCTGCGGTACGCCCGGCCCGGCGCGAGTGACGACGAGCTGTGGGCGGCGCTGGACGCGGCGCAGGTCGGCGAGCTGGTGCGGTCCCTGCCGGACCGGATGGACACGGTGGTGGGGGAGCGCGGGTACCGGTTCTCCGGCGGGGAGAAGCAGCGCATTGCGATCGCCCGGATGCTGCTCAAGGCGCCGGCCATCGTGATCATGGACGAGGCGACCGCGCACCTGGACTCCGAGTCCGAGGCGGCGGTGCAGCGGGCCCTGTCGGTGGCGCTGACCGGCCGTACCGCGCTGGTGATCGCGCACCGGCTGTCGACGGTACGCGACGCCGACCTGATCCTGGTGCTCGACGGCGGCACGGTGGTGGAGCGCGGTACGCACGAGGAGCTGGTGGCCGCCGGCGGCCTGTACGCCGAGCTGTACCGCACCCAGTTCGCCGAGGCGCCGCCCTCGCCCGGCGCGGCCGGTGGCGGTACCGGGGAGCCGGTGGTGGTGGCCGCCGGCGAGGAGCACCGCGGCTGAGGCCGCCGGTCCGGGTGCGCCGGGCGGCTCAGCGCCGGCCGGCGGGCGCCGGGACCGGGCGGCGGACCGCCGCCTCGACCAGGTCCAGCACCGGCCCGAACCCGTCCGCCGGGCGGCCCAGGGCCAGGTGCAGGACCAGCCCGTCGTACGCGAGTTCGAGGAACCGGGCCAGCACCTCCGGCGGTACGTCGTCGCGCAGGACCCCGGCCTCGTGCTGGCGGCGCAGCCGGCCCAGCGTGGCCGAGGTGATCGCGGCGGCCCGGGCCGCCCACCGGCCGGCGAAGTCGGGGTCGGTCCGCAGCCGGCGGGACACCTCCAGCTGGGTACCGAGCCAGCCCGGGATGTCCTCCGAACCGGCCCGGGCCAGCAGATCGCGCATCACCTGGACCAGCCCGTGCTCGGCCACCGTGGCGGCCATCGTGGCGGCATCGTCCTGGGCCACGGCGAGGAACAGCGAGTCCTTGTCCCGGAAGTGGTGGAAGATGGCGCCACGGGACAGCCCGGTCTCCTGCTCCAGCAGGCGTACCGTGGCGCCCTCGTACCCGTACCGGGCGAAACACGCCCGCGCGCCGGCGAGGATCTCGCGCCGGCGCGCCTCGAGCTGGTCCTGACGCAGGCGGGGCACATGGTGATCGTGTCAGCCGGCGGGGTAGCGTGCAATCCGTACGTACGGCTTGGGCCCGGTGAAGGTACCGGTGACCCGCGGGGGAGGCAGACAAATTCCGCCCGGCACTGTTGACCCGGTGCCACCGTCACGTAGGGTGCCCGCGTGCCACTGTTGCTCCTGGATCTCGACAACACCCTGCTCGATCGGGCACGGGCGTTCCGGACCTGGGCGGCACAGCTCCTGGCCAGGCTCGAAGCTCCCGCGGACGACCTTGAGTGGTTGATCTCCATCGATGCCGACGGCCTCGCGTCGCGGTGGGACGTGGCCGAGGCGGTACGGCAGCGGTACCGGCTGCGGGTCCGCTCGGTGGACCTGGTCGAGGATCTGCGTGACGGTGTGGTCACCAACAGCCGGCTCGACCCGCTGGTGGCCTGCGCGCTGCGGATCGCCCGGGAGGCGGGCTGGGTACCGATCGTCGTGAGCAACGGCGAGACGCACCAGCAGGAGGCCAAGATCCGGATGACCGGCCTGGACCGGTACCTGGCCGACTGGGTGATCTCCGAGGAGGCCGGGGTCAGCAAGCCCAATCCCCGGATCTTCGGCATCGCCGCGCAGCGGGCCAGGATGCGGCTGTCCGGGGCCTGGGTGATCGGCGACGGGCCGGAGACCGACATCGGCGGCGCGGCCGCCATCGGCGCGCCGAGCGTGTGGCTGCACCGGGGCCGGCGGTGGAGCGAGCAACGGTTCGAGCCGACCCGGGTGGCGGCCGACCCGATCGCCGCACTGGCCCTGATCATGTCGGTGCGCTGAGCGGCATCCCGTACCGGCCGGCCGCCGCGGAAATCCGGTTGCACCGGGCCGGTACCGGCCGGCACGCTGGGCCGGCACGTGTCCGCACCGGGTACACCCGGGGAGTCGAAGGGAGGCGATGAGCCGATGACCGCGATTGTCGCGCGGTGGAAGCCGCCTGCCCTGGTACCGACTCTCCCTAAGGACATCACGCGTTGTACGAGCATGAGTACGAACCCGCCGGCCGCGGCCGGCGGCGCCGGTTCGACGACGAGGAACCGGTAACCACCAGAACCCACCGCCGGCCACCGACCGGCACCCCCGACGCCGCCGGTACGTCCGATGTGGACGGTCCCGAGACCGGGGACCGCTGGTCGGTCTGGGACCAGTCGACCGCCGGCGAGCGGGGCCCGCGGCCGCACCCGGACTGGCTGGTCACCGAGCTGGCCGCGGTCGACACCGAACTGGGCGTGGTCAAGACCGGCAAGGAGGCCGACGTCTTCCTGGTCCGCCGGGCGGTACCCGGGACGGCACGCTCCTGCCTGCTTGCGGCCAAGCGGTACCGGTCGGCCGAGCACCGCATGTTCCACCGCGACGCCGGCTACCTTGACGGCCGCCGGGTCCGCGAGTCGCGGACCAACCGGGCGATGGCCAAGCGGACCGGCTTCGGCAAGCAGATGATCGCCGGGCAGTGGGCCCTGGCGGAGTTCGGTGCCCTGTGCCGGCTGTGGGAGGTCGGTACCGAGCTGGGCCTGCGGATCGTGCCGTACCCGGTGCAGATCCTCGGTACCGAACTGCTGCTGGAGTTCCTGGGTACCGGCGACGGGCAGGCCGCGCCCCGGCTGGCGCAGCTACGCCCGGAGCCGGCCGTGCTGGCCGACCTGTGGTCCCAGGCGGTCGAGGCGATGACCGTGCTGGCCCGGTGCCAGCTCGTGCACGGGGACCTGTCGCCGTACAACATCCTGGTCCACGACGGCCGGTTGATCCTGATCGACCTGCCGCAGGTGGTGGACGTGGTGTCCAACCCGCACGGCGCGCAGTTCGTGCACCGCGACGTACGCAACGTGGCGAGCTGGTTCGCCGCGCGGGGGCTGCCGGGTGTCGACGTCGAGGAGCTGACCACCCGGCTGCTGCACGAGTCCGGCATCCGCTAGGCCCGCCGGTACCGCTGGCTGGCGGTCCACCGACCGTCCGGCCCAGGCTATCCCAGGGCTAGACCCGTACCACCAGCGTGCCCGCGGCCATGTCGCCGATGCGCTGGCGCCGCCGCGACAGGACGGTCACCACGAACCCGACCAGGTATCCGCCGATCCCGTCCAGTACCCGGAACACGGTACGGACGAGGACCTGCCCGAAGCCGGCCGGCCCGCCGGTGTCCAGGCGTACCACCCGGATGCCGGTCAGCAGCTTGCCCACGGTACGGCCCCAGAGTCCTTCCAGCGCGACGAAGTAGACCCCGAGGATGACCGCGTATGCCAGCACAGCGCCGGAGCTGTGCGCGAGGCGGCTGGCGTAGTCCGTCGTCGCGGAGCCGCTGGCTCCGCGCAGCCGCGAGTCGAGGTCCAGCGGCAGGTGCAGCGGCCTGGCCAGCAGCCGGTACAGCACGCCGACCAGGAACAGGTCGATCCAGGTGGCCACGATCCGCCGGCCGGTCACGTGCACGTTCAGCGGGAACCGTACCGGGCGCTGGGTGGTCACCGGGGCTCCTTCGCGCGGGTGGGCCGGTACGGCCCGGGTGGGTCTTCGGGTGCGCCGGGCCATCGCTGTACGGCGGTCACGGTACCGCCGGCGGTCAAGCGCCCGGGCCTTGTCGTGACCCAGCGGAACTCGCCACACCCGACACGGTACGGGGCGCCGGCCGGCGGCGGGGCACCCGGCCGGGGACCGGCCGGGAGATCGCGGCGGAGCCGATCGGTCGATTGCGCAGCGCCGGGCTCGGCGCTGCGATGGATCTCAATCGATCACTCGGCAACCCGGAAGGAGTGCGGTGACACGCAAGAGATCCGTTGCGGTACTGGCGGCAGGACTGGCCGCGATCACCACCGTGACCGCATTCACGGGACTGGCGGTGGCCACGCCCGCCGCGGCGTCCCCGACCCACCGGCCCGCGGTACGGGTACGGCCGGCGGTCGCCGGCCACGTCACGGCGGTGGCGGAGGTCGCGCCCCTGCCGACCTCAGAGTGCCTCAGCCTGGCCGGCATCCACTGCTACTCACCGATCCAGTACCGCAAGGCGTACCAGCTCGATTCGCTCTACGCCCGCGGGATCACCGGCGCCGGCCGGACGATCCTGATCGTGGACTCGTTCGGCTCGCCGACGATCCAGCAGGACCTGGACGCGTTCGACGCGCAGTGGGGCCTGCCCGACACCACCGTGCAGATCGTCCAGGCCGGCGTCATCCCCCCGTTCGACCCGACCGACGCCCTGCGCGTCAACTGGGCCCAGGAAACGACCCTGGACATCGAGTACGCCCACGCGGTCGCACCGGGCGCGCACCTCGTGCTGCTGGAAACCCCGGTGGCCGAGACCGAGGGGGTCACCGGCCTGCCGGAGATGATGGACGCCGAGAAGGCACTGATCGACGCCGGTGTCGGTGACGTCATCTCGCAGAGCTTCTCCGCGACCGAGAACACCTTCCCGGGCTTCGGCTCCGGCGACTTCTCCAGCCTGCTCAACCTGCGGTACGCCTTCAAGGCCGCGGCGCAGCACCGGGTCACGGTACTGGCCAGCTCTGGCGACGCGGGCGCGACCAACTTCGACAACGACTTCAACCTGTACCCGTTCCCGGTGAACGCGTGGCCGTCCACGGACCCGCTGGTCACCTCGCTCGGCGGTACCCAGCTGGTGCTGGACGACCAGGGCAACCGGACCCAGCCGGACGTCGTGTGGAACGACGGCTTCGGCGCCGGTGGCGGCGGGTTCTCCAGCGTGTTCCCCCGGCCGGTGTTCCAGCTCGGTGTGCGTTCGGTGGTCGGCAACCACCGGGGTACCCCGGACATCTCGATGAGTGCGTCCGTCGACGGCGGCTGCTGGGTCTACTACACCTTCGTCGACCCGGACTCGCCGTGGCACGTCTTCGGCGGTACCAGCGAGGCGACGCCGCTGTTCGCCGGCATCGTGGCGCTGGCCGACCAGCTGGCCGGGCACCGGCTCGGCAACCTCAACGCCGCGCTGTACCTGCTCGGCGCCGCCAGCCGGCTGCGCCACCCGCCGTTGTCGACCGGTCTGGTGGACGTCACCACCGGCGACAACAGCTTCGCCGGGGTCACCGGGTACCCGGCCGGGCGGGGGTACGACCTCGCCAGCGGCTGGGGCACCATCGACGCCCCGGCGTTCGTGCGGGCGCTGGCCCGCTTCTGAGTCCGGCGGTACCCCGGCCGGCACGCAGCGGGGTGTGCCCCGGCCCGTACGGGCCGGGGCACACCCCGCGTTCGGCGGTACCGTGCGGTCAGGTCGCCAGCATCCGGCGCAGCACGTACGGCAGGATCCCGCCGTGGCGGTAGTAGTCCGCCTCGCCGGGGGTGTCGATGCGCAGCACCGCGTCGAACCCTACCTCGCCGGCCTGGACCCGCACCGTGGCGGGTACGCCGCCGTCGTTGAGCGCCTGCACCCCGGTGATGGTGAAGGTCTCGGTGCCGGTCAGCCCCAGCGAGTCCGCGTCCTGCCCGGCCGGGTACTGCAGCGGCAGCACGCCCATGCCGATCAGGTTGGACCGGTGGATCCGCTCGTAGGACACCGCGATCACGGCCCGTACTCCCAGCAGGGCGGTACCCTTGGCGGCCCAGTCCCGGGACGAGCCGGAGCCGTACTCGGCCCCGGCCAGGATCACCAGCGGGACGCCGTCGCGCTGGTAGGCCATCGCCGCGTCGTAGATGGTGGTCCGCGCGCCGGTACGGTGGTCGATCGTGTACCCGCCCTCGACCCCCGGTACCAGCTGGTTGCGCAGCCGGATGTTGGCGAAGGTACCGCGGATCATGACCTCGTGGTTGCCCCGGCGCGACCCGTACGAGTTGAAGTCCCGCTTGTCCACGCCGTGCCCGGCCAGGTACGCCCCGGCGGGGGAGTCGGCCTTGATCGAGCCGGCCGGCGAGATGTGGTCGGTGGTCACCGAGTCGCCCAGCCGGGCCAGTACCCGCGCCCCGGCGATGTCGGTCACCGGCGCCGGCTGCGCCGCCATCGCCTCGAAGTACGGCGGCTTGCGCACGTAGGTGGACTCCGGGTCCCAGGCGAACGTGGTGCCGGTCGGGGTGGGCAGCGAACGCCACCGCTGGTCGCCGGCGAACACGTCGGCGTAGTCGGCGCTGTACATGTCCGCGGACACGGCCACGTCGATGACGTCCTGGATCTGCCGGGCCGAGGGCCAGATGTCGCGCAGGTACACCGGTTGGCCGTCGGTGCCGGTACCCAGCGGCTCGGTGGCCAGGTCGAGGTCCATCGTGCCGGCCAGCGCGTAGGCCACCACCAGCGGTGGCGAGGCGAGGTAGTTCAGCTTCACGTCCGGGTTGATCCGGCCCTCGAAGTTGCGGTTGCCGCTCAGCACGCTGGCCACGGCCAGGTCCGCCGCGGCCACCGCGGCGGAGATCTCCGGCAGCAGCGGGCCGGAGTTGCCGATGCAGGTGGTGCAGCCGTACCCGACCAGGTTGAAGCCGAGCTTGTCCAGGTACGGGACCAGGCCGGCCTTCTCGTAGTAGTCCATGACGACCTTGGACCCGGGTGCCAGGGTGGTCTTGACCCACGGCTTGCTGGTCAGGCCCCGCTGCACCGCGTTGCGGGCCAGCAGCGCCGCGCCGAGCATGACCTGCGGGTTGGACGTGTTGGTACAGGAGGTGATGGCCGCGATCACCACGGCGCCGTGGTCCAGCTCGACGGCGGTACCGTCGGCCAGCGTGACCGGGGTCGGCCGGCGCGACCGGGGACTCCCGCCGCCGGTGGAGGCTGGGGCGTCGGAGGCGGGGAAGCTCTCCCGGTCCTGTTCGTCCACCCCGTCGTCGGCGGTGTACCCCGGCAGTACCGCCCGGAACGCCTGCTTGGCGCCGGCCAGCGCGATGCGGTCCTGCGGCCGTTTCGGCCCGGCGATGCTGGGCTCCACAGTGGACAGATCCAGTTCGAGGTACTCGGAGTACACCGGCTCGGTGTCCGGGTCGTGCCACAGCCCCTGCGCCCGGGCGTACGCCTCGACCAGCGCCACCTGGGCCTCGCCGCGGCCGGTCAGCCGCAGATACCGTACCGTCTCGGCGTCGATCGGGAAGATCGCGCAGGTGGAGCCGAACTCGGGGCTCATGTTGCCGATGGTGGCCCGGTTGGCCAGCGGTACCGCGGCCACGCCCGGCCCGTAGAACTCCACGAATTTGCCCACCACGCCGTGCCGGCGCAGCTGCTGGGTGATGGTCAGCACCAGGTCGGTGGCGGTGGCGCCCTCGGGCAGTTCGCCGTGCAGCTTGAAGCCGACCACGCGGGGGATCAGCATCGACACCGGCTGGCCCAGCATGGCCGCCTCGGCCTCGATGCCGCCCACGCCCCAGCCCAGCACGCCCAGGCCGTTGACCATCGTGGTGTGCGAGTCGGTACCCACCACGGTGTCGGGGTACGCGACACCGCCGCGGGCCATCACGACCCGGGCCAGGTGCTCGATGTTGACCTGGTGCACGATGCCGGTACCCGGCGGTACCACCTTGAACTCGTCGAAGGCACCCTGGCCCCAGCGCAGGAACTGGTACCGCTCCTGGTTGCGGGCGTACTCGAACTCGACGTTGCGCTCGAACGCGTCGGGGCGGCCGAACACGTCGGCGATGACCGAGTGGTCGATGACCAGCTCCGCCGGGGCCAGCGGGTTGACCTTCGCCGGGTCGCCGCCCAGGGCCACCACGGCCTCCCGCATGGTGGCCAGGTCGACCACGCACGGTACCCCGGTGAAGTCCTGCATCAGTACCCGCGCCGGGGTGAACTGGATCTCCACGCTGGGCTCGGCGGCCGGGTCCCAGCCGCCGAGGGCGCGTACGTGGTCGGCGGTGATGTTGGCGCCGTCCTCGGTGCGCAGCAGGTTCTCCAGCAGGATCTTGAGGCTGAACGGGAGCCGGCCGTGCCCGTGCACGGTGTCGATCCGGTAGATCTCGTAGCTCTCGCCGCCGGCGTCCAGCCGGCTGCGGGCGCCGAAGGTGTCCAGGCTCGCCAACGTCGTACTCCTCACCACGTGGTCGTGTGTGCTGCGGTCCTCGTGTGCAGTCTGGCGCAGCCGCCGCCGGTACCGGCCGGTGGGCCGGCTGCGCGTACAAGCAAACCGTACGTCCGTCTTGCTAGCGGCACAACCCGGTAGCCGCTGGTTCCACGAGGCGTGGCAGGTCGGTGGCGGCGTCGGGTCAGCCGGGCCGGCCGGCGGTACGGGGCCGGGCCGTGGCCAGCGCCTCCCGCGCGTACCGGGCCGCGGGGGTACCGCCGCCGGCCAGCGCGGTCAGTGCCCGGGCCCCCGGGCCACCCAGTTCGGCCAGCGCCTCGACGCAGGCCAGGATCGTGGTGCTGTCCGCGTCCACGGTGGCCGCCACCAGCGGGGCCACCGCGCCGGGGTCGCCGACCCGGCCCAGCGCCCAGGCGGCGGCCGCGGCCAGCCCGCCGGCCGGCCCGGCGGCCAGCCCGTCCACCAGCGCCGAGCAGGCCGCCGGGGAACCAAGCCGGCCCAGCGCCCGGGCGATGGTGGCCGCGTGCGCCGGTACCGGTGCGGCCGCCATCGCCGCGATCAGCGCGCCGGTCGACGGCCGGTCGCCGAGGACCCCGAGCAGCTGCGCCGCGACCACCCGGGTGGTCGGGTCCGGTGCGGCCAGCGCGGCGCGCAGCGGCGCCAGCCCGGCCACGCCGATGTGCAGGATGGCGCCCCGGACGACCCCGGCCGGTACCGGCCGGCTGCCACCGACCCGGGCCAACAGGTCCGGTACCACCCGGGGGTCGGCCAGCCGGCCCAGCGCCTGGGCCGCCGCCTGGCGTACCCGCGGGTACCGGTCGCGCAGGGCCCGGGCCAGGTCCGTGCTGTGGTCGGCGGTACCGGCCAGGCCGAGCAGGGTGGCGGCGCGGACCCGGCGGCCCGGCCACAGCGAGCGCAGGGCCGACTGGGCGCGCTGCAGCGCACCGGCGCGCTCCAGCGCGGCGATCAGCCGGGCCCGGTCGGTACCGCGCAGGTCGGCGAGCCGGGCGATGGCCAGGTCGGCCAGGGCCCGGTCGCGGGCGGCGCGCCCGGGCGGGAGTTCGCCCGCGCCCAGCAGGTCCGGCAGCGGGTACCGGGCGGTACCGGCCGGGTGTGGTACCCGCTCGTGGGTACCGGCGGCCACGGCCGGCTCCGGTGCGGCCGCGACGGTACCGCCGAACAGGGCCGCCCAGTCGCCGGCGGTGCCCGGGTCGCGGCGCTGGCGTACCGCCCGGGCCGCCACGGCCAGCCCGGCCAGCCCGGTCAGCGCCACGGCCAGCGCGGCGGCCAGCACGCCGAGTACGGCCACCGGCGTGGTCACCGGCGCGGCCCGGCCGGTACGGCTGGCGACATGGCCGGTCCTCCCCACACCCGTGGTACCGCAGATCAGGATGTACCGACGATACCGGGCAGAACCGGAACGTGTACCGTATTCGCCGCTTCAGCCCCCCGGGTGCACCGGCGTTGCCAGCCGGCCCACCGCGGTGGCCAGCAGCCAGTACACGTTGCCGGGGTTGGCCTGGCGGCCGGCGCCCTGCAGTTGCAGTACCACCACGGCGTCCCCGCTGCGGCCGACCGCCCAGCCGTCGCCGGTGTACGCCTCGGTACCGATGCCCGGCAACGGCGCGCTGTGCCGCCGGGTACGGATCGCCATCGACGCGACCAGACCCCGCGCCACCAGCAGCATCAGCGCCGGCTTCCGGTGCCCGTCCAGGAACAGCGTGACGGTACCGGCCGGGTTCGGCGTGGGCGGCTGCTGCGCGCTGACGGCGAAGCCCATCGCCCGGGCCACCTCCTGCGCGCTCAGCAGCGCCGGCTGCTCGGGCTGTGCCGGGCCGGTCCGTGCCGCCCCGGGCACCGGCAGCCCCATCGCCGCCGCGATGAGGTTCTCGGTCTTGTCGGTGGTCTCCGCGGCCTGCTCCACCGCGCGCAGGGTGCCCCGGGTCACGACGGTCACCGCGCCGACCCGGCGGGTCCACCGCCGTACCGAGATGGTCACCGTGTCCCCGTCGGCGCACCGCCCGGCCAGCTCCTGCGGCAGCGCCCAGGCGGTGGTCCGGTCCGCGGTACCGTCGTCGACGGCCAGGTAGTGCAGCAGCGGCCGGCTCGGGCTGTCGCTGCCGGCGGACGTCGAGCGCCACACCTGCTGCCACAGCACCTGGCCGGTGATGCTGGCCGGCGCGGCCAGGTCGATGACCATGCGTACCACCAGGTACAGGCCGAATCCGGTCAGCACCAGGCCCAGCGCCAGCCCGCCGAGCCGGACCGGGTCGGCCAGCGCGCCGGCCGCGGTACCGGTCAGCCGGTCGGTGGCCAGGCCGGCCCAGTACCGCAGCAGCAGCACCCCGGCGAAGCCGGCCAGCAGCCCGCGGAAGATCACCGGCGGGGCCGGCTTGCCGTACCGGGGCCACCACGACGGGTACCGCATCCGTACCGGGCGCCAGGTACCGCCGTAGGACGACCACACCTTGCGCCGGTTGCCCATGCCCAGGTCGATCACGGCGCTGGAGACCCGGGTGGCGCCCACGGCCGCGCCGTAGGCCAGGTACCGGTCCCACACCGCGACCGCGGCCGGCGGCAGGTCCCCGAACGCCTCGGTGTTGCGCAGCCACGTCTTGACGCCCAGCCACCGGGCCGCGGCGGCGCGCCCGGCCGGGGTGTCGCGCTCGCCGTGGCTGCGCCCGGCCAGGCCGGACAGCAGCCCCCAGCCGACCACCCAGGCGCCCAGGACCGCACGGACGTCGGTGTGCCGCAGGTCGGTACCGACCAGGACCGCGGCGGCCAGCGCGGCACCGGTCACCGCGGCGGCCACGGACAGCGCGGTCACCACGGCCGGGCTGAGCCGGCGCCGGGACAGTCCCCGGGCCCGGGCGTCGGCGATCACCTCGGCCCGCAGCCGCTTGGCGAACCCGGCCGCGGCGGCCTGGTCGCGGAAGGTCAGCGCGGTCAGCGGTACCACCCCGCCCACGGCGATGCCGGCGACCCGGTCGAACACCCGCCGCTCGTACGGGGTCAGCCCGGCCGGGTCGGCCACGGTCACGTGCACCGTGGTCTGCCGGGCATCCGCGGCCGGCTGGCGGAACTCCAGGATCCGCCGGGCGCCGAGATCCAGCAGGGTGGCCTCGCCCGCGTCCTCGGTCAGCTCCCAGTAGTTCGCCAGCAGGCTGACCACGGCCGGCGGCTCCGGGTCGCGGCCGAGATCCTGGGTGGCCGGCAGCGGCTCCGGCCGGGCCGGGCGGGTCAGCAGCAGCGCCAGGCCGTACAGCGCGAACCAGCCGCCGAGTGCGGCCACCGCGATGAGTACCCCGAGAACGTGCTGTGCCATCGCTGTCCCCGCCGGGCGGGCCGGGTCAGAACCGGACCTGGACCGGGCCGCGCTCGTCGCCCACGGCCTCGAACAGGTCCCGGGCCTTGAAGCCGCCGACGCCGGCGATGATGTTGGTCGGGATCGACTGGGTGCTGGTGTTGTAGGTCTGCACCGAGGCGTTGTAGAACTGCCGGGCGTACGCGATGCGGTCCTCGGTACCGGCCAGCTCGGCCTGCAGGGCGGCGAAGTTCTCGTTCGCCTTCAGGTTCGGGTACGCCTCGGCCAGCGCGAACAGCCGCCCCAACGTCTGGGTGAGCATGTTCTCCGACTGCGCCCGGGTACCGGGTGCGGCACCGGCGTTGGCCACCGCCGCGTTACGGGCCTGTACCACCGCGTCCAGCGTGCCCCGCTCGTGCGCGGCGTACCCCTTGACTGTCTCCACCAGGTTGGGGATCAGGTCGTAGCGGCGCTTGAGCTGCACGTCGATCTGTGCCCACGAGGCGTCCACCTGGTTGCGCTGGCGGACGAGCTTGTTGTACGTGAGCATGCCCCACACGAGCAGCAGCACGACCAACACGCACAGGCAGCCGCCAGCCAGGAACAGCACGGTCGTTGAGGTCACCGGGGTACAACCTTCCGTCGGTACGTCCCCGGGCCGGTACGGCGGCGGGGTACGGTCGCAGCCCGATCGTGATCGTCAGGGTCCGCCCGCATCAGCTATCTGTCGCCGATGCGACCGTACCGGCCGGTGGTGATCGTGGCTGGTGGCAGGATTGTACGGGTCGCCCCCGGTCAGATCATGAGCGTGTCGACGTCGTACCGGTGGATCTCCGGATCCCGGGTCACGAGTGTCAGCCCTTCGACCGTTGCCTGGGCGATGAGCATGCGGTCGAAGGGGTCGCCGTGGTGCCGGGGGAGCCTGCCCGCGAGGATCGCGTGGGCGCTGGTGAGGGGCAGTTCCCGAAAGCCCATGTCACGGGCGCGCTCGGCCAGGTCGACCGGCCCGGTGAGCTTGCCCAGGTGCTGCTTGATGGTGATTTCCCAGAGGGTGACCGGGCTCAGATAGATGTCCGGATCGTACCGAAGCCGATCGAGGGTCTCCTGGCCCAGCGTCGGGTCGCCGGTCAGGCCCCACAGTACGACGTGGGTGTCCAGTAGCAGGCTCACGACGACATGCCGAAGTCCGCGGCGATCTCGGCATTGGTGTGCGGGGAGTCCCAGTCGCCGGACAGGTCGAGCTGCCCGGCCAGCGACCCCACGCTGGTGCGGTTGACCCGCCGCACCAGGGGAACGATCCTGGCGACGGGGGTACCGGCACGGTCGATGACGATCTCCTCGCCGCGCTCCACCCGCTCGATGATGCGGGACAGGTGCGTCTTGGCGTCGTGCATGTTGAAGTGCTCGACCGCATCGGCGGACATCCGGTCACCCCCTTAGCTAGGAGGTTAGCCTACCGTGCTGGCGGGTGACCAGGCTGCGGGGCATGCCGCCGCCACCCACCGCCGGGCTACCCCGGCAGTCGCGGGCCGGCCGCGCGCTGTACCGCCAGCCAGCTCTCCACCTCGTCGGCGGTCCGCGGCAGGCCGTCCGAGAGCACCCGCGGGCCGGCCGCGGTGACCAGCACGTCGTCCTCGATGCGTACGCCGATGCCGCGCAGCTCCGCCGGTACCCGCTCGTCCTCGGGCTGGAAGTACAGGCCCGGCTCGACGGTGAGCACGTACCCCTCCTCCAGCACCCCGTCGCGGTACCGTTCCCTGCGCGCCTGGGCGCAGTCGTGCACGTCCAGCCCGAGCATGTGGCCGAAGCCGTGCAGGGTCCACCGGCGGTACAGCACGGAGGCCGGGTCCATCGCCTCGTCCACGCTGACCGGCAGCAGGCCCAGGTCGGACAGGCCCGCGGCGAGTACCCGCATGCAGGTCAGGTGGATGTCCTCGAAGCGCACCCCGGGCTTGAGCGCGTCGATGCCGGCCTGCTGCGAGGCGTACACGAGGTCGTAGATGCGGCGCTGGGCCGGGCTGAACCGGCCCGACACCGGCACGGTACGGGTGACGTCGGCGGTGTACAGCGCGTGGTTCTCCACCCCCATGTCCATCAGCAGCAGCGCGCCGGGCGCGGTGGCGCCGGTGTTGCGGACCCAGTGCAGGATCGTGGCGTGCGTGCCGGCCCCCACGATCGCGGAGTACCCGACCCCGTTGCCGTCGTGCCGTGCGCGCAGCCCGAACACGCCGTCGAGCAGCCGCTCGGACACCGGCCGGTCGGCCGGCAGTACCCGGGCCACGTCCTCGAACCCGCGGACCGTCGCGTCGATCGCGTCCTGCAACTGGGCGACCTCCCACGGGTCCTTGACCAGGCGCAGCTCGGACAGGAACTCGGCCAGCTCGCAGTCGGCGCCACCGTCGCCGGCCGGGCGTACCGCGGCGTCGACCTCGCGGTCCAGCCCGCGCAGCACCCGGGTACGCCCGGGCGCGCAGCCGTCCAGCACGGCCGCCAGGTCGTCCCGGTGCGCGGTGGCGATGCCCAGCTCGGCGGCCTTCTCCGCCAGCGTGTGCCGCCGGCCGATCCACAGCTCGCCGTACCGGCGGTCGCGGAAGAACTCGTCGGTGTCGCGCGGCGAGCGGGGCCGCACGTACAGCGTGGCCGCCCCGGCCGGGTCCAGCACCAGTACCGAGTCCGGGTCGTGCTCGCCGGTCAGGTGCACGAAGTCGGTACCCGGGCGGAACAGGAAGTGGGTGTCGTTGGCCCGTACCCGCTCCCCGCCGGTCGGGATGACCAGCGTCTGGCCGGCGAACGCGGCGGACAGCGCGGCCCGGCGCGCGGCGTGGTTCGGCGCCTGCGGCACCGGCGCCACCGGCAGGACCGAGTCGGTCCAGCCGCTGCGCATGAACTCCAGGAAGCGCTCCGGGTAGTCCGGATCGTGGGACTGGGTCGCGCCGCCCGCAGCGGCGCCGTGCTCGGCGTCCATCCGCTGAACCTATCGCGGCTACTTCGACCTGTCGCGGTACCGGCCCCACCACGTGCGAGGATGACCACCATGTGCGGACTGCTCACCTTCATCAGCGCCGACTCCGACGCCGCCGCGCGCCGCGACGACCTCGCCCGGGCGCTGGAGAGCCTGCACCACCGCGGGCCGGACGAGACCGGCGTCGAGGTCATCGGGGCCGATGTGATCTTCGCGCACAAGCGCCTGTCCATCATCGACGTGGCCGGCAGCCACGAGCCGCTGCCGTACTCCGACGGGCGGTACCTGCTCACCTTCAACGGCGAGATCTACAACTACATCGAGCTGCGCAACCAGTTGATCGAGCAGTTCGGGGCCCGATTCGACACCGCCGGTGACGGCGAGGTGATCGTGGCCGGGTACCACCACTGGGGCGAGGCGGTCACCGACCGGCTGCGGGGCATGTTCGCCTTCGTCATCGTCGACACGCAGGCGAAGCTGGTCTTCGGCGCCCGCGACCCGTACGGCATCAAGCCGCTGTTCCACCTGGTCACCCCGGAGGGGCTGTACCTGGCCAGCGAGAAGAAGGCGCTGCTGCCGTTCGCCGCGGCGACCCAGGCCGGCGACGCCGGCATCGACACCGCGAACCTGTCGCACTACCTGACCCTGCAGTACGTACCGGAGCCGGGCACGCTGCACCAGGGCATCGGCCGGGTCGGCTCGGGGGAGTGCTTCACCTACCGCGCCGGTGGCACATTCGCCACCCGCCGGTACTACCAGCCCCGGTTCGCTCCGGCGTCGACCGACCAGCCCGAGGCGCTGTACACCCGCATCCGCGAGACGCTGCGCGAGAGCGTACGCATCCACATGCGCTCGGACGTACCGGTCGGCGCGTTCCTGTCCAGCGGCATCGACTCCACCGCCGTGGTGGCGCTGGCGCGGGAGTTCAACCCGAACATCCTGACCTTCACCGTCGGGTACGACGTGGCCGGGTACTCCGAGATCGACGTGGCCCAGGACTCGGCCCGGCACCTCGGGGTCACCACCATCCCCACGAAGATCACCGCGCAGGACATGATGGACGCGCTGCCCAAGATCGTCTGGCACCTGGACGATCCGGTCGCCGACCCGGCGCTGGTACCGCTGTACTTCGTGGCCAAGAAGGCGGCCGAGCACGTGACCGTGGTGCTGTCCGGTGAGGGCGCCGACGAGTTCTTCGGCGGGTACACCATCTACCGCGAGCCGCTGAGCCTGGCCACCATCAACAACCTGCCCGACCCGCTGCAACGCGGGCTGCGCAAGGTGGCCAAAGTGATCCCGGAGGGGGTCAAGGGCAAGAGCTTCCTGGAGCGCGGTACCACCCCGATCGAGGAGCGCTACTACGGCAACGCGCGGATGTTCACCGAGGCGGAGAAGCGCCAGCTCATGCGCTCGTACGACGAGCGGGTGCGCTACACCGACGTGACCGCGCCGGTGTACGCCGAGGCCGCCGCGATGGGCCTGGACGACGTGACCACCATGCAGTACGTCGACCTGTACACCTGGCTGCGCGGCGACATCCTGGTCAAGGCCGACCGGATGTCGATGGCACACTCGCTGGAGCTGCGGGTGCCGTTCCTGGACCGGGAGGTCTTCGCGGTGGCCGCCACGGTACCGGTGGAGTTGAAACTGCCCCCGCACAGCACCGACACCAAGTACGCGATGCGCCAGGCGCTGCGCGAGGTGGTACCGCCGGCGATCGTGAACCGCAAGAAGCTGGGCTTCCCGACCCCGACCCGGGTGTGGCTGCGCGGGGAGATGTACGACTGGGCGCACGAGATCCTGGCCCACTCCGGCGCCGGCGGCGTGCTCGACCTCGGGTACGCGGGCCGGCTGCTGCAGGAGCACAAGCGGGAGGCGGCCGACCACTCCCGCAAGGTGTGGACGGTCCTGGTGTTCTGCGTCTGGCACGCGATCTTCGTCGAGCGCAGCCTGGACCCGGGCATCAGCCGGGCCCAGTCGGCGTACTCGGGCGAGTCGATCTCGTGGACCCACATCACGATCGCGTCGTCGACGTTCTCGTAGTACTTCCTCCGGATCCCGACAGGGGCGAACCCGAACGCCTGGTACATCGCCTGCGCGCCCTGGTTCGTGGCCCGCACCTCCAGCGTCATGCCCTGCGCGCCGGCCAGGCGGGCGTGGCGGGCGAGCGTGATCAGCAGCCGGGTGCCGATCTTGGCCCGGTGCCAGTTCGGGTCGACGGCGATGTTCGTGACGTGGGCGTCGCTGTCGGTGTAGAGCACGCCGGCGTACCCGACGACCGCGGTGCCCACCCGGGCGACCAGGTAGCAACGGCTGCCGTCGCGGTGGGCCAGTTCGCCGTAGAACACCCCGAGCGACCAGGGACGCGGGTACACCTGC
>Ga0209069_10000467_pt1 | contig 18442 bp, 13 predicted proteins | sample Str013_2_FD_187202 | JGI IMG/M metagenome (GOLD analysis project Ga0209069, IMG submission 187202) | Freshwater sediment microbial communities in response to fracking from Pennsylvania, USA - Straight Creek_MetaG_SC_2013 (SPAdes) (version 2) | ecosystem: Environmental > Aquatic > Freshwater >...
AAAGATCGGCAGCGCCTCGCGATAGCGCGCCTCGGCCTCGTCATAACGATCCAACGTCTGGGCGACGTTGCCAAGCGCTCGGAGCGTGTTTGCCTCACCGAGCCGATCGCCGATCTCATGGAAGATCAGCAACGCCTCGTGATAACGAACCTCGGCCTCGTAGTAGCGATCTAACGAGTGGGCGACTTCACCCGAGGCTCCGAGCGTGTTTGCCTCACCAAGCCGATCGCCGATCTGACGAAAGATCGGCAACGCCTCGTTGTAGCGCACCTCCGCCTCGTTGAAGCGATGCAACATGGCGGCGGCGTCACCGCGGGCCGTGGCGAGGGCGGCGCGGTAGCCGGCATCGTGGTCACCGATGTCGTCCGCCTCTCGGGCGAGATCGTCGAGCAGGCGAGCCTTGGCGGCGCGGTCCTCGGGGGGCACCTCCCATCCGAGTCCGGCGTGGGCCTCTTCGACGGCGGCGAGGCCGGTGCGGCTGTCGCCCACGACCTCGAAGACGTTCGATCGCACCGACCACAGATCGGTGGCGCGACGGCTGACCGCCTCGGCCAGCCAAGAGGGGCCGAGCACCACCAACGGGCAGGCCAACCGGCGGGCCAGGAAGTCGCGGTTGAGGTTCAGGTTGTCGAGCGCCGGTGACGGGCCACCATCGACCAGCGTCTCCAAGTCGATGACGAACACCGCAGCTGGCGATCCCGGCGGGAGCGCGGCGGTTATCTGCGGAACGGGCCCACCGGCGTCGCGGCGAAGGCGGACGGTGACGCCGCCGGAGCGATCGACCAGCTCGCGCAGCACTTGGTCGCGCACGGCGGGATGGTTCACGACCACAAACGCCAACGAGAACCCGTGGGCGCGCCGCAGGTGACGGCTCAGCGCCGCTAGCTCGACCAGGTTCTGCGGCGACAGAACGGGGGCCGCGTCGTTCGCCGACTGGTCCGCCGCCGGGGACGGCGTTTGCTCGGCACGCTCGGGCACGCCGTCGCGCACGGTGCTCACAGCTCGCCTACCGGACCGAGCCATGGATGGGGCGCGTACCAGTCGCTCTCGTCGACTTGATAGGCCAACAGGTAGCCGTTGCGCAGCAGGCGGAAGAACGCCGGCTCGTCGCACGCTTGGCCATCGGCGGCGACAGCGCTGAGGACTTCACGGTCTCCCGGCTCCAAGCCACGACGCATGTCGCGGGCCAGGCGGTGGAACACGCGCTCGACGATGTCGGCACTGATGGGCATCGCGTCCACTTGATCGAGCAGCTCTCGCATGGCGATGCACAGGCTGCGAACGTGACCACCGGTCGACGCCAGGACGTCGCTCAAGAGCGCCTCGTCGGCGAAGACGGCGACACCCGCCGCGTTCGCCTCGCTCACCCGCCGCTGATAGATCGAACGCAATGCCTCGAGCGCGGCAGGCTCGGGTTTGCCGTGCTGGTCACGCAGCGCCATCACCGGCAAGCTCAGGATGCGGCTGCCGAAGGTGTTCACCAGTTCGTTCTGAGCGTGGCTGTAGGCGAGCTCGATAGGGATCGTGTAGAGCGCGTCGCATTGCAACGAACGGAGCAGGCGTCCCTCATGCAGGAAAAGCTGCTCGTGGTTGGTCGTCTTCTGGGCGTCGCCGAGCGCTCGCTGAGGGATCTTGTCGAGGTCGTCGACGATCGCGACGACACCGCCGTTGACGCCGCGCTCGGCGAGGTGCTGGCGCGCCGGGGCAAGCAGGCGTTGGTTGACGTTGTCGAACAGCGATGGCAGTTGACCGCGCAACAGCTCGCGAACTCGTCGCGTTGGCCAGGGAAGTCCTTCAGGGTGAAGCTCAACTTCAACCAGTCGGGCCAACTTCGAGCCCGGTCTTGCCCAGCCACTCCAAGATCCGCTTTCCCCAACTCTTGACCTCTTCGGCCTTGAAGCTCATCTCGCCCCGCTCGACAAGGTCGGTGACGAGCTGGCGGATCACTTGGAACGCGACGTCCTCGGCGCGGATGTCGTCGAGGTCGAGCCACTGCTCGCTGCGCAGCATCGAGACGAAGAAGCGGCTGCCTCTCACGCCCTCAGCGAGTCGTTGGCCGACGCGGAGCAACTCGGTGGTCTTGCCGACCCCGCGGTGACCGGTGAACAGCCGCCAGACGTTCTGATCGCCACCACGCACGAACGCGTTGACGAGCGTGTCCTTCACGTCCTCGATGCCGACCTGACGCTGCCAGTCGACGTACAGCCGCGTCTCATCGGCAGCGAGCGGGCGCAGCGGGTCGAACTGGCGGTACAGGGCATCTGCGGCATCGGCCACGAGATCGATCCTACGGTGCGGGTCAGTGTTTGATGGCGCTACAAGCGCTCGAACCACTCGAGGTGGCGGTAGCCGATGATGTGGGCGAGGGCGAGGCCGATGGTCTCTTGCGCGTAGTGGGGGCCGAGGTGGTTGAGCTTCTCGGGGCTCGTGCGCGTCGGCGACGACCAGGCGGCGAGGCCGAGCTCGCCGCTGACGCCGACGATCCGGCGAGCGTGGTATGGATCAGAGACGAGCAGCACCGAGCGAAGGCCGCGATCGCGCAGCAACGATGCCACCGCCTCCAGCTCTTGCAACGACGTCCGACCGTTGCTCTCTTGCACGATGGCGTCCCCGGGCACCCCGGCGGTAGTGAGGTACTGCGCCGACGTCGCCGCCTCGGTGAACCGGTCGCCGGGCAGCTTGCCTCCGGTGACGACGACGAGCGGTGCCAGCTTGCGGCGCCACAAGTCGACAGCATGGTCGAGCCTCGACTTGAGCACCGGCGACGGTCGGCCGTCGTAGTTGGCGGCGCCCATCACGACGATGGCATCGACGGTGCGCGATTGGTCGTGACGGCCGAACGTCAAGACCTGCACGAAGGACACACCGAGGTAGATGCCGGCGAGCACCAGGAGCACTGCGCCGACGTTGAGCACGCGCCGTAGCCGTCGATGGCTGCGACGAGTGGGCGGCGCGTGCGCGTCGTCATCGGACGCGGACGCGGACGCGGACGCGGACGCGCCTATGATCGCTCCGGTGTCACAACCGGTGCTGACGGTCTCGCTCAGAGCTTCGCCCTCGCTGCTCGTAGGCGCGCCATCGTCCGATCGCGCCCAAGCACTTCGATCGAGTCGTACAGCGGCGGACCGACGCTGCGACTGGTGATCGCCAGCCGGATCGGCGCTTGCGCCTTGCCCGGCTTCAGCCCGTTCGCAGTGCCGACCGCCTCTAGCTCGGCCTTGAGCACATCCGCGCTCCACGATGGCAGCGAGTCGTACGCGGCGATCACGCCATCGAGCATCTCTGCTGCCGGAGGCTTCATCGCCTTCGCCCAATCGTCAGCGCTCGGCTGGAGCGGCTTGTTGACCGACGGTGACAGTGGCGGATCATCCGGCGCAGGTGGTGGCAGCGCCGTCGGGTCGACGTCGCCGTACAAGAAGTCGACCATCTTGGTGACGTCGGCGAGCACCTCGACGCGCGTCTGCACGAGAGGCGCCATGTGGTCCCACGCGGCGCGATCGAAACGCTCGACGGCCCACGCCGCCTTCGCACCTGTCAGCCACGGTTCGCACAGCTCGGTGAAGCGCTCGACCGGCAACTTGCGGATGTATTCGGCGTTGAAGGCGCGCAGCTTGACGACGTCGAAGAACGCTGGCGACGAGTTCACGTCGGCCAACCGGAACGACGACTCGATCAGTTCCCACGGCACGATCTCGGCCTCGCCGGGCGGGTTCCAGCCGAGGAGCATCAGGTAGTTCTTCATCGCCTCGGCCAGGTAGCCCTCGTCGCGGTACATCTCCATCGCCACGGGATCGCGGCGCTTCGACAACTTCTGGCGCTTGGCGTTGACGAGCAACGGCACGTGCGCCCACACCGGCGGCTCGGCGCCGAGGGCGCGCCACAACAGCTGCTGCTTCGGTGTGTTGGGAAGGTGCTCCTCGGCCCGGATGACGTGGCTGATCGCCATCGTCATGTCGTCGACGACGTTGGCGAGCAAGAACATCACTGTGCCGTTGCCGCGCAGCAAGATGAAGTCTTCGAGCGTGTCGTGATCGAACACCGGCTCGCCGCGGATCAGGTCGACGACCGTCGTCGAACCGGGGCGCGACACCTTGAAGCGCAGCGGCCGCCCCTCGGCCGGACCGAGGCCGCGCTCGCGGCAGAACCCGTCGTAACCCTTGTTCGGCCCGACGCGCTCACGCACCGCGTCCTGCGTGCAATCGCAGTAGTAGGCGTCCCCCTGATCGAACAGTCGTTGCGCCGCCTGCGCATGAGCAACGGCGTACGCGCTCTGGAAGTGCGGACCCTCGTAGGTACCCGGTTCGATGCCGATCCAGGCGAGGGCGGAGATGATCCCTTCGGTCCACTCCGGCTTGTTGCGAGCCTCGTCGGTGTCCTCGATGCGCAAGACGAACGTCCCGCCGTGCTGGCGCGCGAGGATCGCGTTGTAGAGCGCGGTGCGCGCCCCACCGACGTGGAAGTAGCCCGTGGGCGAGGGCGCGAAACGAACACGGAACTGACGATCAGACATTGCTCCCCAGGCTAGCGACCCGCTGCCCGCCGCAAGCGTCTTGGGCTCGTTCCGCCAGGGCGCCGTTCGGCAGCGCCGCCGTTCTAGCGTTGAGACGCCGGCTCTCAGCCCGGTTTCCAACGCCAGAACGAAGCGGAGCGCGACGGCGGAGCCGTCAGACGCCGGTCACACGCCGCCGGTGGTCGCCAGCACCAGGTTGCGAAGCTGGCGAACGGCAACGGTGAGCGTCGTCACGTCGTAGACGTTGCCGGCGCGCAGGTCAGAGAGCACGGCTGCGGCGCGATCGATGACACGGCGATCGGCGTTGTACCACGACGTCACGAGCACGTTCGGCGCATCGAAGGCGTCGCCGGCACGCAGCACCGTGTCGCTCAACGATCGCAGCGCGCCGAGCAGGTCGTCGCGCAACGACGAGCGAGCCTGGTTCTGCCATCGACTCTGACGTGCTAGCGCGCCGATGTGCTGCCACAACCAGTCGAGCTCGAGCCGTTCGAACACGAGCCAGAACGTCGCCGTCGCGTCCTCGACGGTACGACCGCGGGCGGCGGCAACTTCGATCAGGTCGAGCCCGACGTGCAGTCGCGGCCATGCCGCGGCACGGCGCGCCAACGCTGCCGGCGCGCCGGCTCGGACCAGTGCGCCGGCTCGCGCTCGCGCCTGAAGCGCGACGGACCCGACGAGCAGCTCATCCCATCGACCCGACAGCGTGGCGATGCCTGGCGCGAACCCGGCGACGGCGGCGGACAGATCGATCGGTGGCCGGCGGCGGCGCAGCAGCCACAGGGCAGCGCGCTCGACGGTGCGCCGCAGCTCCAAGAACAGCTCGAGCTGAACCTCGGGTGCGACCGCCGACGGCAACGCATCGACCTCGTCCCACCAGCGGTGCAAGTCGAAGATGTCGCGCGCCGCCAACCACGCCCGCGTCGAGTCGGCGACGGACGCGCCCGTCTCTTCGGTCATCCGATGGTCGTAGGTGATCCCGGCATGGTTGACGAGGTCGTTGATCAACATCGTCGCTGTGATCTCGCGGTGCAACCGATGCTGGGCGATGCCGTCGGCGAAGCGAGACCGCAACGGGCGAGGGAAGTACGACGACAGCGACGGTTGCACATAGGGGTCATCAGGCAGGTCGGACGTCAGCAGCTCGGCGATGTCCGTCGTCTTGGTGTATGCGAGCAAGACGGCGAACTCGGGAGTCGTCAGACCGCCACCCACCATCTGCCGCTCGGTCATCTGCTTGTCAGTCGGCAGTCGTTCGAGCTCTCGGTTGACGAGGCCCTCTGCCTCGAGGGCGTGCAGGTATCGGGCGTGCAGGTCGATCAGCGACGGTGCCCGAGAGCGGGCCACGGCCAGCTCCAAGGTCTGGGCACGGTTGTCGTCGAGCACGAGGTCGGCGACCTCGTCGGTCATCGATGCCAGCAAGCCGTTGCGTTCGCTGGCGTCGAGCCGTCCGGCGGCGATCTCGCCGTCGAGCAAGATCTTGATGTTGACCTCGTGATCGGAGCAATCGACACCGGCCGAGTTGTCGATGGCGTCGGTGTTGATCAACACGCCGTGCAACGCCGCTTCGATGCGGCCCCGTTGTGTGAGGCCGAGGTTGCCGCCCTCGCCGACGACCTTGCAGCGCAACGCGCCACCATCGATGCGCAGCGCGTCGTTCGCACGGTCGCCGACGTCGTCGTGGTCCTCGGTGGCAGCCTTGATGTAGGTGCCGATGCCACCGTTCCACAGCAAGTCGACGGGCGCCCGCAAGATCGCCGAGATCAGTTCGGTTGGTGTCAGGGCGTTGGCGCTGATCGCCAGCCGGCTACGGATCTCGTCGCTCAACGCGATCGACTTCGCCGAGCGAGCGAACACGCCACCGCCGGCCGAGATCAACGTCGCGTCATAGTCAGCCCACGACGAGCGAGGCAACACGAACAGCCGACGACGCTCGTCGTAGGCGCGCACCGGGTCCGGGTTCGGATCGAGGAACACGTGACGATGATCGAACGCGGCGACGAGCAGCAGGTGACGCGACAGCAGCATCCCGTTGCCGAACACGTCACCGGACATGTCGCCGACACCGACCACGACCAGCTCGTCGCGATCGGCGTCACGGCCCAAGGCGCGGAAGTGTCGCCGCACGCTCTCCCACGCGCCGCGGGCCGTGATCGCCATCGCCTTGTGGTCGTAGCCGGTGCGACCACCGGAGGCGAAGGCGTCTCCCAACCAGAAGCTGTACGACAGCGCGACGTCGTTGGCGATGTCCGAGAACGTCGCCGTGCCCTTGTCGGCGGCGACGACGAGATATGGATCATCCCCGTCGTGACGGACGACCGCCGGCGGCGGCACTACGGCGCCGCCGACGACGTTGTCGGTGACATCGAGCAACGCGCCGACGAACGTGCGGTAGCACTCCACCACCTCGTTGCGTTGCGAATCGGGATCGCCGGCCAACGCGTCGTGGCGCTTGACGACAAAGCCGCCCTTGGCGCCAACCGGCACGATCACTGCGTTCTTGACCATCTGCGCCTTCATCAGGCCGAGGACCTCGGTGCGGAAATCCTCTTTGCGATCGCTCCAGCGCAGCCCGCCGCGGGCGATGGCGCCGCCGCGCAAGTGGACGCCCTCGAGGCGCGCCGAGCAGACCCAGATCTCCGCAGCCGGCCGCGGGAGCGGCAAGTCGGCGATGCGCGCCGGATCGAGCTTCAAGGCCAGGGCGCCCGCGCCGGGTCGGCCGTCGTCGGTCGGGCGATAGGCGTTGGTGCGCGTCGTTGCCACGACGAGCGACAAGAACGTGCGCACGATGCGGTCCTCGTCCAAGCTGGCAACGGCGTCGAGTCGCTCGCGCAGCTCGGCCTCGTGCGCAGCCATGCGGGCATCGCGTTCGTCGTCGAGCGTGGGATCGAAGCGGCTGGCGAACAGCTCGACCAACCGGCGAGCGAGATCGGCGTGCTTGACCAAGGTGTCTTGCAAGTAGCCCTGGCTGTAGGGCGCGTTGATCTGCAACAGGTAGCGGGCGTAGGCGCGCAACACGGCGACCTGGGCGCTCGACAAGCTCGCGGCGACGATCAGCCGGTTGAAACCGTCGGCCTCGATCTCGCCGCGCCACAGCGCCGCGAAGGCGCGCTCGACCTCGTCGCGCGTCGCCGGATTGGCGAGCAACGACGGTGACGGATGGCGAACGCCGATGTCGTGCATCCACACAGCCGCGCCCTCGCCGGCAGCCAACGTCTGGCTGCGCTCGTCGAGGACTTCGAGCCCGAGCCGCTCCAACACCGGCACGACCGCCGACAGCGTCACCGGCCGATCACGAACGTAGAGCCGCAGCCGCGAGTCGATGCCTTGCACCGGCGGATCGAGATGGGCGCTGATGTCACCATCGGGCCACAGTGCGTTGGCCCGCCGAGCGTCGAGCGCGGCCTGTGTCGGTTCGAGCCAACCAGGCACACCCGCGATCTCGGTCGTCATCCAGCTACCTCGCATCGCCCCGACGTCGTTGGCGGTGGCGGTGGCGATGCTACCGAGTCTCGTCGCTTCACGGCGCGGCTTCGACTCGACCACTCGACGTTGCCGTTGCCCACCTACGATCGTCGACGATGTCAACACCATCTCGCTCTCTTCGTCGTTGCCTCGTCCTCGTCGCCGCCCTGCTCGTTCCCGCCGCGCTCGTGACGCACGCCGGCCCGGCCGCAGCCGACGGCACACCCACGGCTGGCTTCGGCACGAACGGCGTGGTGTCGCTCACGCCGAACGACGGTGGCCAAGTGGTGACGATGCCCGACGGTCGCCTCGTCGTGCTCGGTGACGGCGTGATCCAGCGCCTCAACCCCAACGGCACTGTCGACACGACGTTCGGGACGAACGGTCGCGTCGTCGCCGACAACAAGGTCTCGTCGAGCGGCGCCCTGCAACCCGGTGCGGATCGGCTTGCCGTGCTCGACTCGAAGCGCGTCCTCGTCCACGGCGACGTTGCCTCCAGCGTGTCGTGGTACGTGCTTCGCGAGGACGGTTCGCGCGATCCGAACTTCGGCGTCGGCGGCTACGTCCAAGCCGTCTCGTCGCTGTCGCGCAAGATCGGCGCCGTTGTCGTGCGCCCCGACGGCGACGCATTGGCCTGGCCGCCAGAAGGGCTGCTCGCCAACGTCAGCACCGTGCCGCTGCAAGGCACTCGCATCGATCTGGCATCAGGCGCGTCGTCGATCGACAGCTCGTGGGGCGAAGACGTGAAGCACGCCGTGCCGGACGCGTTCGGCGTCGAGGACGCGACTGTCCTTCCGAGCGGTCGGATCGTGGTGCTCGTCCGTCGGTTCGCTCCAGCCGGCGTCAACACGTTCCCCAACGGCTGCTCGCTCGTCGCCTTCGATCCCGCCGGCAACATCGACCACGCCTTCGGATCCAACGGCGGCGTCGGTGTCGCCGCACCGACGAGCGTCCTCCTGCCGGACTGCGCGATGGCGACGATGGCCGACGGCACGATCGTCGTCGCCGTGACCGAGGCGCTCAACGTCACCAAGCTCCATCACTACAGCGCGTCAGGCGCACCGCTGGCCACGAACGCGCTGCCAGTCCCGGGCGAGGCGAGGCGCATCATCGGGCTTGGTGACGGTCGGCTCGTCGCGGCGGTGCGCAGCGGGGCCAACAGCGACACCTTGAAGCTGCGTGCCTTCGGGCTCAACGACGCCGAGGACGTCACCTTCGCCACCGGTCTCTCGCTACCTAGTGGCGCCAACCTGTCGGTGTCGACGCTCGCCGCGATGCCGTCGGGCGGCGTGCTCGTGTCGGCCACGACAACGGTCTCGGCATACCTGGCCCGCGTCGACACGGCTGCTGGCGCGGCAGCGGAGCCGGAGCTCACCGGGACGAACCGCTACGTCGCGTTGCCTCCACAACGGATCTTGGACACGCGCGTCACGCTCGGTGCGCCGCGCGGGCCGGTCAACGAGGGCGGTGTCGTCGACCTCCAGGTCGCCGGTGCCGGCGGTGTACCCGCGACCGGCGCTAGTGCCGTCGTGTTGAACGTCACCGCCGCCGACGCCGCGGCAGCCGGCTTCGTGACAGTGTGGCCGACGGGCGCGGCGCGGCCGACGGCGTCCAACCTCAACCTCGAACGGGCCGGGCAGATCGCGCCGAACCTCGTCATCGTCAAGCTCGGTAGCGGCGGGCGCGTCTCGATGTACACGAAGTCAGGCGTGCAGCTGATCGCCGATGTTGCCGGCTACTTCGAGCCGGCGCCAGCGTCGAGCGCCGGCCGCTTTGTCGCCGAGACAACACCGCTGCGCATCTTGGACACGCGCAACGACACCGGCGGCCACCGCGGCAAGCTGGCGCCAGCCGAGACGATGCAACTCGCGGTCAGCGGCGTCGGTGAGATCCCCGCCAGCGGTGTGTCCGCCGTCGTCGTCAACATCACCGGCACTGACGCCACCAACGCCGGCTACGTCACGGCGTGGCCCGCCGGTGGCGACAGGCCCGACGTCTCCAACGTCAACCTCGATGGCCCCGGCTCGACGCGACCGAACTTGGCCATCGTTCGGCTCGGCGCGGGCGGCAAGTTGCAACTGTTCTCGCAGACAGGCACGAACCTCGTCGTCGACGTCACCGGTTGGTTCACCGACGCCACGCAACCGCTGGCGACGAGCGGGTTGTTCGTGCCTGTCGCACCGCAACGTTTGCTCGACACCCGGCTCGGGCTCGGCGCGCTCGGACGTGACGGCGCCGCCCGCCTCTACGTCGCTGGGACGAACGTCGTGCCGCCACAGTCGAGCTCGGCGGTGGTGTTCAACCTGACCGCGACGGAAGCGGCCGCGGCCGGCTTCGTGACCGCGTTCCCTGCCGCGCTGCCGGTGCCGACGGCGTCGAACTTGAACGTCGAGCGCGCCGCGGAGACGATCCCGAACCTCGTCGTCGTGCGCAGCAACGGACGGGCCGTGGACCTCTTCAGCCAGACCGGCACGCACCTCGTCGCCGACCTCGCCGGCTGGTTCACGAGCTGACGCTGGACATCGATGAACGCTCGACCGCCGCGTCGCCGAGGGCGCGATCGCTGACCGAAGCGAGACCGATCTGGGCGCTTCCGAGACCGATATCGACACTGGGGTGCCCCAGAACAGCGAGCCAAGCGTTGGCGCGAGGTGGCGAGGTGCCGGCGCGGCGGCGCGGCGGCGAGGTGGCCGCGGTTCAGCCGGCGGCGAGCGCGGCGTAGGTCGCGCCGATGAACGACGCGCCGCGTTCGTCGCCGACGGTGCCCTCGCCCATGCGGTTCATCATGTACGCGATGGCCAGGTGGGCCTCGGTGTCGATGATCGCCAGCGAGCCGCCCCATCCACCCCAGAAGCACGTCCGGGCGTTCGGGCTCAATGGCGTGTCGGCAGAGTTCAGCCCGTAACCCATGCCGAAGTGGATGGGAATGCCGAGGACGAGATCGACGCCGGCGGACTGCTCGTCGAAGATCACCGCGCAGCCCTTCTCGGACAGGAACCGCTGGCCGCCCATCTCGCCGCCGTTGGCGATGATCGCCTGGATCGTGGCAACCGAGCGAGCGTTGCCGTGGCCGCCAGCGGCAGGGATCTCGGCCTGGCGCCATGCGGATGTCCACGACGCCTCGGCCGCGGGCGGTGGGTTCGAGAACGTCCGGAACACAACGCTCGTTGGATCCATCTCACCGCCGAGGGCCGCTACGGGCGGGATGACGTTGGCGACGCGATGGAACTGCGACGGGTCGAGCCCGATGTGGAAGTCCGCGTTCAGCGGCCCAGCGATCTCCTTGGCGAAGAACGTACCGATCGACTGGCCGGTGATGCGGCGCACCACTTCGCCGATCAAGTAACCCTGCGTGAAGGCGTGGTAGCCCGACGCCGTCCCCGGTTCCCACCACGGCGCCTGGGCGGCGAGCAGCGAGGTGCACTTGTCCCAGTCGCACAAGTCGTCCATCGTCATCGGCTCCTGCCAGCCCGACAGACCCGAGGTGTGGCTGAGCAGATGGCGGACCTCGATGCCGGCCTTGCCGTTCGCAGCGAACTCGGGCCAGTACGACGCGACCTTGCCGTACAGGTCGAGCTCGCCGCGATCAGCGAGGATCAGCGCGCACAGGAACGTCATCGTCTTCGTCGTCGACCAGACGTTGGTGATCGTGTTCTCTTGCCATGGCGTCGAGTGGGCCTCGTCGGCGTGACCGCCCCAGATGTCGACGACCATCTCGCCGTTCAAGACGACGGCGACGGACGCACCGACGTCGGCGCCGGAGTCGAGCGTCGCCGCCAGCGCGTCGCGCACCCCGGCGAAGCGGTCATCGAACCGACCATGCACATCAGCCATCGCGGCCTCCTTGATCGATGTCCGGTCCCCAACCGGGCGGGTCTGACGATAGCGCCGCGGGGCCGGTCGCCATCGGCTGACGGCGCCGATCGGCACCATTCGACGGTCGGCGAAGCGCAGCACGGGCGCTCGATCCCCTAGCGTAAGGAGGTCATGGCTGGTCGGTTCCGTTTCCAGAACGTTCCCCGACGGGGCCCGGGTGACCCCTGGTTCCGCATCGGTTCGCTCGACGTCACGACGACGATCTTCGTCGTCCTGATCGGCGTCGTGAGCATGTTCCTGTGGGCGGGCGAGCCGTCGATCATCCGCCCGCTGATCCTCGATCCGTACAAGGTCCGCCACGGCGAGCTGTGGCGGCTGGTGACCTGGCCGCTCTACAACCCGCCGAGCCTCAACGCGGTGATCATCATCGCCGTGTTCTGGTTCCTCGGCCGCGACCTCGAATCGCTCCTCGGCCGGATCCGCTTCGCCCTTTTCCTCCTCCTCATCACCGTCCTGCCGGCGATCGTGGCGACGCTCGTCAACGCCCCGCAGGGTTCGTTGCGCTACATCGAGATCGGTGTGCTCGTCGCCTTCGCCGCCGAGCGTCCGACGGCGCGGTTCTTCTTCGGGATCCCGGCGTGGGCCATCGCGTTGGTCATCGTCGGCATCGAGATCTTGCAGTTCACCGGCAGCAGGACCGGCAGCCAGCTGATCTTCCTCGCCGTGCTGTGCGTGACGGCGGTCTTCGCGTTGCGGGCGTTCGGCTTCGGCGACGCCATCGCCAAGTGGATCCCGCAGATCAAGCTGCCGAAGCGCAAGCCGAAGCGAGCCAGGGGCGCGGCCGCAGGCGGGCCAGTCGTCGTCCAGGGACCGTGGTCGCCGGCCACCACTGACGACGCGATGCGCCAAGCCCGGATCGATTCGTTGCTCGACAAGATCGCCGCCAGCGGGCTCGACAGCCTGACGCCCGAAGAGCGCAAGTGGCTCAACGACGCCAGCAAGCGCAGCCGCGACGACCGCCGCTGAGCGAAGCGAGCCGAACCAAGCACGGCCGAGCGCCCTAGTTTCGGCGAGGCGCGAAGCGAAGCGGAGCAGTCGAGCACGGCAGGCGAGCGCAGCGAGCCGAAGAAGCACGGTTAATAGCTCGTGTGAACTTTCCTCGGTGGCGGGCGGAACGGTGCCACCGCGGCCCACAATGGATCCGTGAGCAACCGATCCCCCGCCGCCGCGTCTCTCGAGAAGGCGCTGTTCGAGATCCGCAAGGTCGTTGTCGGTCAGGCCCGCCCGCTGGAACGCATGCTCGTCTGCCTTCTCGCCGACGGCCACGCGCTGCTCGAGGGGGTGCCTGGACTGGCCAAGACGTTGGCCGTGTCGAGCCTCGCTCGCGCCTGCGGCGGCTCGTTCAACCGCATCCAGTTCACGCCCGATCTGTTGCCGGCCGACATCACCGGGACCCGCATCTACCGTCCCTCGACCGAACGGTTCGATGTCGAGCTTGGTCCCGTGTTCGCCAACGTCGTCCTTGCCGACGAGATCAACCGCGCCCCGGCCAAGGTCCAATCGGCACTGCTCGAGGTGATGTCCGAAGGTCAGGTGACGATCGGCGGCAACACCCATCACGTGCCTGTTCCGTTCATGGTCATGGCAACGCAGAACCCGATCGAGTCAGAGGGTGTGTACCCGCTGCCCGAAGCGCAGCGCGACCGGTTCTTGATGCGCATCGTCGTCGACTACCCGACGCCGAACGAAGAGGTCGAGATCATCCGCCGGATGAGTGCCCACCCGCCCGTCGCGCAGGCCGTGCTCACCCCCGGCGAGTTGCTGGCGTTGCAGGACGCGGCGCGCGACATCTACGTCGACCCGGCGGTGATGGACTACGTCGTCCGCCTCGTCTACGCGACGCGCCGACCGGCCGACTACGGCTTCGCCGAACTGGCACCGCAGATCGCCAACGGTTGCAGCCCGCGCGCCAGCCTCGGTCTCGTCGCCGCGGCGCGAGCGCTGGCGATGCTGCGCGATCAGGTCTACGTCACGCCCCAAGAGGTTTACGACGTCGCCTTCGAGGTCATGAACCATCGCCTCGTGCTCACCTACGAGGCGTTGGCCGACGGCATCGAAGCGCCGCACATCATCTCGACGATCCTGTCGCGCACGTTCGCGCCGGCGATCGCGCCCGCACAGCTCGCTGCCGCCCGCAACGCCAGCTACGGCGCGGCCGGCAACTCCAACGGCCTCCCCCACCCGAACTGAGCACTGGTTCCGATGCGACGCTTCGCCCTACGAGGCCCGACGTTGGCACCGTCGTGACCGCGCCGTCTGGCGGCCAACAAGGCGGCCAACCGAGTGGGCCACCGACGGGTCCACCGACCGGTTCGTCGACGAGCGCGGCCGTCGCCACGCCGGCGATGTCGCCGACGCAGGCGCTCGCTGGCGCGAGCCGTCTGCGCAAGCTCGAACTGACGATCTTGCGGCGGCTCGACGGACTCCTCCAGGGTGATGTCCAGGCGCTCATCCCCGGCCGCGGCAGCGAGCCCGGCGAAGCCCGGCTCTACTCGGCCGGCGACGACGTCCGCCGCATCGACTGGAACGTCACGGCCCGTTCGATCGAACCACACGTGCGCGAGACGATCGCCGATCGCGAGGTCGAGGTCACCTTGGTCGTCGATCGGTCGGCGTCGATGCGCTTCGGCACCGCGCTCGGCACGAAGGCGGACCTCGCCGTCGCCGGTGGCGCGACAGTCGCCGTCCTCGCGGCGCGCAACCCGGCGAGCCGCATCGGCGCGATCATCGCCACCGGTGGAGCGTCGACGGTCGTCGTGCCGCCGCTCGCCGGTCGGCAGGCGTTGTTCGCGTTGTTGGACAAGCTGGCGCGAACGAACGCCTCTGCCAGCGCCGAGCCGGTCGACCTCGTCGGTGTGTTGCGCGGCGTCGGTCGCACGACGAAGCGGCGCGGCCTGATTGTCGTCGTCACCGACTTCCTCGCGCCGATGGACTGGGAGTCGGCCCTCGGCGCGCTTGCGCATCGCCACGACGTGCTGTGCCTCGAAGTAGTCGACCCGCGAGAGCTGGAACTGCCGGCGATCGGACCAATGGCACTCGCCGATGCCGAGACCGGTCAAGTCCGTCGGATCACGATCACCAAGTCCATCGCCGAGCGGTACAAGGACGCGGCCAGCGCGCAACGTCAACGCATCGCCGACTCGATCACCCGCACTGGCGCCAGCCACTTGCAGCTGCGGACCGACGTCGACTGGGTGCTGCAGATCGCCGACTTCGTTCGTCGGCGCAAGCGACAGGCCACCCGTGGCCGCAAGGTGGTGACCCGATGATGTTCGCCCTCTCGTTGCTCGCACCGAGCCGGTTGCTGCTCGCGCTCGTGCCGCTGGCGATCGTCGCGCTGTACGTCGTGATGCAGCGGCGCAAGCCACGCGATGTTGCTCGGTTCACGAACCTGGCGCTGCTCGACGAGATCGTGCCGAAGCGATCCAACTGGCGTCGCCACCTGCCGCTGGTACCGCTCGTGCTCGGGATGCTCGCCCTCGTCGTCGCTCTCGCCCGTCCCTTTGGCGAGACGCCAGAAGGTGTCGGGGCGACGATGGTCGTCGCCATCGATGTGTCGTTGTCGATGGAAGCCACCGACGTTCAGCCGTCGCGCATCGCCGCAGCTCAGAAGGCGGCCACTGACCTGATCAACGGGGCGCCCGCCGGTCTGCGCATCGGCCTCATCGCCTTCGCCGGCTCACCGCGCGTCCTTGTCAACCCGACGAGCGACAAGGGCGAGCTGCGCGGCGCGATTGATGGGCTTCAGCTCGGTCGAGGCACGGCGATTGGCGAGGCGATCTTCACCGGTATTGACGTGCTCAACCGTGAGATCAAGCTGCAGGACAAGAAGGCGGCCAGCCTTCCTGCCGGCGCGACGACGACGACGACGGCGGCGCCCGCTGTCGACGGCAACAGCAACGGTCAAGCTGCGGTCGACCAGCTGTTGCGCAAGTCGGTGCGCCTCGTGGTGATGAGCGACGGCAAGACCACCACTGGTCGACCGAACGAAGATGCCACGGCGTCAGCCAAAGACGACCACATCGCCGTCGACACGATCGCCTTCGGCACCGCCAACGGCAGGCTCACCGTCCAAGGTGAGACCGTTGCCGTGCCCGTCGAGCCGGGTCCGTTGCAGGACATCGCCACGACCACCGGCGGCCAGTTCTACGAGACGGCCTCGGCCGACACGCTGGCGCAGGTCTTCAAGCAGATCTCGGGCTCACTCGGTTCGCGCACGGTGCGCAAGGAGATCCCGATGCCGTTCGTGTTCACCGGCTTCGTGCTCCTCTCCGTCGCCGTCGCCGGCGCGCTGCTCCTCGGCCAACGCTTCCCGTAGTTCGCCACGAGCCGGCGACCCGCCGCCGCCGGTCGGTCGCTTCGCGGTTGCGTTTCGTCCCACATACGAGACAGAACGCAGCCGAGAACGGGCGACGGCGCAAGCCAGCAGCCGGCGCGGCCTGGCGCTGTCCGTCGTAGGGTGGCGGCTCGATGGGACCGCGACCGCACGTCGTCATCGTCGGTGCTGGGTTCGGTGGCATCGGCGCCGCCCATGCGTTGCGCCGAGCAGACGTCGATGTCACCCTCGTCGACGCCAACAACTACCACTTGTTCCAGCCGCTGCTGTACCAGGTGGCGATCGCCGGTCTTGACGCCGACGACATCGCCTATCCGGTGCGGGCCATCATCCGCACGCCGCGACGACGCAGGCGTGGCGCGCCCGGCAACGTTGCGTTCAGACTCGGACGGGTGAGCGCGATCGAGCCGGGCAACCGGCAGATCATCTTCGCCGACGGTGGGACGCTCGTCTACGACCATCTCGTCTTGGCGGCGGGCGCGGTGACCAACACCTTTGGCGTGCCCGGTGCCGACACGAATGCGCTCGGCATGAAGACGCTGCGCGATGCGCTCGCCATCCGATCTGCGTTGCTCCGGCGCTTCGAACAAGCTGCCGCCGACGTCGCCGCCGGTCGTCCGCTCGTGACGGGGTCGCTGCGCGTCGCCATCGTCGGAGGCGGACCAACTGGTGTCGAGCTTGCCGGTGGCCTGCAAGAGCTGATCGTGCGCGTCCTACGCCGCGACTTCCCGACGTTGCCGTTCGACGAAGCCGGGATCACACTCATCGAAGCCACTGACCGCGTTCTGGGCACGTTCACGCCCAGACTGACGACGAAGGCGGCGAGAATGCTGGAGCGGATGGGTGTCGAACTGGCGCTCGGCACCGGTGTCGCCGGCATTGATCCAGGCGCCGTCGTCCTCGCCGACGGTCGCCGGATCGAGGCGGGCTCGATCATCTGGGCCGCCGGGATCAAGGCCGGTCCGCTCGCCGCGGCATCCGGACTGCCTCTTGGTCGCGGAGGGCGCATCGCCGTCGACGAGCACCTGCAAGTTCCCGGTCATCCCGAGATCTTCGTCGTCGGTGACGTCGCCGCGACGCTCGACGGTAACGGCAATGGCGGTGTGCTACCGCAAGTCGCGCAGGTCGCCATCCAGGGCGGTCGCTACGCTGGGCGGGCGATCGCTGCGACCGTCGCTGCGCCTACGGGCCCGCCACCCGCGCCGTTCCGCTACAAGGACAAGGGATCGATGGCGACGATCGGGCGCCATGCCGCAGTGTCACAGTTCCCGAACGGTCTGAGCCTGTCGGGTCCGATCGGATGGGCGGCGTGGCTCGGCCTCCACCTCGTCTACCTGATCGGGTTCCGCAACCGGTTGAACGTGCTCGTCAACTGGACGTGGAACTACGTCACCTACGACCACGCCAGTCGTCTGATCGACGGCGACATGTGACGACGTATCGATGAGCAAGTCCTAGGGTTTGTGGCTTCTTCCTCGAGCACAGGCGTTGCGATCCGTTGGACTTGATCGTCTACGTCGCAATTGTGATGGCGTGCCGGATGAGCGTTTGATCGTTCACCGAGGCGAGCATTGCCGCAGCGAGGTCCGCGCGGGGCAAGCTCGTCGCCCGCCGCAGCCTGCCGTCGATCGCCGTCCGGTAGTCGCCCTTCGCTGATGCGTTGGTGAGGCGGGGCGGGCGGAGGATCGTCCAATCGCGATCGCTGGCCGCAAGCCGCTGCTCCATCCGGGTCATGTCGTCATACCCGCCACCGAAGAACGCATGGAACAAACGATGGATGACGATGCGCTCGAGCGCGCTCTTCATCTCGGCCGGTTCCGCCGGGATCGCAGTCACGACGACGATGCGTCGCACATCGGACACGACCATCGCCGCGAGGATCGCGTCGATGCCGCCGGAGTACAGCGTCGTCGCCTGACGCGGCGCCCGGCTGCCCAAGACCGAGCAAACACCGTCGGCATCGGCGACGGCGCCGAGCATGAAGCTCGGATCATCGAGCTCGCCCACAGCGACGCGCAGACGACGATCTTCGACCGCGACGGCCCCGGGCCGGCGCGTCACCGCGGTCACCTGGTGCCCATCGGCGAGCGCGGCGTCCACGAGCAGCCTCCCTGTCCGGCCGCTCGCACCAAAGACGGTCAGCATCATTCCCCGACTCTCCTTGTTGACAGTGTGCTGTCATCGTAGTCGGATGACAGCACACTGTCAACGTGGCAAGATGAACTGATGAGAGATCAGCACACCGCCGATGGCCG
>Ga0209069_10000468_pt1 | contig 18418 bp, 18 predicted proteins | sample Str013_2_FD_187202 | JGI IMG/M metagenome (GOLD analysis project Ga0209069, IMG submission 187202) | Freshwater sediment microbial communities in response to fracking from Pennsylvania, USA - Straight Creek_MetaG_SC_2013 (SPAdes) (version 2) | ecosystem: Environmental > Aquatic > Freshwater >...
GATCAGCTTCACACCGTTGAGTTCGCCTAGATTCATGGTCGTTCCGCCTTTACGACTTCGCCTTTTCGCAAGTCAGCGTGAATTGAAACGCCTGCATGTCCTTGATGCTCTCGTCCTGAAAGCTTTCCTTGATCTCGATGTTGCGGAAATAGCCGGTCTTTTGCAGGTTGGTGATCAGGTTGGCCACCGCGTCGCTGCTCAACGCCGTGCCGTCAATCGCCACGTTCGCGCCCTGGTCCTGCGCGATGAAGCCCACTACGGCACACCGCAGGATGTGGAATGGGCCATCGATGCTGATTTGCCGGAAGGTGAAAATCTTCTGGCGCTGCAATCACGGCCTGAAACAATCTGGTCGCAAAAAAAGAAAGAAGCCCCAAAGCAAAATTTTGCCATGGGCATGATGAGTATTGTCAACACACTGAATAATCCGCTTCCACCCAAGAGATAGCGGAACAACAAGGGAGCAAAACTATGGTCGTCAAGAAATCTAAGGTGAAGGCGCTCAAAAAGGTGTCGCCTGCCAAGAAGTCAAAATCACTTTTCCCGAGCCCCTATGATGTGAAACCACACAAGGGTGGTGAGGGTGCCAAGGGGCTTTATCCCTATTACGTTCAGTTTCAACCTTCGCGCCGCAAGGAAGAAGAGGGTAAGTTCTGGTTCTGCAATTCACAGCATTGGCCAAACCCGGTTCGTCCTTTCGATTTGATGATGGTGGAATTTGCCACCAAATGTCTGGGCCAATACAATACGCGCCACTTGCTGGTGCCACCCGCCAATGGCGTGGAATATCGCTTGCTGAATGGTTATGTTTATTTCTCGCCGGTGGGCATTGAACCTTCCAAGATTGGGGACCGCGTTCCGCACTTCCTCGATCGCGCTGGCCATTATTTCGGTAATTGGAATGATCTTCTCGCCAAGTGGAAAGTGAAAGTCGTCGACATGATCGGCGAGCTGAACAAGATTAAATTTGAAGCCTTGCCTGAAATGGTTCCGGTGGAGTGGGTCAAGGGTGGCCATGGGCTTGATAACACCAATCAACTGTTTGAGAACTTCGACCACGCCATCGAACTTTGCTACAAGATTTGGCAATATCATTTCGAATTCTTGAACCTTGGTTATGCGGCCTATTTGGATTTCTTCCAATTTGTCAAAGGCCAGCTGCCCACCATTCCTGATCAAGCTATCGCCAAGATGGTGCAGGGTGTGGATTCTGAACTCTTCCGCCCAGATGATGAGTTGAAAAAACTGTCGCGCTTGGCTGTTGAGTTGGGTGTGGCTGATACCTTGATGAAGGGCACGGCCCATGAGGCGCTGGCTGCTGTTGGCAAAACGGCCAATGGCGAAAAGTGGCTGGCTGCCTGGAAGAAGGCGCAAGACCCATGGTTCAATTTCACTTCGGGCAACGGCTTTTATTCCACCGACAAATATTGGATCGACCATCTCGATATTCCAGTGGGCTATATCCGTGACTACATTCCACGTGTGAAAGCGGGCGAACATATTGAGCGCCCAACTGCCAAGCTTTTGGCGGAGCGTGACCGGATTGCTGCTGAATATCGTGAAATGATGGATGCTGACGCTCAAGCCGTATTTGACGGCAAATTGGGTTTGGCCCGCACCGTGTTCCCTTATGTGGAAGATCATAACTTCTACATTGAACATTGGGCGCTTGGGGTGTTCTGGCGCAAGATGCGTGAACTCTCAGAACTGCTCTCTAAACAGGGCTTCTGGCCTGATGCAGATGGCATGTTCTTCCTCAGCCGCAACGAAGTGCGCGATGTGCTGTGGGATTATAGCTCAGGCTGGGCGGTAGGTGCTGCACCCAATGCGGGCAGCGATGTTTGGCCCAAGGAAATTGAGCGTCGCCGCAAGCTGTTGAAGGTGTTGGCCGCAAAGCCACCACTGCCTGCACTGAACAATCCACCAGAAGTGATCACTGAGCCTTTCACCATCATGCTTTGGGGCATCACCTCTGAGGCCATCAAGCGGTGGCTTGGCGCTGGTGAAAAGGGCGGTGGGTTGCGCGGTATGGCGGCAGCGCCTGGTGCCGTTGAAGGCATCGCGCGCGTGTTGCGTTCACCTGACCAATTGCACGAACTCAAGAAGGGCGAGATTTTGGTGACACCCGTCACGGCACCTTCATGGGCACCAGTGTTTGGCAAAATCGCAGCAGCCGTCACTGACATTGGCGGTATGATGAGCCATGCGGCGATTGTTTGCCGTGAATATGGCCTGCCTGCCGTTACTGGTACGGGCAATGCCAGCAGCAAAATCAAAACCGGCCAACGCATTCGTGTTGATGGCAACACGGGTACGGTTACAATTTTAAAATGAGCAACAACGCCGCGCGCTATGATGAAGTGTGGCGCGCGGCTGAACCATATATGCGCGCCCGCAAGAATGATATTCACGTTCCTTTGGCGTTTCATTGGACGTTGCAATTGCTGGAGCATTATCCACAAGCCAACCGCGATGTGTGTTTGCTTGCGATCTTGCTGCATGACATCGGCTGGTGGGCCATCGACATGGAAGACATCATTCAACAAGGCTTTCGTGGCGAGAACCCATTGCAGTCTGACGTGCGCTATCGTCATGAGGTTGAGGGTGTTCGCTTCGGCACAGAGGTGTTGCGCAAAACCGGCTGGAGTGAAGAGATCATCGCGCAGGTTTGTGAAATCATTGATGGGCATGATACCCGCAAAGAGCCGCGTCATTTGAATGACCGTATCGTGCGCGATGCTGATAAGATGTGGCGCTATAATGTTACTGGCATTGCCATTGCCGCTGATTGGTTTGGCAAAACCCCACATGCCTACGCCGCCGACATGGAATCCAAAGTCGCTTGGTTTGAAACGCCTGAGGGCCGGGCAATTGCGGAAAAAGAACTCGCTGTCACCAAGAAAGCATTGATGTTTCATGTGCTCTGAGGTCTGCCCATGCTGATGTTTGTGAATGGCAAAGATTGCGCTTCCAGTGATGCTGGTGTGATGGCTGTCGTGGACAAGACGACAGGTGAGCGTTTTGAATCTGTGCCGCAAGCGACGGTGCAGAATATTGATCAGGCCTTTGCTTCTTCTGCTGCAGCTTTTGCTGACTGGAAGGCAACTGATATTGCCCAGCGCGCCCGCATTCAAAAAGCTTGTGCATCGGCCATGCGCACCCACGCGCCGGAGGTTGCTGCCCTTTTGTCACGCGAATTGGGCCGGCCACTGCCAGGATGCTTGCATGAACTTTCGCGCGCCGCAGATTTGTTGGATGTTTATGCTGATGAGGCGTTGAAACTGCCCCTCACGCAAATTGCCAGCGAGGATGCGACTGGCACGATTGTGGTGACGCGCGAACCCGTTGGCGTGGTGGCCGCCATTACGCCTTTCAATGCGCCGATCAATCTGTTGATGTTCAAATTGGGCGCGGCACTTATCGCGGGCTGCACTGTTGTGGCAAAGCCCGCTGATGACACGCCACTTTCTACCTTGCGCCTTGCGCAGATTTTTCACGCTGCTGGCTTGCCTGCTGGCGTGTTCAATGTGGTGACAGGTGACAGGCGCGTGGGCGAAATGTTGGTGGCGCACCCAACGCCGCGCAAAGTGGCTTTCACAGGATCCATCCCCGCAGGCAAAGCCATTGCCGCGGCCGCCGCTGGAACTTTGAAACGGTTGACGCTGGAACTTGGGGGGCAATCCCCCGCCATTGTGTGCGCTGATGCAGATTTGGAGCAGGCTGCTGCTGCCATCTGCCGTCATGCTTTTGCCAACTCAGGACAGATTTGTTACCGCGCCGCCAAGGTTTATGTGGAGCGGAGTGCCTATGATGAGTTCATTATCTTGCTCACTGCCCGCGTAAGCGCGCTCACCATGTGCCCAGCGGGCGGGCAAGGTGAGCTTGGCCCGATGGTGAATGAACGCATGATGCAGGGCCCGCTGCGCCACATTGCTGATGCCAAGGCCAAGGGCTGCCGCATTCTCACGGGCGGGGAACGCCTGACTGGCAAAGGTTTTGACGGGGGGTTCTATTTGCCGCCAACGCTGATTGCCGATGTGCCGGAAGAAGCGTTGATCATGCGTGAGGAAACCTTTGGCCCGGTGTTGGCCATCGCCCCGGTCAATAGCGCAAGAGAAGCCGTCACCAAAGCCAATGCCACGCCTTATGGGCTGGCCGGCTTTGTATTCACCAGAGATGTCAAAAAAGGGAAAGCCCTTTGCGCACAGCTTGAAGCAGGATCAGTCTGGCTCAATGACATTCAACGCTCGGCGCATTTGGCGCCCTTCGGTGGTGTCAAACAAAGTGGGTTAGGTCGGGAAAAGGGTCGCTGGGGCATTGAGGCCTATCTGGAATGGAAGACAACCTATCTTGGCACAGGTGCGACATGAGTGGCCTTTTGCTGGCGAGGGATGAGCTGCTTTGGCGTGAGGCCAAGCCCTATCTTGATGTGCGCAACAATGATGAGCACACACTGGTGGCCTATGGTGTGGCGCAAGCTTTGCTGAGGGAAATTCCTGAAGCTGATGAATCGGTCGTGCTGCCTGCCGTGCTTTTGCATGATGTGGGCTGGAAGCGCGTGCCAAAGGATTTGTTGCTCGATGCCATTGGCCGCAACCCGAAGCGGCCAGATCTGGTGCGCGACCACGAACTTTACGGTGTGGAAATTGCGCGTGAGATTCTGGAGCATCACAGGCCTGAGGGCGTGAACATCGAAGCCGTGTTGGCGATTATCGATGGCCATGACACAACGCGTGTTGCCCGCTCCATCAATGATGCCGTGATGAAGGACGCTGATAAATGTTGGCGCACCACGCCGCATGGCATGCGCATCATCCGCGCTTGGTATGATTGGAGCCTTGAAGAATATATCGACATGGTTTCAACCGTTTCGAATCCACGATTGTTAACCGCGCCCGGTCGCGCCATGGCGGAAACATTTACAGCATCGCTGCGCGCCGAAGTGGCCTTGAAGAATTATATGGAGATCGAATGAGCAAATTGGGCCTTGAGGGAAAGCGCGTTATCGTGACGGGAGCTGCAACCGGCTTGGGGCGCGCCTTTGCCAAGGCCTTTGCTGAAGCGGGTGCCCAGGTGTTGGTGGTCGATGTGAATGAGGTGGGTGCGGCGGAAACTGCATCCATGATCAACGCCACGTCAACAGTATGTGACATCACCTCAGCAAAAAGCTGTGAGGCTTTGGCCAAGACCGCGCAGACCCGCATGGGTGGGGTAGATGTTTTAGTGAACAATGCGGCCCTCTATGGCGCTTTGCAGCGCAAGCCCTTTGCCGAGATTGAGGAAGATGTCTGGGACAAGGTGATGGCCGTCAATGTCAAAGGTGTTTGGCAGGCCAGCCGCCATTTGGCACCGGTGATGAAGCCGCAAGGTGGTTCGATCATCAATATCGCATCGGCCACGGTATTTTCCGGCTCACCACAATGGATGCATTATGTGGCCAGCAAAGGTGCAGTGATTGCCATGAGCCGCACCATGGCCAAAGAACTTGGCGGTGATAATATTCGCGTCAATGTTTTGGCACCGGGCTTTACGATGACCGAAGCCAGCCTTGGCCACATGGCGGAGGCACGCAGCTATGGTCTTGACCGCGCTTCACTCAAACGCCCCGCCGAAACAGAAGACATTGTGGGCGGCGCGCTGTTCTTGGCGTCACCCCTGTCAGCCTATATGACGGGGCAAACGTTGATCATCGATGGCGGGCGACAATTTATCTGAGGTTGGCATGGTCAAGGTTATTTTCATTGAACAAGACGGCGCGCGCCGTGAGATCGAAGCCAAAGAGGGCTTCTCGCTGATGCTCTCTGCACGCAAAGCTGGCGTTAAAGGCATCATTGCTGAATGCGGTGGCTCTGCCATGTGTGCTACATGTCACTGTTATGTGGTGGAGGTTCCCAACGGCACGTTGGTGGTGCCATTGCCAGACGAGCGCGACACGATCGAGTTCAACGCCAACACGCCGAAAGCAAACAGCAGGTTGACCTGCCAGATCAAAGTGTCAGCTTCGCTTGAAGGGGCGGTATTTCAAGTAGCCACGGGGCGGTAATTATTCACCGCGCCAAGACACCGCCATCAACCACAAGCGTTGTGCCAGTTACAAAGTCCGAAGCTGAAGATGCAAGGTAGAGAATGCTGCCTTTGATTTCGCGCGCCGCCGCAATACGCTTCAACGGCGTATAGTCGGCCATGATCTTGGCATTTGCTTCCGAACGCGGCCTTGTTGCTGTTCTGAAAAAGCCGGGGCAGAGCGCATTCACAGTAACATTGTATGGCGCATATTGCATCGCTAATTCACGCGTGAGGTTGACGATGGCACCTTTGGAGGCCGCGGTGGCTGGGCGCGGAAAAAGTCCAGCAGCAGCAGCAATGCCAAACATCGAGGCGACGGTGATGAGCTTGCCGGAACCTTGCTTCATCATAATGCCAAGGACAGGGCGGGCCGTGTAAAACAGGCCCTGCAAATTAACGTCGATCACGCGCTGCCAGACGTCATCGGTTGTTTCATGCAGCAGGTTTGGAACAGAATCTGTGACACCTGCATTGCCGATCACAATATCGAGCGTGCCCAATTCACGGTGAGCTTGTGCAATGGCAGTTTCAATTTCTGCCTTCACACTCACATCAGCGGCGAAGGCCAATACATTTTTGCCTAGTGCAGCAGCAGTTGCCCTCAATGCGGCCTCATCCTTGTCAATCAGCGCAACCTGCGCGCCGTTTTCGACGAGTGCTTCGGCCATCTCTCGGCCAAGGCCGGACGCTGCGCCCGTGACAATCGCGGTCTTGCCAGCGACTGAGAAAATTTCATCAATCATTTCTGCCTCTGTGCTGCGAAATTTGCGAACCAATCAAGCGCTGTGGGGTTGCGTGTGGCATCGCGGCTGGCAACTTTTGCAAGGGCTTGACCAAGCAAGAGTTTGCGCACCGGCACTTCCATTTTCTTACCCGTCAAGGTGAAGGGAATCCCAGGTGCCTGTACAATTTCATCCGGCACATGGCGCGGGCTGCGCTCACTTCGCAGTCGCTTGGTGATATCTTGGCGCAAGGCATCATCGAGCACCGCGCCTTGGGCCAATTGCACAAACAACGGCATGTAGTATCCACCCTTGCCATCTTCGACGCAGATGATCAGGCTCTCTGCCACGGCTTTGATCGCTTCCATGGTGCGGTAGATTTCAGCGGAACCGATGCGCACACCGTGTCTGTTCAAAGTGGCATCACTGCGGCCCAAGACCTGTGCGCCGCCATGGGTTTTGAACAGCACGCGGTCACCATGGTGCCAGATATTTGGGAAGCTTTCAAAATAGCTTGATGTGTAGCGCGCAAATTCAGTGTCGCCCCAGAAAAATAGCGGCATGGAGGGCATGGGCTTTCTCACGACGAGTTCACCTACTTCATTCATCACAGACGCACCTCCATCATCAAATGCACAGGCATCAACGCCAAAAGCCGGGGCTTGGATTTCACCTGCGCGGGTTGGCAACAGTGGTGACCCTGCTAGCAATCCTGAGCAGAATTCTGTGCCGCCAGATTGGGAGTTGACCCACAAATCCGGCTTCACATTTTTCAATACCCAATCGAAACTCTCTGGCGTGGACGGAGAGCCGATCATCATCACGGCCTGCAATGCGTCCAAGTTGAATTCATCGCGCGGCACAATGTTCTGGCCACGAGTGATTTGCACATAAGCCGGGCTTGCGCCCATCACGGTGGCCTTGGTGTCAGCTGCAATACGCCACAACAGGCGCGCGTCTGGATAGCTTGGGTGCCCATCATAAAGCACGGCGCGACCATTCATCAGAGGGCCCCAAGGCAGGGTGTTCCACACCATCCAACCGGTGGTAGAATAGAAAAACAACGCGCCATCTTTCTGCAATTCAAAGTGAAAGGCGGCAGACTTATAGTGCTCAAGCACGATGCCGTGGTGGCCATGCACAATAGGCTTGGGCAATCCTGTGGTGCCGGATGTAAAGAGAATCCACAGCGGTTGATCAGATGCAACACGCGTGAATTTGAAGTCTGCGCGGGCCACATCGGGGCCGCTGAACATCTCTGGCCAGCGTGTGGTTTTGCCTTTGAAGGAAGGGAAGGCTTTCGCTTCTGGCAGATAATCCAATGTTACCAAGTGTTCGGCGGAAGGCAGAGCGGCGAGGATGGTTGCGAGATCACCGGTGCGGTCAAAATTCTTGCCGCCATAGCGATAGCCATTGCAGGCAAAAATCAGCTTTGGCGCGATTTGAAAGAAGCGATCAATCACGGTCTGCGCGCCAAATTCGGGTGCTGCCGAAGACCACACTGCACCAATCGCCGTCGTTGCCAACATGGCAATCATGGTTTCGGGAAGGTTGGGCATATAGGCCACAACACGGTCGCCTGGCCCTATGCCCAAGTCGCGCAGCTTCGTTGCCAGCTTGCGCACCGCGCCGCCAACTTGATACCAACTCATGGTTTTGAATTCACGCAGCTCAGAACCGTGATGCAACATCACGCGCGATGGATCGCCGCTTTCTTCATGGCGCAAAACATGCTCGGCATAGTTCATCCGTGTGCCAACAAACCAGCGGGTGCGCGGCATGGGATCAGCGGAGACCACGGCGCTGGGTGGCCCTTCCATGATAAGATCAAAATATTCAGCGATGGCCAACCAAAACGCGGGTAGGTCCGCGACTGACCACTGCCAAAGTTCATCATAGGTTTTGAAATTGTGGCCGCGTTCGGCCAGCCATTTCATGAACCTTGTGCTGTTCAATCCGGCCTTGCGCTCTGCGCTGGCTTCCCAGAGAATTTTGCCTTCCTCGATCATTTCAGTTCAACCAGCTTTGGGCCAAAAAGCCCGTCAAATCGGGAAGAATGACCTGCGCACGTTCGCTCTGGGGCATGGCTTCAAATGCCGCATGATTGGCAACGCCGGAGGTTACCCCAACGGCGAAGGCACCACCACGCCGCGCCATCATGATTTCCAACTTCGGATCATCACCGATCACTGCCATTTCATGCGCTGCGATGCCCAATTGTGCTGCGATAATATTCAACCCATCCACCGATGGCTTTCCGAACACCGTGGCTTTGGCGCCTGTGGCATTGTTAAGGGCAGCAGCAAGTGCGCCAGAAACGCCCAGCATCTTGCCCTTGGCACCTGCGAAATAAGGTGCCAGTGAGGTGGCATAAAGCGGTGCGCCGGCCCAGATGGCCTGGGCTGCGGCTTCCAGATTTGCAGCGTTGAAATCTTTGGTCCAAGCCAGCAACACGGCGTCCACCTTCGGCGCGCCAATCTGTGCGTCGATCACTTCAATGCCGATCTGTTGCAGCGGCAATCGGGTTCCCTCAGCGCCGATCAACATCACACGCTTGTGGTTCAGCGCAGTCAGTTTTCGCGCCGCCACTGTGGCGGGCGTAAGAATTTCATTCTCTGTAAATTTGAATCCGGAGTCCGCCAGTTTCGGCACATAGTATTCAGGCGGAAAGAAAGTGCCATTGGTGTAGGCAACCACCGGAAAGCCCCGCGATTGCAATGTGCGTACCGCATCCACAGCACCGGGCAGGGCCGCATAAGTGCTGGTGTCTTTGTCCATCATTGCCAAAGTGCCGTCGATGTCGAATACGAAGGCGCGAAGTTTGTGGGTGTGTTTCATTATGCTTTCAGTTCCAAGACAAAATCTGGTTTTTCAATTTTGATGTGCGAGATGTCTTTGCGTTTCAACAAACCTGCGATCAGCTTTTTTACGGTGCTGGTGTTGGGGTCGTAACCCAAAGGCGCTGGGCCTTGGGCCTTCATGGCATCCACTTGAGCTGCTGGCATCACGGCGCGAAGCAAGAATTCTTCATCAGAATATTGCTTGCCAATCTTGGCGCGCAGCTCTGGCAACGATGCCATTTGCGGCTCAGCCTCCAATTCCTTGGCGCGTTTGGAGGATTTGATGCGGTCTTCAACTTCCTTGTTCATGGGCATGGCAGGCGTGCCAAAGCGGCCCAGCACAAATCGAGTCACTTCATCGGGCACGTTTTCATAACGCTTGCCGGAAAGTACATTGAGGGCGGCTTGGGTTCCCACAAACTGGCTGAAAGGCGTTACCATAATTGGATAACCCAGATCAGCGCGCACCCGCTCGGTTTCTTCAAGAACCTGAGGCAGAAGATGCAGGCGATTGGATTCAGACAGTTGGCGTTTCAATGTGCCCAACATGCCGCCCGGCATTTGGTGGCGGAAATAGCTGCGATCAAACTCTCCTGGCTGGCCATGCGGCAGGCCTTCGGCTTCGGCCAAGGCGGTGAAATAAGCGTCCATTTCAGCCACCGCATCATCGTCAACATCAACCGTGTGGCCCATGTCGCGCAAATTGCGGATGATAGGTGACATGGCTGGGTTGCCTGTGCCATTGGCGGCGGAGGAACTTGAAGTGTGCAGAAATTGCGCGCCATGGTCTGCCGCCTCAAGGCTGCTGAAGGGCCCAAGGCCAATGGTGCAATGGGTGTGAAATTCAAGCGGCATCGCGCCCACTGCGGTGCGCAAAGCGGGGAATAAGGTTTTGGCGCGCTCTGGTGAAACCAACCCGCCAGGGTCTTTGAGGTAAATTTTGTTGAACTTGCCGCACTCTGCCAGACGCCTTGCCGCTGTCGCAAAATGCGCGTCATCATGCAGCGGAGACAGGGTGAAAGTCAGAGCCGCTACAATGTCATTGCCGCCGGCTTTGCGTGTCAGCCCTGCCATGATTTCCATAGCCGCCACATTGTTCATCGGGTCCATGACAGCAAAGCGTTCAATACCGTTGCGCACCAAGAGACGGAAGGCAAATTCCATCAATTCATGACTGGCCCCTTCCCATGAAATAAAGCGCATGCCTGTGGTGAGAAATGACAATGGTGTTTTGGGCGCGGCGGCTTTGAACAGACGCAAACGTTCCCACGGGTCTTGCTTCCCAAATCGCACCGCCACCGCCATGTGCGTGGAGGTGGTGAAATCGATGGCCGCAAAGCCCACACGCTCCATGACAGGGGCAATTGCCACCATCATCGCTGTATCAAGCCCTGTTGCGCCCCAGTTAGACTGATTGCCATCGCGCAGCGTTGTGTCGATGAGGCCGATGCGGCTCATTCTGGCAACACACGAATGAGCGTTTGTCCGAATTCAACGCCTTTGCCATTGACCGCGCTGACTTCAACCACAGTTCCCGCAATTCCTGCAGGCACTGTGTTCATCAGCTTCATCACCTCAATAATGGCAATGACAGTCTCTGGTTTCACCTTGCTGCCCACCTTGACGAAGGGTTCATCTCCCGGCCGCGCAGCGTGCCAGAAAACACCAAGCAGAGGCGCAGGAATCGCTACGCCATGCGCTGGCTCTGCAGGCTTCACCATTTCTTGGGGTGCTGGTGTTGATCTTGCTGCGGCAGGCGTTGGCTCGGCCGCCGCTTCTGCACCCTTGCGGCGCAAATGCAGCTTGGTGCCCTTCATGTCGAGGCGCAACTCCACGAAATCTGAGGTTTCCAGGAGTTTCAGAATTTGATCGACTTCAGCGGGTTTCAACATGCTTTGCCCTCAATTACTTAACATGCTAACTAACATCGCAGGGAAGGACAATTGTTTTCTATGAAGACCGTGGAATTCCATGAAGGCGGCTGCCAGTGTGGGGCGGTGCGCTACCGCACAGTTGGCGAACCTGCCAAGACCGCAATTTGCCATTGTCGCTATTGCCAGACTAGAACTGGTTCGGCCTTTGGCCTTTCTGTTTATTTCGCAAAAGCGCAGTTGACTGTCTTGCAGGGCGAAATGCGCGACTATCACTTCGAAACTGAGAGCGGCCGGGGCTTCACCAACCAATTTTGTGTAACTTGCGGCACAACATTGTTCTGGCATTTGGAGATGTCACCGGAATTGGTTGGCGTTGCAGGCGGCACATTTGATCCGCCGACTTTCTGGTTTGAGGTAAAGCGAGAGATATTTACGCGCTCAGCGGCGCCATTTGTACATACGGATTTAACTGATAGGTTCGAAACGACGGCCAGCTATAGGCCCGTGAAAATAGACGGTGCAGCATTGCAGGGAGCCAAACGTGGTTGATTTTTCAAAAGTGCGCGCCATTGATTTTCATACCCACGCTGAAGAGCCTTGCGGCTGCCATGCAGACGATGGCTATGATGATTTGCAAGCGGATATGGCGAAGTATTTCCGGGCCCCTTGGAAGCACCCCCCCACGGTGCAAGAAACGGCTGCACATTACCGCGCACAAAATATCGCCGCCGTGATTTTTCCGGTCGATGCGGAGCGTGAGACAGGTTATCGCCGCTACGCAAATGAAGAGGTGGCAAAGCTGGCTGCTGAAAATTCTGACATACTCATTCCCTTCGCTTCGATAGATCCCGCGAAGGGCAAACTTGGTGCGCGCGAAGCCAAGCGTCTGGTGCAGGAGTTTGGCGTCAAGGGTTTCAAGTTTCACCCGACCATGCAAGGTTTTTACCCCAGTGACCGCATGGCTTACCCGCTCTATGAGGCGATTGCCGAGTCTGGTGCCATTGCGCTGTTTCACACTGGCCAAACAGGGGTGGGTAGCGGCATGAGGGGCGGCAACGGCATGCGGCTCAAATATTCCAATCCGATGCACATTGATGACGTGGCCGTGGATTTCCCAGACATGCCCATCGTCTTGGCGCACCCTTCGTTTCCATGGCAGGAAGAGGCGCTGGCTGTGGCGCAACACAAGCCCAATGTTTACATCGATCTTTCGGGCTGGTCGCCGAAATATTTTCCTGAAATTCTCATCCGCTATGCCAATACATTGCTGAAAAACAAAATGCTGTTTGGATCAGATTGGCCAATGATTGCGCCAGAGAAATGGTTGGCCGCTTTTGACGCCGCGCCATTTCGCGAAGATGTGCGTCCGCTGATTTTAAAAGAGAATGCGATGCGTTTGCTGGGCAATCCGCTGCCTAAGGCCTAAAAAAAGCCCGCTATCTCATTGAGATATCAGCCTTTAATTTGGTTGCGGGAGCCTGCAACCATGAGAACTTGCGATTGAAAAGTAGTCGCCTAATTGGAACTGTCGATCTGCATCATGCTTTAGCGCAATTTAGTATACTTGCTGCGGTCAGTCTGCATCTGAACTTGCTGTTCCAATCAGCAGCGTAAAGGTACCTATTTGTTGTGCGGAAGCAAGAGGCAGAAAACTCCATCCACGGGTGATCCAAGTTTTGGGCCGGTGGCAAATCCCGTGCGGTTCACGCTTATCGATAAATCGCCAAAACAACCGATGCATTTTTCACTTTAACGTGAGGAGAACTGGAGCAAACCATCAAGTTAAGTGCAGTGCCGCAGCCACTGGTCTTCGCACATCATGAACTGAATTCATCTGACTCGCGCCGACTACAGGTCAATCTATCGCGGCTCAGGCGCCCTGTTTTTGGGTAGGCTGGCCAAGTTCGGAAATAACCATTTTTGCTGCTAGTCGCGATGCTGTCATTGTCGGTGAAAGTAATTTGATCCTATCAAATTCATTCGCTTGCCTCGCTAATGTTGCCCGAAGTGACGCACCGAACGCCATGCGAAGTTCAGTTCCAATATTAAATTTTTTGATCCGGCTAGCGCGTGCGAGTTGACCGCGCACCGCTGATGGAATGCCGCTGCCGCCATGAAGCACAAGGGGAACCCTGGTGACAGCTTCGATGGCGCCAAGTGTGGCCAAATCAATGTTGGCTGCTCTGTCGGTTTGCAGATGCAGGTTGCCAATCGATATGGCGAGTGCGTCAACAACTGTTTCTATTTCAAATCTGTGAGCTTCGTCAGGCGAAGTGTAAGAAGACGTTGCCCCGTTCGCATAGCCCACGACGCCTACTTCTCCTTCAACTGAGATATTCCAACGTTTTGCTGCCGCCACTACACGCGCGGTTAGCGCGATGTTTTCATTGAAAGGCAGCATTGATCCATCAATCATCACTGAAGTGAACCCATGCTCAATGCCCTCCAAGCATTCTTCAACCGTGCGGGCATGATCAATATGGCATACTACGGGAACCGATGCATTTTCTGCCAGATAGCGAAACATTTTGCCGAGAATAGGAACAGGGGTGTGTTTGCGACAGCCCGGGCCAGCTTGAAGGATAACAGGTAAAGACAATTCTTCTGCCGCCTCTACAAAAGCTCTGGCATCTTCCCAACCCAATACAACAAGACCAGCAACGGCGTAATTCCCCACGATTGCAGGTAGAAGCACGTCATTGAGATTTGCTATCGTCATTTGAATTTGGCAATCATGTCTTTGATGCCAGGAATGGTTTCAATTTGGTAGGCGTGGGTCGGTTGAAAGAACTGGACGAGCGAACGCTGGCTCAAGCCGCCAAGAATGGTGAAGTAATACATTTCATAACCGGGCGCCGCCACGCAAGGATGGTAGCCCTTTTCAAGCACTACGGTCGAGCCATCAATCAAGTGATAGGCCTCACCAACCTTGCCATCTTCGCGCTGCACCAATTGCAGACCAAATCCATGGTTGGGACGAAAGCGGAAATTATAGGTTTCGTCATGCCGCGTTTCGAGGGGCAGCCGATCAGTATCATGCTTGTGTGGTGGAAAGCCTGACCAGCCGCCTTGGCCAACCGTGAATAGTTCTGAGACAAGCAATCGTCCAACACGATCGCGATATTTTGTGCCAAGAATATGCTTGATTTTGCGATGGGTTTTGGTGTCGTCCGAACCATATTGAATCTTATCAATATCAGCGGCGCGCACGGCAAAGGGCGTGAGTTCAACGTCAAAGCGCGCTCCGGCAATAAAAATTTCAGCCTTGGCTGATTTGCAAGATAATCGCACCTTTGCGCCGGAGGGCGCATAGACTCCTTCAGGCTCACCATCCCAAACATCAATACCGCGTTGGCCTATGGCATTGAAAGAAACCCCTTCGACCTCAACGTCAATTGTTCCAGTTGCGGGCACAATGCCAGTCTCATAGCCAGGCACCTGGTACTCAAATGACTGACCTTCAGCCAATTTCACAATATTGAAATAGTTGAGCGGAACGCGAGCGTCATCCATATCGATGATGGGCGTATTATTGTTTTCGTAGGGTGGGATATGCATATTTTTCCTCAATCTTGCGCTTTCAGCATGAATGCATGAACCTCTGCCGCGTTAGGCATTGCAGGCGCGCAACCAACTCGAGTGACCACGATTGCGGCGGTGGCAGCGCCACGGCGCAGTGCTTCGGGCAGTGGTGCTCCTGCAGCAAGGCCACAGATGAAGCCTCCCATGAAGCCATCGCCCGCGCCGGTGGGCTTTAAAGCTGTAACACTGAAAATCGGCGTATCAAACCGAGTGCCGTTCGCAAAAGTAATGCAACCTTTAGGCCCCATCTTATAAACGACGATGCGGCCTGGCCTATTTGCCAGTTGTGTGGCCAGCAACAAACCATTTTGCGCGCCAGCAAGCACTGCAAACTCGTCGTCGTTGCCAACCAGGATGTCGCACATCTCACTAGCCTTCAAGCACACGCGTTGTGCCTCGGCACGAGATGCCCAAGAATAGGGTCGATAATCAATATCGATAATTACCATCAGCCCTGCATCACGTGCCAACTGCATCGCTGTTAAGGTGGCGCTGCGAGAAGGCTCAAGCGCAAGAGAGGTTCCGGTCACTATGATTGCGGCAAAAGCGGAATAATCCATCACTTTAGCCTCAATCTCTGTTACTTGAAAATCCGCTGCATCATTGCGATAGATTACCGATTGGCAATTTTCTGATCGGGTTTCTACTATGGCAAGTGAGTTTCTTGCTTGGCCGCCAACATACTTGACGAACCGCGTGTCTACGCCATAGGACTTTAGCGATTTTACAGTATAGTGTCCGATAGCGTCCGAGGAAACCGCACTCCACAATGCGGCGGATCCTCCTTGCCTAGCAATGGACACTGCGATGTTGGCAGCGGAGCCGCCAAGTGCGGCGCTGAACTTTGTAGCATCTTCAATCTCTACGCCTGGAGGATCAGCATAGAGGTCGAGTCCAGCTCTGCCGACGACAATAAAACTATTCCGCCGCATGTTAGACAGCGAGTTCATTTCCATTCAGTTTATCCTAGTCCGCTTGACGATGCACTTTAGGTAGTGTCTATTCTCTTTGCAAGCGCTTGCAAAGAGAAGGTGATTTGTGACTCAGATTGGGATTGGAATTATCGGTGGCGGCTATATGGGCAAGGCGCACGCCGTGGCAATGACTGCGGTTGGTGCTGTCTTCAATACTCCTCTGCGACCTTCGCTTGAGGTAATCTGCACAACGACTGATGTTGGCGCTGCTGACAAAGCAAGGCAGTTCGGTTTCAAACGCTCCACAGCAGACTGGCGCAAACTTGTAGATGATCCCTCTGTTCAAGCGATTGTTGTCGCAAGCCCACAAGACACCCACCATGACATTGCAATTGCAGCCTTCGAGCGCGGCAAGCATGTACTGTGCGAAAAGCCGCTCGGGTTAAGTCTTGATCAAATTTATGCCATGGTTCAGGCAGCTGAGAAAAGCGGCTGTGTTCATATGGTGGGGTTCAACTATATTCGCACACCAGCCTCGCAACTTGCGCGGCAAATGATTGTACGCGGAGAAATTGGCGAAATTACTTTTCTTCGGGCAGAACATACCGAAGATTTTTTGAGCGACGCTTCGGTTCCTGGTGATTGGCGCACACAAGGCCGCGCCAACGGAAACATGGGAGATTTGGCTCCGCACATCATCAATGCTGCTTTGGCATTGGGTGGGCCGATTACGGCGCTAGTCGCCGATATCGAGACTGTACATAAGACGAGAGGTGGCGTTGCAGTTACCAACGATGATCAAAGCGCCATCATGTGCCGTTTTGCCAACGGTGCCATGGGGCAAATCTTCGTCAGCCGTATCGCGACAGGTCGCAAAATGGGTTATGCTTACGAAATATATGGCACCAAAGGCTCTATCCGCTTTGATCAAGAAGATCAAAATGCGATTTGGCTTTACAAGTCTGATGGGCCAGAGGATCGCCGTGGCTATACTAAAATTCTAACGGGCCCTTTGCATCCTGACTATAGGTCATTCTGCCTTGGGCCAGGCCATGGCACTGGCTACCAAGATCAGATTATTATTGAAGCTCGAGATTTTTTACAAGCGATCCATCAAGGCAAGCCCAAATGGCCGAGCTTCCGCGATGGCCTGTTGGTAAGCCAAATTATTGAAGCAAGTTGGCGCTCCCACGAGGGCAGGTGCTGGGTAGAAATTTCAAAACTTGAGAGGGCGTAATGGCGATTCAAATTGGAAATGCGCCTTGTTCATGGGGTGTTGAATTTGCGGATGATCCACGCAATCCAACTTGGCAACGCGTGCTTGATGAATGCAAGTCAGCTGGTTATGACGGCATTGAACTTGGCCCTATCGGATTTATGCCAGAGGATCCCGCAATTCTCAGTGACGCCCTCGCCCAACGTGGATTGAATTTGATTGGTGGTGTGGTGTTCCGGCCTTTTCATGATGCAAGCAAGTGGCCAGAATTAAAAAATGCTGCCTATCGAACCTGCAAGTCACTAGCTGCGCACGGAGCAAAGCATTTGGTATTGATCGATTCCATTTCTCCCAAGCGGGCCACCACAGCCGGAAGACCAGAAGAAGCAGAACAAATGTCCCAAGCCGAATGGGAGGGCTTTGCGTCGCGTTTCCGGGCCATTGCGAAAATGGGGAGTCAGGAGTTTGGTCTTACAGTTTCTTTGCATCCACATGCTGCGGGGTTTATGGATTTTGAGCCAGAAATTGAACGTTTGCTTGGTGATATTGATGGAAACTTACTGAGACTTTGCCTTGATACCGGTCACTCCCACTATGCCGGTTTTGATCCTGTTGGCTTCATGAAACGCCATCGGGACAGACTAGTTTATGTTCACTTCAAAGATATTGACCCAAAAGTAAAAGCCGAAATTGTAGCCAAGCGTATCGATTTCTACAAAGCCTGTGGGCAGGGCATATTCTGCAATCTTGGCAAGGGCATGACAGATTTCAAGGCGGTGCAGAAATTGCTTCTCGACACCAATTATGATGGTTGGTGTACTGTAGAGCAAGACTGTGATCCGGCAGGTAACACAAGCCCATTGGATGATGCTCGTGCAAATCGCGATTATCTGCGTTCGTTGGATTTTTGATTTTCGGAGTGACTGATGACACGTTTAAATTGGGGTATGATTGGTGGCGGTGAAGGCAGTCAGATCGGGCCCGTGCATCGCATTAGTTCTGCAATGGATGGACGCTTTGATTTGAAAGCGGGAGCTTTGGATGTTGAACCAGCCAAGGGCCGCGATTTCGCCAAGAGTCTCGGCATTTCGGAGGATCGTGCTTACGGTGATTGGAAGGAGATGTTGTATGGCGAGAAAAATCGGAAAGATCGCATAGACCTCGTAACAGTTGCCACGCCAAACTCCACCCATTACGCCATCAC
>Ga0209069_10000471_pt1 | contig 18390 bp, 13 predicted proteins | sample Str013_2_FD_187202 | JGI IMG/M metagenome (GOLD analysis project Ga0209069, IMG submission 187202) | Freshwater sediment microbial communities in response to fracking from Pennsylvania, USA - Straight Creek_MetaG_SC_2013 (SPAdes) (version 2) | ecosystem: Environmental > Aquatic > Freshwater >...
CTGAAGTCCATGTTCACCGTCTTCAACTTCATTTCCTGGCCCGGCAACTTGGCATGGAAAGAAACGGAAATTCCTTCGTCCGGTTGCACGTTTAACACCAGTGTGTTTCCCGATAGACCCTGCCCGCGAAACACCAGATGCGGCGCACTGCGAAATTGAATGGCGATTTCGCTCACGCGGCTCGGCAGGCGCTTGCCTGTGCGCAGGTAAAACGGAACTCCGGCCCAGCGCCAGTTATCGATTTGCAATCGAGCCGCGACGAATGTTTCCGTTGTCGAGTCTTTCGCCACGCCCGGCTCTTTCCGGTATCCGGCCAGTAAGGAAGAATTTCCCGCCTCGCTGCCCGGGCCATATTGCCCGCGCACAATATCGGTCTTTATGCTCTCCTCGGTAAACGGGTGAATGGATTGCAAAACCTTGATTTTTTCGTTGCGCACGGCGGTGGCGTCAAATGCCGCGGGGGGTTCCATGGCCACCAGCGAGGTAAGTTGCAGCATGTGGCTCTGAATCATGTCCCGCGTTGCCCCTGCGGTTTCATAAAAGGCCGCCCGCTGCTCGACTCCCAGCGTTTCCGCGGCGGTAATCTGCACATGGTCAATGTAATTGCGGTTCCACAATGGCTCGAAGATGCCGTTTCCAAAGCGCAGCACCAACAGATTTTGCACCGTATCTTTTCCCAGATAGTGATCGATGCGGTAGACCTGCGATTCATCGAATACTTTAAGCACGGTCTGATTCAATTTCTTGGCCGAAGCAAGGTCGCGCCCATACGGTTTCTCGATAATGATGCGCACCCAGGATTTCCCGTTGGGATGCTTTGCAAGCCCCACTTTTTCCAGCTGCTCAATGATCAGCGGGTACACGTCCGGAGGAGTGGCCAAATAAAATAGGCGGTTTCCATTGAGTTTGTGCGTGCGGTCGAGCTCCTCCAGCCGGTGTTTTAATTTTTCAAACGCTTCCGCGCGATGGTATTCGCCGGCAACGTAGGCGAGGGCCCCGGCGAATTCCTTGCAAGCAGCTTCGTCTTGCACCGTGTTCGGGTCGGCGAATTTTTTTACAGACTCGATGGCCGAGGCCTGAAACGCTTCATCGGTCATCGGCGTGCGCGCAAATCCGATGATTGCAAATCGCCGCGCCAGGCAATTCTGTGCCGCCAATCCGTATAGCGCGGGAACCAGCTTGCGGCGGGATAGATCGCCGGAGGCCCCAAAAATGACGATGGTGCAGGGATCGGCCGCCAAAGAAGAGATTTTTTTGGTAGATTCAACCGTCTTGGCGGCGCTTTGTTTCTTGGTCGTCATGGCCGTGTCCTCATTTCTTGGGTTCTGTTTTGATCGCGTGGCCGCCAAACTGGTTTCTCATGGCGGAAAGCAATTTATCGGAATACGATTCGGCATCGCGCGACGTCAGCCGTTGCAACAGCGACAACGTAATCACCGGGGCGGGAACATCCAGGTCGATCGCTTCGGCCACGGTCCAGCGTCCTTCTCCGGAATCCGAAACGTACGGCGCGATTCCCGCCATCTCCACATTTTCCTTCAGTGCGATGCTGAGCAGGTCCAGCAACCAGGAACGCACCACGCTTCCCGTCCGCCAAATTTCCGATATCTGGTGCATATCGAGAGCAAATTCGTTTTTCTTTTTCAGGATTGCGAACCCTTCGGCGTATGCCTGCATCATTCCGTATTCAATGCCGTTGTGCACCATCTTGACGAAGTGTCCCGATCCGGATGGACCGACGCGCCCCCAGCCCTTGTCTTTCGCGGGCGCCAGCGTTTCCAGCAGCGGGCGCAAACGCTCGACCGCGCTCTGATCGCCGCCCACCATCATCGCGTATCCTTCCTTCAATCCCCAGATTCCCCCGCTGGTTCCCACATCCACAAATTGAAATCCCTGGTCCTTCACGCTCGCGGCTCGGCGCTGCGTATCCTTGTAATTGCTGTTTCCGCCATCGATCAGAATATCGTCCTTGGCAAGATGCGGCAGGAGCGCGGAAATCGTATCGTCCACAGGCGATCCCGAGGGCACCATGATCCAGATTGCCCGCGGCTTATTGAGCTTCGCAGCCAAGGCGGTGAGGGAATCCGCGCCTTCCGCGCCCACCGCGACGATGCGCGCAATAGCGCCCGCATCGCGATCAAAGCCAACGACGCGATGCCCTCCGCGCACCAACCGCTCCACCATGTACGCGCCCATCTTGCCCAGTCCAACCATTCCTAGTTCCATCTCACCCTCCCGAATTCTTGTCCGCAAGCTGTACGCCATTGGCCGCCAACTCACGTTGCAATTGCGTCGCGTCCTGATAATGAATCGTGCGCATGCGCAATTGCCGGGCACACTCCAGATTCAATTCCCGATCGTCAATGAACAAACATTCTTCCGGCTGGCGCTGCGTCACTTCCAGCGCAATTCTGTAGATGCCTTCATCGGGCTTCCGGATTCCCACAAAACAAGAACTGAAAAAAGCCTTGAACTCGCGCCGCAGTTGAAACTGCTGGATGCGCCGCTCGTTCAGCTCCAGCGGCTCATTGTTGATCGTTGCCAGCAGGTACTTTCCGGCGGCAGCCACGCCCGATAAAACCGCGCGCGATTCCGGAAATTCCTCCGACTGGGCAAAAATAAAATCGGTGAATTCCTCGCGCGTAAATGCGCGCTTGCGATAAAAGACAGTTCGCTCCAAATACGTGTTGAGTGTGATTTTTCCCGTTTCAAACGCGGGACTTGCCAGGTCGTGGCGATCCTGCAATTCTTCCCAATCCAAACCAAACTTCCTGGCCGCCTCGGCCCGCGCCGCGCGATCCCATCCATTGGAAAGAATGACCCCGCCAACATCCCAGAACAGCGCTGTCACATCCGGCATCGCATCTCCCGCGGAACCGCCAAGTTTCCCAAATCATTGTAAGCGAACCGGGATTGCAAGAGTTGCAATCTATCGAGATTCGTTTCCTTGATGCGTTCCATAATCCTTTCGCGCCCCTCTTGTGGTGGATCAAATTGAAACTGAGCTTACTCTCTCGAACTCCCGGACAAGAGAATGCGAGTCCCCCATTACCTTATCGTCATATTTTGCTTTCCCTTGGTAGCGATCGCTGATTTTTGGGTGGACCGCGTTTAGTTTACGACCAAAATCGCACGACCATGGGCCGCGACTTGTTTGGATTTGCCCCGAACTTGCAGTATCGTAGGGGGGACTTAAATGATCCATTGTTTCTATGGAGGATGCACATGGCGGATGAATCCCGCGGTCCGGTAAATCCAGTTCCTTCCAATGCGCCTGCGAAGCCGGGACCTCGCACGGTCCATTGCGTGAAGTTTGACAAGGACATGCCTGGCCTGGAGCGAGTCCCCTGGAAAGGCGATCTCGGCAAGCGTGTATACGATAGCGTGTCGCAGGAAGCCTGGAAAATGTGGATCGAGCATTCCAAAATGCTGATGAACGAATACCGGCTGAATCCCCTCGACCCGGCGTCGCAGAAAATCATGGAAGAGCAGATGGACCAATTTTTCTTTGGTGAAGGCGCGAAGCTTCCCGCGGAATACGTTCCTCCGAAGGCGAAGGGATAGAAGTTCCCTATTGAACCGCATGAAGTCAGTTTATTTCGCTTGATTAGATGATGCTTTTCGCGCCAACGGCGCGGAGGTAACCAGCCCGGGGCAACGCCCCGGGTTTAGCCCACGTATTATCTTCCGCCCTGAAGGGGCGAAGGACTCCTGCGGCAAATGCTTGCAGTTCCGGTATTTCCTAACATTTGTGAGCCGGATACTAAATTCACGTCCCCGTCACCGGTAGATCTCCCGTCACCGGATGCCCCACCGGCAACTGTTCTGTAATTTCAAATTTCAAATTGCTGTGCGCCTGCCGGAGCGCCGCTTCCACCTCCGCTGGAGAATCGCCCCGCGCGAAAATAAATCCGAGATAGCTGGACCCCTCCGGCCACGCCGCAATTAAATCGTGCAGGCGCGCGGTAATCTGAATGTCCTCGACTCCCGGCGTTGCGCGGGCTTCGGCTTCGCCCTTGACTCCCTGCAACACTCCCGTTTGGGGTACTGGAATCATCATCACGCCGCTTGCGTCTGCTTCTCTTTCCTCGTCGTTCCCGGAAATTCCCAGCGCGTGGCGAACCAGCAACTCTTCGAGCAAGACGCGCTGCGGACCAAAACGCAACGCGCGCGAACACAGCCCTCCGATGGATCTCGGCGATGCTTCCAGAACCCACGGCCCATTTTCATTCACTCGAAATTCCGCATGAACCGGCCCATGCGTGAGCCCCAGCGCCCGCACTGTTGCCGACGCGCAATCCGCCACGCGTTCCTGCATCTGCTCGGAAAGCCGCGACGGCGTCACGTAAATTGTTTCCTCGAAATACGGCCCCTCGAGCGGATCAGGTTTGTCGAAGATCGCCAGGATTCGCAATTTTCCACGAGTCAGCAATCCCTCGACGGCCACTTCCGCTCCCGGCACATAACGCTCCACCAGCAAACGGTCCAGGTCGGCTTCGCGCGTAACTTGAATTTCCGGAGATTTGAGCAAACTCTTGATGCGCGCCACTGCCGCTTGAAATTCTTCCGGCGTGTTCGCGCGGATCACGCCCTGGCTCGCCGCCAGTCTCAGCGGCTTGATCACGCATGGAAACGAAACGCGCGGCAAAATTTTTTCCGCGCGTTTATCGAGGCGAAATGAAAAAAATGCCGGCACGGGAAGGCCCGCATCCCGCAACACTTCGCGCTGACGCAACTTGCTGCGGCAATTTTCAACCGCGTCCGGCGAATTGTAGGCGATCCCCAACGCGCGCGCCGCGATTGCCGCCGTTTTCGTCGGGCGGTCCCCAAGCGCGATCAGCCCATCCACAGGACGCAACAGCGATTGCTGGACGATGCGCCGCGCGGCCTCCTCGTCCTGATCGAAACGCACTGCAATCGCGCCGTCCGACCATGGATCATCCAACTGGTGGCAGCGGTCGCTTGCAAACATGACTTCAACGCCCAACGCGCGCGCGGCATCGGCGAAACTGCGCGTCTGGTATCCCAGTTTGCTGGCGAGAATGAGCAGGCGGCTCATGCGATGTTTTCATCCGGATTGCTGTAGCTCACCTCTTCAGAGGTGAGGGGGTTCTGCCCGTGGTGAAGAAAAAACCCGCGTCTAAAGACGCGGGCTACAGCAATTGCGGCGCACTTATACATATTGATCGGCCTTCGCCGGGCCATCATTTACTTTCCCAATCGAAACGAACTGCTGGTCCATCGGCTCGGCGCAGCAGTACCACGGCTCATCGAGAAACGGCACTGGAGTTGGCTTTATTGCAGGCGATTCCGTTTCGCGCGGCTCCGCAATCCCGGCCGCTCGATGCGCGGCGCGCCGGATATGCGCGAAAATTTCAGTGCGTGAAAGTTTTAGCGAATCCCCGCGCTGGACCAGATCAGAAATCGCGCGCGCCAGCGCATCCACTCGAGCGTCTTCATGTTTCCACGGATAAACGAGCGCGGCGGAATCAAATGGCCCCACCAGGCTTCGCACGCCCGGCAAATCAAGCAGCCGGGACCCGGCGGGAATCAACAAACGAATGGCCAGCTGAATCGGCGCGGCATTTTCGCAAAGATTTTCCCGCGCAATCACGTCCAACAAGTCAATGTAGCCATCGAGCGTTGTCCAAGGCGTGAACGGAACGAACGTCGGCAGCAGCGTCATGCCCAGTTCACGGAACCGCGCCACCACTGCCAGAAAATCGACGCGCGTGTGGCCTTTATCGAATTTTTCGAGCACCGCGTCGTCCACCGATTCCACCGCGCTGATGACGAACAGACATCCCGTATCGCGCAGCGTGGCCAGATGATCGTCATGGTTGCGCAAGTGTTCGATCTTGATCGTCGCGTCATAGCTGAGCTTGGGAAATTCGCGGTGCATGGCTGCAACAATCGCAAGAGAATGCGCCGGGCCATTGAAAAAATCAGGATCGCCAAAGGTGATGTGCTGCGCCCCCGCCGCCACTTGCCGCCGAATATCTTCGAGCACCACGTCGCGCTCGACCACGCGAAACGCGCCGTTATACACCGGCACAATCGGGCAATGCCTGCACAAATGCTTGCAGCCGCGCGTGGCTTCGGTTGAGCCCGCGATGCGCTGCTCGCCCCCGGGCATTACCACGCGCGCATACTTCGCAAGGTCCGGCATCCCCGAGCGGTCCGGCACCAGAAATTTTTGCCGCGCCAGCGAAATGACGGGCTCTTGCTGCGCTGGCCCGTCGTTCTGTGTCGCGTCCAGACGCGTGGCAAGATTCGCCAGCCCCTCCTCGAATTCGCCGCCGAGAATCGTGCCTACGCCCAGTCCGCGCAGATATTCCTCATTCACCGGCGCGTAGAGCCCGTAAAAACATAGATGCGCGCGCGCGTTCATTCCGCGGACCCGATCAAGCAATCCAGCCGCAATCCGCGTCGCCGTGTGCATCGGCACATAAAACGCGATCAAATCCGCGCCGCGTACCGCTGCATCGTCGAGCGCCTCGCGCGTCAAGTCCATGCACGTAACGTCGTGCCCGCGCGTGCGCAGCCAGGCTGCAGGCGACGCCAGCCCGAACGGCTGGCGGCCAAGTTCATACGTCGAGATAAGTGCAATTTTCATTCGATCACGGGTGCAACGGCTTTCATTCTATCCGATTCAGTCCACGATGCGACTATCTTGCGCACTAGCAAGCTGCGCGGATTGCCGGGATGCGATATGATTATTGTTCCGCATCCAACTCGAAAGGAACAAGAACAGAATGTCTCCCGCATCCAAGAACTCGTTCGGCACGCGCGGCACGCTTCAGGTGGACGGCAAGAGCTACGAAATCTTCCAATTGAGTACGCTGGAGAAAAAGGGCGTGGGCCACGCGGCCAAGCTGCCTTTCTCGCTTCGCGTGCTGCTGGAAAATCTTTTGCGCCAGGAAGACGACCGCTTCGTTCACGCGAAAGACATTGAAGCACTGGCTGGATGGAATCCGAACGCGGCGACGCAACAGGAAATTTCCTTCATGCCGGCGCGCGTTCTGCTCCAGGATTTCACGGGCGTGCCGGCCGTTGTGGATCTGGCCGCGATGCGCGAAGCAATCATCAAACTGGGCGGCGACCCCAAAAAAGTGAATCCCCTGCTACCCGCGGAGCTGGTGATTGACCACTCGGTGCAGGTGGACAAGTTCGGCTCCGACATGGCTTTCGCATTCAACGCGGAACTGGAGTTCCACCGCAACGTCGAGCGCTACGCCTTCCTGCGCTGGGGACAAACGGCATTCGATAGTTTCAAAGTTGTTCCGCCCGATACGGGCATTTGCCATCAGGTGAACTTGGAATACCTGGCGCGCGTTGTGTTTGACAATACGTCCGAAGGAAAAACATTCGCCTTCCCCGATTCCCTCGTGGGCACGGATTCGCACACCACCATGATTAACGCGCTCGGCGTTTTCGGCTGGGGCGTTGGCGGCATCGAGGCAGAAGCCGCCATGCTCGGCCAGCCGCTTTCGCTGCTGATCCCGGAAGTTGTCGGATTCAAGCTGCACGGACGTCTGCCCGAAGGCGCGACGGCGACCGACCTCGTCTTGATCGTTACCGAAATGCTGCGCAAAAAAGGCGTCGTCGGAAAATTCGTCGAGTTCTACGGCACCGGCCTTTCCAGCCTGAGCCTGCCGGACCGCGCCACCATCGCCAACATGGCGCCTGAATACGGCGCGACGATGGGTTTCTTCCCCGTGGACGCCGAGACGCTCGCCTACCTGCGCTTCACCGGACGCGACGACGCTCGCGTGCGCCTGGTCGAGGAATACACCAAGGCGCAGGGCATCTTCCGCACAGACGCCACGCCCGACCCGATTTACACGGACAAACTCGAACTCGATCTCGCGACCGTCGAACCGACTCTCGCCGGACCGAAGCGCCCGCAGGATCGCGTGCCGCTGCGGCAATCAAAAGCAATGTTTGAAAAGTCGCTTGAAGGCGCGGCGAAAAAAAATATTTCCGTGAAAAATAATGGCGATAGCTTCGAGCTTGCGAACGGCTCCGTTGTCATCACCGCCATCACCAGTTGCACCAATACTTCAAATCCCTCGCTGATGCTGGGCGCCGGACTGCTCGCCAGGAAAGCCATCGAGCGCGGCCTGCAAAGCAAGCCCTGGGTGAAGACCAGCCTCGCCCCCGGATCAAAAGTAGTCACCGATTATCTCGCAGCCGCCGGCCTCGATAAATATCTCGACAAACTGGGATTCCAGCTTGTGGGCTACGGCTGCACCACGTGCATCGGCAACAGCGGCCCGATCGAGGAACATATCGGCGCGGCCATCAAGGACAACAGCCTGGTCGCCGTTTCCGTGCTCAGCGGAAACCGCAATTTCGAGGGCCGCATCCATCCCCTGGTGCGCGCGAATTATCTGGCGTCTCCGCCGTTGGTCGTCGCCTACGCGCTTGCTGGACGCATGGATTTCGACATGGCCACCGAATCGCTCGGCACCGGCAATGACGGCAAACCCGTTTTTCTGCGCGACATTTGGCCCACGCCGCAGGAGATTGAATCCACCGTCCGCGCCAGCGTGACGACCGCGATGTATAAAAAAGAATACGGCGAGGTTTTCCTTGGCGATACGCGCTGGCAGGGACTCAAAATTCCCGAGGGCGATCTCTACGCGTGGGACGAAAAATCCACGTACATCAAGAATCCGCCGTTCTTTGAAAATTTCACCAAGGTTCCCGCGCCGCTCACCGATATTCGCGGCGCGCGCGCTCTCGCCATGCTTGGCAACAGCATTACCACCGACCACATCTCGCCCGCCGGCTCGATCGGCGCCGATACTCCGGCCGGAAAATGGCTGATCGCCCAGGGCGTCAAGCCCGCCGATTTCAACTCCTACGGGGCGCGGCGCGGCAATCATGAAGTGATGATGCGCGGCACGTTCGCGAATATCCGCCTGCGCAATCAGCTCGCTCCGGGCACCGAAGGCGGCTGGACCGTGCACCAACCCGACGGCGAAAAAATGTCCATCTACGATGCGTCCATGAAATATCAGAAAAACAAAGTGCCGCTGATCGTGCTGGGCGGCAAGGAATACGGATCGGGATCCTCGCGCGACTGGGCGGCCAAGGGCACCGTGCTGCTGGGCGTGCGCGCCGTGATCGCGGAAAGCTACGAGCGCATTCACCGCAGCAATTTGCTGGGCATGGGCGTGCTTCCGCTGCAATATCGCACGGGCGAAACGGCGCTGTCGCTAGGGCTGACCGGATTCGAGGAATTCACCATCGAAGGCGTCGCCAAACTCGCGCCCGGAATGAACGTGGAAGTTCGCGCCCGCGACGCGCAAGGCAAGGAAAAAGTATTTCAAACCGTGGCCCGCGCCGATACGCCCGAGGAAGTCAACTATTACCGGCACGGCGGAATATTGCCGTACGTGCTGCGGCAAATGCTGTAGATTCTTTGCGGTTTTAAGTTAAGTAGGACAGGCTTCAGCCTGTCGCTTTTCCGACCTTGCGGCGAGATCTAAAGCGACAGGCTAAAGCCTGTCCTACTCAAAGCCGCCATCGAATAAAATGTCGAGCAACATCGAAGCCCCCGATTGGTCTGCGATTCCCGCGCCTCAAGATGATGGCGCGGCGGGGCAACTGATCGGCACGCAAGTTCCTTCCTGCACTCTTCCCGCCACGGATGGAGCAACCATTGATTTATCCGGCTTGCATGGCCGAGTGGTGGTCTACGCGTATCCGCGAACTGGAATTCCCGGCATCGAAAATCCGCCCGGATGGGACATGATTCCCGGCGCGCGCGGATGCACTCCGCAGAGCTGCGCTTTCCGCGATCATTTTGCGGAATTAAAAGCGCTGGGCGTCAGTCATCTGTTCGGTCTTTCCACACAGGATCCCGCGTATCAACGCGAAGCCGCCGGCCGCCTGCACCTGCCGTTTCCGATTCTCTCGGATGAGCATCTGCAACTGACTCGCGCATTGCGCCTGCCGACGTTTGAAACCAGCGGAATGACACTGCTAAAGCGCCTGACACTCGTGATCCGGGACGGAAAGATCGAGCACGTTTTCTATCCGGTTTTTCCGCCGGACCAAAACGCAAGCGAAGTGCTGGCCTGGGTTGCGGGCAGACATTAGTGGCGCGGGCTTCAGCCTGCGTGGTTTGAATTTCACACGTGCAAAATATAAACCGCGCAGGCTGAAGCCCGCGCCACCGGGAGCCCCAATGCATTCACGAATTAAAACTTTTTACTACCTGGCCTTTTCCATCATTTCCCTGGCCATTTTGCTGCCCGCTCAGGGAGCGCAATTTCCCCAACCCACGCCCGATCGCGTCATAGCCATCAAGGCCGGCAAACTTGTTGACCCCGAAAAAGGAACCACCGAAACCAATCAAATTATTCTGGTGCGCGGGAAACGAATTGAAGCTGTCGGTCCTCGCGTGGAAATTCCCGCGGACGCAAAAATTATCGACCTGTCGAAATCCACCGTCTTTCCCGGCATGTTTGACGCGCACACGCATCTCTGCATGACGTTGCAGAAGGATCGCGACGGCCATAGTTATTACGTCACCACACTGATGGACCCCACTCCCTACCGCGCCATCGAAGGCGTGGCCAATGCGCGAGACATGCTGGCTGCTGGTTTCACCACCGTGCGCGATGTGGGCAACGCCGGAAATTACGCGGACACGGCGCTGCGCCAGGCCATCGAGCGCGGACTTGTTCCCGGCCCCACCATGCTGAATGCCGGGCGCATCATCGCTCCGTTCGGCGGGCAGTTTCGTCTGCAGCCGGAAAAACGCGATCTGGCCACGCCGGAATATGCCTTCGCCGATACGCATGATGAGATGATCAAGGCCATCCGCGAAAATATTCACTTTGGTGCGACGGTGATCAAAATCGTCGTGGACGATCAGAGATATATTTACACCGTGGACGACATCCGCTTCATGGTCGAGGAGGCGCACCGCGACGGGCTGAAGCTTGCCGCCCATTGCTGGACCGAAGCAGGCGCGCGCAACGCCGCCGAAGCAGGCGTTGATTCCATCGAGCACGGCGAAATGATGACCAACGACGATTTGCAGCTCGCGAAAAAAAATCATGTGGTGCTGGTGGGAACGGATTTCACCGAAATCGCGGCGCGCGAGGGCGGCTTTCCTGATATGCACTCGGTGTTCGTGGACCGCCTGAAGCGCGCCTATCAGATTGGCATAACCATGGCGTTCGGCACGGACACATTTGTCTACGTGCCCGGAGAAACGCGCGGAACGCAGGCCGCCGAATACGTGGATTCATGGGTGGAAGCGGGAGTGCCCGCGAAAGACACGCTGCAGGCGATGACCATCAACGCCGCGCGCCTGCTGGGTGTGGACCGCGAACGCGGCGCGATCAAGCCGGGCCTCGCCGCCGACATCGTCGCAGCGCCGGAAAATCCGCTGGACAATATTCAGGCTGTGCGCAAAGTGTCGTTCGTGATGAAGGATGGAAGTGTTTTTAAGAGTGAATAGGTTTTAGTGGCACAGGCTTCACAGGCTGCGGAAAAACTAAAAAGCGCCGTCATTCCGAGGCACGTTCCTGCCGAGAAACCCCTCTTTTCGTGGGCTTAAATCGAAGAGCGTTCTTCGCGGAGTCTATTCAGCCTGTGGATTTTGGGCCTCTTTGGACAAAAATCCGCAGGCTGAAGCCCGCGCCATTAATTCCCCGCCCTGCCAACCGTAATCCCCACGACCATCTTGACCCATCGTGCCGGGCGTTTTTCGTGAGGGGCGACCAGCTTGAGCGGCCCTTGATCGGGCGCCAGCGGCGCGCCGTCCATCGTGTCGGCCAGCAGAACTTCCGAATCTTCAAATGAGGTATCAAGTTCGGCCAGCGAAAAGAGCACATGGTAGTTGTCCGCCGCTTCCACAAGCACATACGTCGCCAGGCCTGCTCCGCGAAGCTGTTCGCCCTGCGGCACTCCAGCCTTCTGCAACAGCGCGTTGAGCGGCACGCCTTCATACACTTCCGTTTTCTTGGCGTGCGCATTTTCGACGCGCGCCGTTTTTCTCGGCATATTTTTCATGTCCGCCAGCGAGAGCGTGAACGGCGTGGCGACCGCGCCCCCGATTTTAATTTCGGACGGGCCGGTGGTTGCCTTCGTCTGTGCAGGCTCCTGTGCCATGGAAAAAGAACCCACTGCGAGAAAAACCGCCAGAAATAATATTCGGCGCATAAAACCCGCCTTTCGCCCGCGCAACATCAGCCCTTTTGCAGCATCACTTCCGTGGATTTGATCACCGCCGAGACCGTATCGCCGATCTTGAGCTTCATTTCATCGGCACTGCGCCGGGTAATTACGCTCTCGATCACATTCTTGCCCACGCGAACCGTGACGTGCGCCATCACTCCATCCGTTTCCAATTCCACGATCTTTCCCACAATCTGGTTTCTTGCCGAAAGCTTTGCGGCCATGAAGATACCCTCGTTCCCGGCGCGGAACCCGTCCGCGCCCCAATGCACGGCTAAGTCTCGGTTTTTTCCTGGAGCGTGTCAAATCGGCTGAAATTGACCCAACATTATCCGCTTCCATACGAATTGCATGCGCCCAATTCGTATTCACCCGGGCAAGCCAAAGAACAGGCCAACAACCCGCGCAACGTGGGAATACGATTAGAAGCGGAAAGACCGCATCAATTCGCCTACTTCTTATTCGTATTAAGCCGATTTGACATGGCGATTTTAATTGTATTAAATCACCCACTCGTTCGCCGGGCGCGGGATTTTGCGTCGCACTCATCTCATTTCTTTATACAGGGGACTCTGAAATGCATTCACGTTCTTTCTCGAACTTCGTAGGGGTTCTATTTACCTGGATCGCTCTGGCCCTGCCCGCCACGGCTTTGGCGCAGGCTGGAAGCGGAGAATTAACCGGTGAAGTTCGCGACCCCTCGGCGGCGCTGGTCGCCGGCGCTCAAGTCACACTGGCGCAATCTCAGACCGGCCTTTCCTACACCTCAACGACCACGGGAGGCGGAGTTTACGAATTCTCGAGTCTGATCCCCGGCCAGTATTCGCTGGCCGTTGCCGCAAGCGGATTCAAGCGCTTTGCACAGGAAAAATTTAATATCGCCACCGGTGAACGCGTTCACATTGACGTCGCTCTCACCCTTGGCAGTATTTCCGAAAGTGTCACGGTAACGGCGGACGCTTCCCCCCTGCGCACCGAATCCGCCACCATGGGCCAGGTGATCGGCACACAGACGATCGTGGAATTGCCGCTCAACGGGCGAAATTTCATTAGCCTCGCCGGCCTTGCCGCAGGCGTGGCTTTGCCGCCCGCCGCCACGCCGCTCCCGCGTCTCAACGGCAGCCGCCCCAGAACGAATGAATACATGTACGATGGAATTTCCGTATTGCAGCCGGAACCCGGGCAGATCGCCTTTGTTCCCATCATAGACGCGATTCAGGAATTCAACCTTCAGACCAACGACGCTTCGGCGGAATTCGGACGATTCAATGGCGGCGTCATTAACCTCACCACGAAATCGGGCACGAATCAATTCCACGGCACAGCGTTTGAATTCCTGCGCAATGAAACGCTGAATGCGCGCAACCTGTTTGCCCCAGCCACCACGGCAAACCCGAATAAGCCTGAGTTCCGCAGAAACCAGTTCGGATTCGTGGCCGGCGGACCCATCGTTCACGACAAAACATTTTTTTTCGCGGATTACCAAGGCACGCGGCAGCTTCTCGGCCGCGTGGTGACTTCGACCGTGCCTACCGTGGCCGAACGCGGGGGAAATTTCTCCGCACTCCTGACTCCGACTGTCTATTTCGTGGCGCCTGCGTGCAACACAACACCCCCGACAATAACCACGTCTCTAAATTCAACTTGCAACGGAGCTTCCCTACCTAATGCTCCGCTCAATGTGACGGACACAAACGGCAGCACCGTTCAGGTGCACCAGGGAATGATTTTCCGCCCTTCTGACCGCCGCGCTTACGCCGGAAACATCATCCCGATTACGAGTTTCGACCCCGTAGCCGCAACTTTGCTCAATCTATATCCGCAGCCGACCTCGACGGGCGCAGCCAACAATTTCACGCGCGTCGGTAATGAACCTGACACGGCGGACCAGTTCGATATCCGGATCGATCACCGATTCTCAGTCAGCGACCAGGTCTTCGGACGCTACTCCCTTGCAAAAGATTTCACGCAACCCGTGACACCGTTGCCAGACGGTTACGGAAGCGTGCCCACGGGAGCAGCATCCACGGGCCCGCAGGATACACTTGCCCAGTCGTTCGCGTCGAATTATCTACACACCTTTGCCCCGACTCTGACCAACGAAGTTCGCGCCGGTTACACGCGCCGCTCGATAAATCGGCGCGGTCTTCTGGAAAATCAAACCCCATCGCAGGGCCTGAATCTGCCGGGCATCCCCACCAACGGGGCGTTTAACAACGAATTGCCGACATTTCTGGTCAGCGGCTTTCAGCAGCTCGGCCCCCAGGCAAACGTGAATTCCATATTTCGTACCGATGTAACCGAACTCGCCGATGCCGTCGCGATTGCCTACGGGCGGCATGCAATTCGATTTGGCGTGGACAACCGGATTTCCCGCCTCGACGTGATCCAGCCGCCATCGCCCACCGGCTCATTCACGTTCAGCAATCTTTTCACGAACTCCGTCAATCCAAGCGGCGTAAGCGGTTCGACGGCCACGGGCAATCCGCTTGCCAGTTTTTTGCTGGGCCAGGTGCAATCGTTCTCGATTGACCTGCAACAGAAAGTGTTGCGGCCCCGCGCGTGGTTCCAGGAGTGGTTCGTGCAGGACAATTGGAAGGCCACCAGCCGGCTGACCTTGACCGGCGGCGTGCGCTACACGCTGAATTTCCCTTCGACCGAAGCGGACAACCAGGGCGCCGTTTTCAATCTGCAAACCCAGCAACTTCAATTTCTGGGACAGAACGGATTTTCGCGCTCCGCGCGGACGCTGCACTGGAAAAATTTCGGCCCTCGCCTGGGCGTTGCTTATCGCCTGACGGACAAAACGGTTATTCGTTCCGGCTACGCGATCGTGTTCTTCGATCAGTCCGGAATCACCACGCCGTTTACGAATCCCTCGTTCCCTTTTGTCCAGACAGTCACGCAATCCAATGTGAATAATACGACCCGCGCTTTCGTCCTCGCGAATGGACCAACCGTGCAACCCATCCCACTCACCGCGAATGCCGGGCTGGGGTTGAGCGTCTATTCCGCCGATCGCACACTTGGCTCCGGATACGTTCAGCAATGGAATCTGGCAGTGCAACGCGAATTGACGCGCAACCTTTCTTTTGAAATTGCCTACACCGGATCAAAGGCCACGCACCTCGGGGTTCCGGACTACAACCTGAATCAGCTCACCGCCGCGCAACTTGCGATGGGAAGCACGCTCCAGCAATCCGTAGTCAATCCATTCGCGGGGCAGATTCCGTCAAACCCATCGTTGAACGGGGCGAAAATTCCTCAGGCGCAGCTATTGAAACCCTATCCCAAGTTTCAGAACGTCATTCTCTACCGGAACAACATCGGAAATTCCAATTACCATGCCGTTCAAGCGAAACTCGAAAAGCGTTTTGCGAACGGGTCAACGCTGCTGGCCAGCTATACACACTCGAAGCTGATTGACGACGCATCCTCCGTGTTCGACGCTTCCATCGGACTCGGATCGGTGGCGAATTTTCCCGTGGCGGACAGTTACAACCGCAAGCTGGAACGCGACGTCTCGACGGGCGACATTCCCAATGCCACCGTCATCAGCTACATCTATGATTTACCCATCGGCCCGAATCACCGGTTGCATCCCGAAGGCGCGGTCGGAAAATTAACGAACGGATGGCAAGTCGCCGGGATTGTGTCGCTCGAATCTGGACTTCCACTGGCAATCGCCCAGACCACAAACTTCAACGCCTTCGCGGGATTCGCCACGCAAAGGCCGAACTGCATCGCCGACACATCTCTGCCCGATGCGCAGCGCAGCGTGGCTCAATTCTTCAATAAGAGCGCGTTCCAGGCCCTTTCCGCGCCGGGAATCGGCACCTGCTCGCGCAATCCAGTGCGCGGGCCCGCGTATCGCGACGCGGACATCGCCTTCATCAAGCGCACCGACATCGGAGAACGCCTCAGTGTTGATTTCCGCGCGGAAATTTTCAATTTGACAAATACACCGCCGCTTGCGGCGCCGAATGTCACCGTGGGCAGCTCCGCGTTTGACACTATTACGTCGGCTGGCGATCCCCGCGTGATGCAATTGGCTCTGAAATTCAATTTCTGAGGAAACTGAAAACCATATCCCCCAATAAAACCACCTGGAAACCTGTCTGGAATCCCCGCGTGAAGGTTCCTGAAACGCACGTAAACTTTTGTCCCTGAAAGACGTCTATTGAAAGATAGGCTAAAGTAATCAGGGACACACGAGCGACCATGGAGCACAGATGAAGCGTTTCCTAATCCGCTACTCAGCCGGACTCATATTGTTTTTTTGCCCGGGGGCACCCGGGATAAATGCCGCGCAGCGCGGCGTCCCGACGAAATCCGCAGCCGCTCGAGAAGTGCAAATCCCCATGCAGCAGCTGACGCTGAAAAACGGTCTCCGCGTTGTGCTCTCGGAGGATCGCGCCGCCCCAACCGTTTCCCTGTGCATCACGTTTGACGTCGGCTCGCGCAACGAGCTGCCGGGGCATACCGGGTTCGCGCATTTATTCGAGCACATGATGTTTCAAGGCTCGCAAAACGTCGGCAAAGGCGAGCATTTGATCCTGGTGCGCGTGAACGGCGGCGACGTCAACGGCACCACCAGCGAAGACTCGACAAATTATTACGAACGCGTTCCGGCCAACCAGCTCGACATGGCTCTGTTCCTGGAAGCCGATCGCATGAGAGCGCTGCACGTCACCCAGGCCAATCTCGATAACCAGCGCAGCACCGTGCAGGAAGAGCGCCGCCTGCGCATGGATAACCAGGCCTACGGAAAAACGGGCGAGATCATCGGAGACCTGGCCTATGACAATTTCGCGTACAAACATTCCACGATGGGCTCCATGGCCGACTTGAACGCGGCGAGCCTGGAGGATGTGGCGCAATTTTTCAAAACTTATTATGCGCCCAATAATGCGGTGCTAACGCTGGTGGGAGATTTCAAGACGCCGGAAGCGCTGGCAAAAATCAAAAAATATTTCGAAGACATCCCGTCGCAACCAGCGCCGCCCGCCGTGGATATGGCGGAACCCCCGCAGACCGCCGAACGCAGGTCGCAGGTCGAGGATTCATTCGCGCGCCTGCCCCGCCTCGATATCGTTTACAAGGCCGCCCCGGCTAACACGGCGGATTGGTATGCACTGGATATGCTCGGAGATATTCTTTTCAGCGGTACGTCCTCGCGGCTTTATCAAAAACTGGTAAAGGAAAAAAGCGTGGCTCTGCAAGTGGCCGGGGGAATTGACCAGCGGCGCGGCCCCGGATTGTTTGAGGCCTTCGCGCTGATGAAGCCGGGGCAGGATGAAGCCGAAGTTGAGAAGTTGATCTCCGAGGAATTTGAGCGCGTGAAAAAAGATGGAGTAACTCCCGCGGAGATGGAAAAAATACGCATCCAGGACCGGCTGGACCAGGCAGAATCGCTGACGAATACGCTGAACCGTGCGCGGACCATGGGCCGGTACGCCGTATATTTTCATGATCCCAATCTCATCAACACGGCGCTTTCCAATTATGCGGAAGTCACGCCCGCGGATATTCAACGCGTGGCTCGTCAGTATCTGGGAACAAATCAACGCGCCGTGGTCCTGACAACTCCAAAAGCCCAGTCGCCGGCAGCGCAGTAGAATCCACGAGGAAATCCAATGAGAAACATACGGACAAAATTTCTTCTGCACGCGGCGGTTGCCATAGCCCTTGCCGGCACAGCCGCGGCGACGGGCTGGTGCCAAGCCGATTCGGGGCAGGACAAAGCCATCCCCACAAGCAAGGTCGAACGGCTGAATCGTGCTCCTGTCTCCAGGGAAATTTTAAGCGTGACGCTGCCTCGTCCGGTCGAAACCGTTCTCCCAAACGGAATCCGCTTGATGATTCTCGAGGACCATCGCTTCCCTCTCATCACGGTGCAATTTGAGATTGATGGGGCTGGCGCGCTCTACGAACCGGCAAACCGGCCCGGCCTTGCGGCGGCAACGGCGCGCTTGCTCAATGAAGGCACGAAAACGCGGACGAGCAAACAAATTGCCGAAGAAATTGACTCGCTGGGCGCATCGCTTTCCGCTTCGGCGGGATTCGGTTCCGGCGCTACGGTGCTATCCGCGTCGGGACTTTCGGACACGTTTGAAAAATGGTTTGCGCTTGCCACAGACGTGCTCCTGCATCCCAGTTTTCCCGCCGATGAATTGGAGCAGTACAGAT
>Ga0209069_10000473_pt1 | contig 18370 bp, 12 predicted proteins | sample Str013_2_FD_187202 | JGI IMG/M metagenome (GOLD analysis project Ga0209069, IMG submission 187202) | Freshwater sediment microbial communities in response to fracking from Pennsylvania, USA - Straight Creek_MetaG_SC_2013 (SPAdes) (version 2) | ecosystem: Environmental > Aquatic > Freshwater >...
GCGGCAAGAATATGGAGACGTCCGGTTACGATCTCAACGGGCTCTTCGTCGGATCGGAAGGAACTCTGGCGCTGGTAACGGAAATCACCGTGCGGCTCACGCGCAAGGCGGAAGCCGTAAAAACACTGCTCGCGGTCTACGAAACCATTGACGATGCGACCGGATCTGTTTTCGACATTACCGTGCGTGCGATCACGCCCGCGGCTTGCGAGATGCTGGACGGGTTCACGCTGCGCGCGGTCGAGGATTACGTCCACGCCGGCTTTCCCAAGGATTGCGCCGCAGTACTGCTGATCGAAGTGGAAGGATTAATCGAAGCCGTGGAAGCCCAGGCCACCGAGATCATGGAGGTCTGCCGGAAAAATCACGCGCGGGAAGTGCGCGTGGCGCGCGATGACCGCGAGCGCGCCCTACTTTGGAAAGGCCGGAAAGAAGCGTTCGGCGCGCTGGGCCGCATTTCACCGATGTACTACGTGCAGGACGGGGTGATTCCACGCACGCGCCTGCCGGAAACGCTCCGACGAATCGCGGAAATCAGCCGGAAATACGATCTGCAAATCGGAAATATTTTTCACGCGGGAGACGGCAATCTCCACCCGCTGATTCTTTTCGACGAACGCGACCGCGCGCAATTTGCACGTGTGGTCGCGGCGGGCACCGAAATCATGCAGCATTGCGTTGCGGTGGGCGGCGCGCTCACCGGCGAGCATGGAATCGGAATGGAAAAAAATGAACTGATGTCGCTGATTTTTTCGCCCGAGGATCTTGCGCTGATGGCGCGCGTGCGCTCGGCGTTTAATCCGGCTGGGCGTTTAAACCCCGGAAAAGTTCTTCCGCTCGGAAAAGCTTGCGGTGAAATCCGCATACCCCATATTCCCGTCGCCGCGACAACTCCGGCATGAGTCATCCCATTCATTCGGGCTTAGCACAATCCGCCCACATGCGTCTTGAGGGAATCGTCGGCGCGGCGCACGTGCTGATCGGCGCAACGGACCTTGCTTCTCGTCAGGCCGATGGATTTCTTCCTTCGGTGGTGGCCCGACCCGAAGATGCCGCGCAAATCGCCGAGGCTCTTCGCTTTGCTGTGACGGAACATCTGGCGGTGATTCCAAGTGGCGGCGGCACAAAACTCGGCATCGGCTTGCCTCCTGCTCGCTACGATATTGCACTCGACCTTTCACGAATGAATCGCTTGCTGGCATACGACCCGCAGGATTTGACGCTGGGGGTCGAGCCGGGAATGAAAATGGAAGAGCTGCTGCGCATCCTGGCGGAGCAAAAACAATTTCTGCCGCTCGCGGTTCCCTTCTCGGAACGCGCCACGATTGGCGGCATCGTTGCCGCAAACTCCAGTTCTCCGCTGCGCCACGCCTACGGCGGCGTCCGCGATTTCTGCCTGGGCATGGAATTCGTTACCGGAGAAGGAATTCAGGCCAAGAGCGGCGGGCGAGTCGTAAAGAACGTAACGGGTTACGACCTGCATAAACTTCTGATCGGATCGCTGGGCACGCTGGGCGTGATCACGCGGGTTAATTTTCGGACTTATCCGATGCTTCCCGCGCAGGGAACATTTGTCGCGTTATTTTCCGATGCCGCAGCGGCATTTGGATTTTGCGGCGCGATCGCGCGTTCGGTGCTCGTGCCGCAGATATTGGAAGTGGCCGATCCTGCCGCGTCGCGAATGCTTTTTTCCGGCGGCGCGGAACGCCTTGAGCCCGGAGCGTGGTCGGTCATTATTTCCGCCGCGGGGCAGCCCGCAGTGGTGGACCGCTGCGCGCGTGAACTCGGCCACATGGCTGGCGCCGCGAACGCCGAGGAATTGATCCGGCTGGGCGAGGCCGAAGCGCCCGCCATTCTGGCGCGCATTCGCGAATTCCCCAGGCTCATCCTGGAAGCCGCGCCGGCGGCGATTTTTCGTATCGGCGTATTGCCCACGGCGATGGCGAGCTTGCTGGGCGAATTAGACGCCCTGGCGCGGCAGGAACAAGTTGATCTGATTACTCTGGCGCGGGCATCGGGAATTATTTACGCCGCGCTTCTGCCGAAAGAGGGCGACCCCAACGGACTGGCTGCGCTGGCCAATTCAGTTAAGCGTGTGTTCGATGCCTGCGGCAAATCTGAAATCGGCGCGTCGGCCATGCTGGAATTTTGTCCCCCGGAATTGAAACGGGCCGCCAGAGGCGCGTGGGGCGATTCACGAAAGGATTTTGAACTGATGCAGCGCGTGAAACATTCTTTCGACCCCCACGGCGTCCTGAGCCCGGGGCGTTTTGCAGGCGGAATTTGAACCCATGACTGAATCCACAGCCAACACAGAGCAAACAGCGGCAACGCAACCCGCGAGCGGATTTTCCGGCGCGGACATTCCCGCATATGACGATTACGCGCACTGCGTTCATTGCGGCCTGTGCTTGAACGTCTGCCCCACCTACAAATTATGGGGACTCGAAGCCGATTCACCACGCGGACGCATCCGCCAGATTGTTCTGGTGGATCAGGGGCGTCTCCCGCTGGGCGATTCCTTCGTGAAACATATCGACCAGTGTTTGGATTGCCGCGCTTGCGAGACGGCGTGCCCCTCGGGCGTGCACTACGGCAAGCTGGTGGAAGCGGCGCGCGCGCAGATCGAACAAAATTACCGGCGGCCATTTTTTTCGCGTATTGCGCGAGATTTTGTTTTTCGGCGTCTGCTTCCCTACCCCGGACGTATCGCGGCGGTCGCGCGCCTGCTTTACCTGTATCAGCGATCGGGGCTGCAAGCGGCCGTGCGCGCGTCCGGAATTCTTCGACTGCTGGGACTTGCCGATCGCGAGCGATTGCTGCCGCCCATTGATCGCGAATTCTTTTTCTCGAATCTTGGGCGCACGTATCCCGCCGTGGGCCGTCAACGCGCCCGCGTGGCGCTATTTGCGGGATGTGTGGCGCAAGTCAGCTTTTCCAAATTGCACGAAGCCACGATTCGCGTGCTCACGGCAAACGGCTGTGAAGTGGTCGTCCCCGCCGGGCAAACTTGCTGCGGCGCGCTCGCGACCCATGCTGGAGTGCGCGACGCCGCCCGGAATCTGGCGCGAACGAATCTTGATATTTTCCTGAGCGATAATTTTGACGCCGTGATTACCAACGCCGCCGGATGCGGTTCGACGCTAAAGGAATACGAGCAGCTTTTCGCCTCCGGCTCGCCCGAGCACGCCAAGGCCATCGCATTTCAGAACAAAATGCGCGACGCCACCGAGTTTCTCGATCAGTTGGGCATGATCGCTCCTCTCGCCGGAATGCCGATGCGCATCACGTATCAAGATTCCTGCCACCTGCTGCACGGGCAAAAAGTCCGCGAGGCGCCGCGCAATCTGCTGCGCTCGATTCCGGGCGTGAAGCTGGTGGAAATGGCCATGGCGGATTATTGCTGCGGCTCGGCGGGGTCTTACAATGTGACCGAGACGGAAGCTTCGCTGGAATTACTTGCGGAAAAAATGAAGCATGCGCGCGCGACGGGCGCTCCGACGATCGTCACGGCAAATCCGGGATGCCTGCTGCAGATGCGCGCGGGCGCGCAAATCCATTCCACCGGGCAGGAAGTTGTGCACGTGATGGAATTACTGGATCGCGCGTTGGCCAAGAATTCCTAAACCTCCGCCGTTTGCAAACTTCGGCGTGTTTTTGTCTGAAGGCCATTAAAGCACCCTTATTTGCGAGGATTGATTCTGGTGGCGTGGGCTTCAGCCTGCGGATTTTCGTTTGAGGCGGCCAAAACCCCGCAGGCTGAAGCCCACGCCACTGAAACCCTTGCCCTGCTGGAATACCGGCATCTATTTTTCGCCACTCAAATAGCGGCAGCCGCGCGGTCCCATTTTGGCGGAATGCACGCCGCCGGCGGGAACATCACAGCGTTCGCCGGCAGCAAAGGTGCGCGTTGCGCCGGCATGGGTCAGCGTCATTTCTCCATCGAGAATCATGTGGGCTGTTTCAGTGGCGTGCGCGTGATCCGCGTAAGCAGCGTTCGGTCCATCCTGCCAGATGTACGTACGCAGGAACCCTTCTTCGTGAAGTTGGTGTTCCAATGATTTCAAATCCGCGTTCATGCTTTTGGCCAAAACTCCGTGCGTGCGCGCCCGCTTATTTCTTGGGGCGGAATATTCCGGCGGCAAGGCGCGCGACCATTCGGCGCGGCACGAAACGCACGCCTTCCGCGCCCATCCAGTTCGCGAACCCGGATATAACGGAACTCTTTCCCGACGCGAGACCCGCAAGGCCCACGTGAGCGACCTTTTCGGGAGTTTCAGGCGAGCGGCGCGTGTGATTGCGCTGCCCGGCAACTTGAAAAAACTCCGTCGCGGTGGATCCGGGGCATAGAGCGCAGACGCGAACCCCGTACTGGCGAACCTCTTCGGCCAAACCTTCGGCAAAAGACAGATCGAACGTCTTGGTTGCCGCATACGTGGTGATGTAAGGCACCGGCTGAAACGCGGCGGTCGAGGCCAGGATCAGGATATCTCCGCCGCGGCGTTCAATCATCCCCGGCAGATAGAGATGCGTCAGGTGCACAATCGCAGTGACGTTGACCTGAGTCATTTCCACAAGCCGGTCGAGATGAGTCTTGTGAAATTCGCCATAAGCGCCGAAGCCCGCGTTGTTCACCAGCAGATCAATCGTTATGCCCTTGCTTTCCGTGAATGAGAATATTTCTTGAGGGCCGAGAGGTTGCGCCAGGTCCGCGACGCACACCAGTGTCCGGATATTGTGCTTCGTGCTGAGTTCACCGGCAAGGCCGGCAAGACGGTCGCGACGCCGCGCCGTCAGCACAAGATTGGTTCCGCCCGCAGCCAGTTCCCGCGCCAGCGCCGTTCCAATTCCGGCGCTCGCGCCGGTGATCAATGCCCACTTTCCCTGCCAGTGATTCATCTGCGCCTCCAGGTGGATTCTACAAGATAAAGGCCGGTTTTAGGGCACGCCAATCGGCGACCGGGGTAGATTGGCAGGTTCGCCCTTCCGCCGTGGCAGGCGTATTGCTATTTGCACACCCGCTTGGCACATTGCTTGACGCGAAGCCTCGCCGGTTTCATAATTGGCATCGTTGTTCCCCCTTCCGGTTGGACTTTCCTACTTATTGGATTGCTAGCAGATGTGTCCCGTCCTTGGATCAAGGACATCGAGGCGTTTGTGAGCCCCTTACGTACTACGTTGAATGACGATGTGTTCTGCGCCCTGACAGAATTGGCACCGGACGGGATCGTGCTGGTGGACGCGGAAGGAAAAATCGTACTGATAAACCTGCGTACCGAGAAACTATTCGGGTACGGTCGCGACGAATTGCGCGGACAGCCCGTCGAGGTTCTGGTGCCCGAACGATTGCGAGGCAAACATCGGGGTCACCGCGCGAGTTTCATGGGCCATCCGCAGGCGCGACCAATGGGAGCAAGCCTCGAGCTGTACGGCCTGCGCAAGGACAATACGGAATTCCCGATTGAGATCAGCTTAAGCCCCATAGAGGGCGCCGAGGGCCCACTGGTCTGCGCGGCAATTCGAGATATCACCGACCGGAAGGCAATCGAAGAACGGTCGCGGCGCCTTTTGGATTCCGCGCCGGATGCGATGGTCATTGCGGGGGAAGATGGGCGAATCGTGATCGTCAATACCCAAACGGAAAAGTTGTTCGGGTACATGCGCGAGGAACTTCTGGGGCAGCCTGTCGAAGTGCTGGTGCCGGAACGATTCTGGGGAAATCACCGGTCACATCGGAAACATTACATGAGGACCCCCCAGGCCCGGACGATGGGCGCCGGCAGCGAACTCTACGGAATAAGAAGAGATGGCACGGAATTTCCGGTGGAGATCAGCCTGAGCCCGCATCATACCGACAAGGGAACATTAGTTTCCTCGACGATTCGCGACATCACCGACCGCAAGCGCATCGAAGATGCCTTGCGGCAATCCGAGGCAAGCTTCCGGGCCATGATCGAAGGCACCTACGGCGTCTACCGCGCCACGCCGGAGGGAAAGCTGTTGATGCTCAACGAGCCGATGGTGAGAATGCTGGGATACGAATCGGAAAAAGAGCTACTGGCTATCAATCTGGCAACGGGTGTTTTCGGAAAGAATGAATATACGCCGCTTTTGTTCGACCAGCCGGGACGCCAGAAGCAGTTTGTAAGATCGGAAGCACACTGGAAAAGAAAAAATGGCGAGACAATCACCGTAGAAATCAGTGGGCGGCCAGTCCGGAGCGACAAAGGAGCCGTTCTGTACTATGAAGTCATCGCGGAAGATGTCTCCCACATTCGAGGTGTCGAGCAAAGGCTTCGCCAGGTGCAAAAGATGGAGGCCATCGGACGCCTCGCAGGGGGCATAGCGCATGATTTCAATAATGTCCTGGGAGTAGGCGTGGCGTACTCCGAGATGCTCGCGGAAAAGCTTCAGGATAATTCCGAGCTTTTTCCTTTGCTCGCATCAATCAGCAAAGCTCTGGAACGAGGCAGGACGTTGACGCGGCAGTTACTGGCCTTCAGCCGCCAACAAATCCTACAGCCTCAGGTCATCGCCGTGGGCGATCATTTGGAATCCATACGTGAGATGTTGGGGCGGGTCATCGGCGAGGACATTCAATTGTCCATCCTGCGGGAAGAATCCGACATTCGAGTCAAGGTTGACCCGGCACAATTCGAGCAAGTGCTTATGAATTTGGTAGTGAACGCCCGGGACGCCATGCCACAGGGAGGGCGGCTTTCGATCGAATCCAGTGGCATTGAAATCGATGAGGAATATTGCAGCCGCAATCCGGATGCCAGGCCCGGAAAACACGCCATGATCGCCGTAACCGATTCAGGGTGCGGGATGGGCACGGATGTCTTGTCTAGAATTTTCGAGCCGTTTTTTACAACCAAGGACCATGGCAAAGGTACCGGACTCGGCCTTGCGACAATCTACGGTATTGTCAAGCAAAGCGGCGGACATGTCACGGTGTACAGCGAAATAGGACGCGGAACGACAATCAAAGTCTATCTGCCTCGCACCGAGGAAGAAGCCCAGCGGATCGAGGTTTTATCACCGCAGGATATTTCGCCGCGCGGTGACGAAATGATTTTGCTGGTCGAGGATGAGGAATCCCTTCGCAGCGTGACTCAAGAGTTTCTCACGGGCAAGGGGTATCAAATTATTGTTGCGGAAGATTTTGACAAAGCACTTGAAGTTTCGGCCAATGCCAGCCGGGAGATCAGTCTGCTCATAAGTGACGTCGTTCTGCCCGGAGCGAGCGGCCCAAAACTTGCCGAGCGCCTGGCAGCGTCTCGCCCCAAAATGAAAGTCTTATTCGTCTCCGGCTATACGGCGGACGCCCTGGTCCACGAAGACATGCACCGGGCGGACTTCGCTTTTCTCTCCAAACCATTTTCCTTGAATGCTCTGGCCCGGAAGATTCGAAGCATCCTTGATGAGCAGATGCATGCGTAGGAGAGCGCTGGACGGGTTTACGCTCTCATGATGAGCCGCCGGATTGCAAAAAAATAAAATTATTCGCGCAGCGCAAAAGTGAATAAGTTGTTGCCCGCGGCAATGGTGATGTACTGCTTGCCGTCAACGCGGTAACTCATCGGTCCGGCAATAATTTCGCCGCCCAGATTTTGCTTCCAGAGCAGCGCGCCGGTGCGCGCGTCGAGCGCCTGGAAATAACCCTCGCGTCCGCCGTTAAAAAGCAGATCGGAGGCGGTGGTCAGGATCCCGCCGGTATTCACGTCGTGCATATCGAACTTCCACTTTTTCTCGCCGGTTGCGGGATCGATGGCGATCACTGCGCCGCTGCCTAGAGCTTCCGTGTAAACGTTTACAGGCCCCTGCCGCGCGCCCACGGGATTTTCCGCGCCGGGAATTGGCGCCGTGTTTGCTCCTCCGGTGAACCGCTGGCCTTCATGGAAATCGGTGTCAATACCCGTGAAAATTGTGGAGTAATTTTCCCACGCGGGAAGATAGAAAAGGCCCGTGCGCGGGCTGTAGGACGGTGAATACCAGTTGGTGCCTCCCTGAATGCCAGGGAAGGTCGGTTCACCCGCGGGTTGCGGCGTGGTGATCGGGCGGCCATTCGCATCGAGGCCGCTGGCCCAATTCACTTTTACAAACGGGTGGCCATCAAGAAATTTTCCGGTAGCGCGGTCGAGCACATAGAAAAAGCCGTTGCGATTGCCCCACATCATCAGCTTGCTTGGAGTGCCCTTCCAATTCGCATTGACCAGCACGGGAACCTGCACCGAGTCATAGTCATAGGGGTCGTGCGGCGTGAATTGGAAATACCATTTCATCTTGCCGGTATCGGGATTCAGCGCCAGCACACAATCCGAATAGAGATTGTCACCGGGGCGCTGCGCCGGATTCCAGTCCGGGCCGGGATTTCCGGTACCCCAGTAAACCAAATTGAGATCGGGGTCGTAGGAACCGGTCATCCATACAGCGCCGCCGCCATGCTGCCAATCGCCTTCGCGCCAGCTTTCATGGCCAGCCTGATCAGGACTCGGAATCGTATCGAAGCGCCAGGCCTGCTTGCCGGTTTCGGAATCGAAGGCGGAAATGAATCCGCGAACGCCGAATTCGCCGCCGGCAACGCCGACAATCACTTTATCTTTCACCACCAGCGGGGCCATGGTCATGGCGTAGCCTGCCGCAGGCTCGGCGAGTTTTACATTCCAAATCGCGTGGCCGGTCTTGGCGTCCACCGCGACCAGATGCGCATCCACCGTAGCCATGAAGAGCGTGTCGCCAAGAATTGCGACGCCGCGATTCACGATGCCGCAGCACGGCCGGGCCTGGGGAGAAGGCGCGTAATGGTATACCCAGAAAGCGCGGCCAGTCTTGGCGTCCACCGCGATAATATCGTTGGGCGATTGGGTGAGGTACATGATGCCGTCAACGACCAGCGGAGTAGTCTCGAATTTTTGCAGAGACTGCGCCTGAAACACCCACTTCAACTCAAGATTCTTGACGTTCGCGGCGTCCACTTGATTGAGCGGACTATAGCGCTGGCTGGCGTAGCTGCCGGAATAGGTCAGCCAATTCTGCGGTTCGTCCGCGGCGTGGAGTATCCGCTGAGAGGTGACTTGCGCGCGCAACGAAAATGGAATCAGCAAGGACAGAGCTAAGAAAAAAAACGTGCGCCGGAAATCTCTCATTTCACACCTTTCAGGGAAAGAAGGTAGGCTTCCAAGTCGGCAAGCTCCTGCGCGCTGAACTTATCCTTGTAAGACGGCATGGAAGTTGTCTTGACGACGCTGTAATCGCGCAGGTCCGCTTTCGTCAAGGAGAGCATGTGCTCCTGCTCGTCAATTAATTGGACGGTGTAGGTATCTTCATTGAGTCGGCGGCCGTTGATGGTTTTGCCGTCTCGCGTTACCGCGTGAACGTACCGGCTGACGGGCAGCATGGCCCCTGCAGGATCCAGAAGCGTGCGGTGAAGCAGGTCGGCGGTGCGAATGGTGCCAATATCGCCCAGATCGGGAGCGACGCGCGGGCCCTTACCGTTGACGGCGTGGCAGGTCGCGCACTTGCCAACCCCTTCAAACAAGGTCTGCCCACGCGTCTTGTTGCCAAGCATTAGATTGCGAGTGTCAAAGGTGCTCATGTTGCGCAGGTAGGCAACGATCCCTGTAAGTTCGGACGCGCCAAACGTAAACGGCTGCATCGCCGTGCCAGGTACGCCTGTAGTGATGGTGAGGCGCAAGTCGTTGTCGGAAATGACGCGCTTGAATTGGCCGGCCCGGAAGTTAACGCCGGGAATCAAGTCGCCGTTTTCGCCGTGGCACGCGGTGCATTGCGAAGCGAATATCTGTGCGCCATATTGAATGTCAGCGGGAAAATATACAGGCGCGCGGTCCTGGCCCTGGGCTTGCACTTCGGAGCCACAAAATGCGAAGACCGCGCACAAAATTGCGCACTGCGACAACACGATTAGAGAAAGTCGGCAAAGTTTCACTAAAAACCCCCGCTAAATCTAGAATTCTTGATCTGGAATGGTTCCATCAAAATGCTCGGCGGCAAATATACACCCGGGCGATACTGTTTGAAAGGTTCGTCGAGCAAATTCCCGTCCGTGCGAAATGCCTCTTCGCCGCGCGATTATTCAGCGCGCCGGCTTGGGCCACCAGCGCACAAAACCATCTCGATTCGGCATCTTTACGCCGGGCAAGGACTTTGCATCGAGTACCGCATCCGCCGGAACAATTCCATCAATCGAAAGCAGGTACGCGGTCACGGCGTAAACTTCGTCGTTGCTCAACGATTGCGGAGAAGCGATCGGCATGGCCCGGCGGACGTAATCAAACACCGTAGTGGCAGTGGGCCAATAGCTCGCTGCGGTTTTTACCGGCTTGTTCGACGCCAGCGTTCCGAGGCCGCCGGTGAGTTGATCCTGCGGTTTGCCCGCTCCCTGCGCTCCATGGCAGGCCTGGCAGTATTTCGTGTAAACCGCCGCGCCCGCCGAAACCGATCCGCTTCCCGGGGGAAGTCCTCTGCCATCGGTGGACACCGTAATGTCCGCTTTTCGAATTTCATCGGGCGTCAGCGGACGTCCGAGGTTGGGGCCCTGCGCGACGCATACGGACGCCAACATGCACGTGGCAGCAACCGGCAAGAAAAATTTAAACATAGACATGCTTCACCATCCCATCGGCTTCAATTCCCCAAGCCTGAATTCCGTTGAAGTGGTACCCCTGCCCCGGCGCATATTGCGCGAGCCAGTCAGCTCGAGTGGGCTGCACATCGCCGACATCGTCGGTGGCCCGGCTCATCAGCGTGGCTGCGGTTCCATTCCAATTCCAAGGAAGCCTGAATCGCGTGAGGGCCTTGGACAACACGGGTTCGGTCAGGGCGGCACGGGTCCAGCTATGTCCCGCGTCGGTGGATACTTCGACTTTCGCTACGCGGCCCGCTCCCGACCACGCCAGTCCGGAAATTTCATACAATCCGGGCCCTTTCATATTGATGCCCAGCGAAGGCTTGAGAATCACGGATTTTGCGCCTTCCGCAAATAAAAACTGGCGCGCTTTCCCGCCAGGCATCAATTCCGTGTAGTGAGAAGTCTCGTCCCTGGCATTCACCGGGGTATCGGTCACATTTAACCGGCGAATCCATTTCACATTCATGTTGCCTTCAAATCCCGGCAGCAGCAATCGCATGGGATAGCCTTGTTCGGGACGAATCGCTTCTCCATTTTGAAATAATGCGATCATCGCGTCGTCCAGGCATTTCTCAAGCGGGATGCTCCTGCTCATCGCGGCAGCGTCGCCGCCTTCCGCGATCACCCATTTCGCCGCGCTCGTGACTCCGGCTTCGGCAAGCAGAATAGAAAGCTTCACTCCGGTCCATTCCGAACAGGAGAGCAGGCCGTTCAACTCGCCGGCTGTCACTTGCTGGGGCTGCGGCTGGTTCAATACTCCACTGTTACCGGAGCATTCGATGAAACGGATGTGCGTTTCCATCGGGTAGCGCATTAGAGATTCAAGCGAAAAAGCCAGCGGGCGCTTCACCATTCCGTGAATCATTAATTCGTGCTGCGCGGGATCGATTTCCGGAACGCCGTTATGATGGCGCTCGAAGTGCAATCCGCCCGGCGTGATCGTTCCTTCCAGCAGGTGAAGGGGCGTTCGTGAAGAGCCCGTTCCCGCGCGCCCGGGGGCTATCGTAAAGATGCGCTGCACTTTTTCCTGCGATTTGGCGGGCATGCCGTAGGCGGATAGCGGCTTGCCGGGAGTCTTCATCCATTCCGGAGCGCCCGCGCCGATGCCGTCGTCGGCCTGCGCGATGCCCACGGCAGCAGCGGCGGCTCCGGCGGAAAGCAGCGCTCCGCGCAACAGCGCGCGACGCCCCAGCAATTTATTTTGGGCGCTGTCTTTTTGCGGCAATTGCCCGTCATCATTTTTCTTGAATTTTTTCACGCTGGCCTCTGTCCCCGTTCCGCAGCGGAACGGCGGGAAATGACTGATCGTTATGGCGTGGCCCTAATTCCCTCGAACTGTGCTGGCAGGGAGACGGTACCAGCGCGGAAAATCACTTGCAATATTAATCTGGCCATGCGGCGCGGCCAAAAGAACAATTTTGATCCTGGCCCTCATCCATTCAGAAAAGAGAGGCGCGTAAAGATGTGCCCGTGCAGTAAGATGGGCGCGCTTGATTGTACGTTTCACGATTCACGGGGGAGCCATGTCGCTGGGAAATCGAATTATTTTCGCACTTGGAATTGCCTCGGCCCTTGCGGCTGGAATATCCGGAACGCGGGCGCAGGCCCAGTCCGGTTTTGTTTCCAGCGGGCCGCCCATCGTGCCTCAGAGTGGACAAGTACAGCCCGCGGCTGTTTCCGGCGGGCTGCAAGTACAGCCCGCGCCCGTTTCCACGCCCAATCCGTACCGCACGGTCGAGAATTGGGCCAAACTCCCCGGCGGCAGGACTTGGGGACAAGTGATCAGCGTTGATATCGCCCCCGATGGAAAAAGCATCTGGGTCGTGGAACGCTGCGGAGGAACTTCCTGCGCCAAATCGGACCTTGCGCCAATTCTGAAATTCGATTCCTCGGGCAATTTCGTAAAAAGTTTCGGCGCGGGAATGATCGTGCGTCCACACGGCCTGTTTGTGGATAAAAAAGAAAATGTGTGGGTGACCGACGGCGATGGCGAAGCCGGAAAAGGCCATCAAGTCTTCAAGTTCAGCGCGGACGGGAAAGTGTTGCTGACGCTGGGCAAGGCGGGAATTTCCGGAGACGGGCCCGACACATTTAATCGTCCGAGCGACATTGCGATCGCTCCGAACGGCGACATCTTTGTCGCCGACGGCCATGGCGCCGGCTCAAACGCGCGCATCGTGAAATTTTCAGCAAAGGGAAAATTCATCAAGGCCTGGGGAAAACAAGGCAGCGGGCCGGGCGAATTCGACAATCCTCATTCCCTGGCGATGGATTCCAAGGGGCGCTTGTTTGTAGCCGACCGCGGAAATAGCAGGATTCAGATATTCGATCAGGACGGAAACTTTCTCGACCAGTGGCATCAGTTTGGCCGGCCCAGTGGAATTTATATTAACAAGAAAGATATTCTCTACAGCGCTGATTCGGAATCGAATTCATCGAGAAATCCAGGGTTTCGGCGGGGCATACGAATCGGGAGCGTGACCGACGGCAAAGTAACTGCATTCATCCCCGACCCGGTATTGAATCCGGGCCAGGGATTGGAACCGACGAACGGAACCGCGGCGGAAGGCGTTGCGGCAGACAGGGCGGGCAACGTGTACGGCGCGGAAGTCGGTCCGCGCAATTTGAAAAGATACGTGAAGAAATAAAAGCAAGACGGAAAATATATTGTAATCTCACTCGCGGAGGCTTTGCCTGTATATGCTGACACGTCGTCAATTCTCGCAATTGCTCGCAGGATCGCCACTGCTCGCCGCCGGCAGTTTCGCTCCGGAAAAGGCCGCGCTACTTTCTGCTGACCCGGCCCCTGCGCAGGCTCCCGCGCAGGATATGAGCCAGGCGATGACGCAAAGCCGCGACCTGCTGATCAAAGGCGGCACGGTCATCGATCCGAGCCAGAATTTGCACGCGCTGCTCGACGTGGCCGTGAAGGACGGGAAAATTCAGCAAGTCGCCGCGGATATTCCAGCGGACGGGTCGCGCAATGTTATTTCCGCAAGGGGCAAAATCGTCACGCCCGGACTCATCGATGTGCATGTGCACGTTTTCGAGGGCATCGGCCCGACAGGTTTAAATGCGGATCAATATTGCCTGGGCCGCGGCGTTACCACGGCGGTGGATGCAGGCTCGACGGGATATTTCTCAATTGCGGGATTCCGGCAATACGTCATCAAACCTTCGGCCACCAGAATCTACGCGATGTTGGATATTGGAGCGCGCGGCACGCTGATGGGCCTGGTCGGGAATTATTCAAATCTCGATTGGCTGAATCCGCAGCGAACAGCGCAAGCGGCGGAAGCGAATAAGCCGGATGTGGTCGCGATCAAGACGCGCCTGTCCAAGGAAATCGCCGGATCGAACGATCTCGAGGCCCTCAAAAGAGCGCTGGAAGCCGCGGAGCTTTGCCATCTTCCCTTGATGGTTCATGTCGGGGACACTTTTTCTCCACTCGATCAAATCCTGCCCAAACTAAGGAAGGGCGATATTTTGACGCACTGCTACACAGGGCGGCCGCACGGACCGCTCGACGCAAACGGGAAAATTATCCCGGAAATGCTCGAATGCCGCGCGCGCGGGGTGCTGTTCGATATCGGCGATGGCGGACCGCATCTGAGCCTGGACGTGGCGGAAAAATGCATCCAGCAGAATTTCCTGCCCGATACGATTGGCACGGATCTGGGCGGATTGAGTTATAACGGCCCGGTGTTCGATCTGGTCACGGAAGTTTCCAAATTTTTGTTGCTTGGGTTGAGCTTGGATCAAGTGATTGAGCGCGTCACTCTTCGCCCCACACGCATGTTCAATTTTGGCGTTGATATCGGCACATTGCGAGCCGGAACCGTGGCGGACATTACCGTGCTGGATGTCCGCGAGGGATCGTTCACTTTCACGGACAGCACCGGAAAGAGGCGCACCGGGCGGCAGAAACTGCAAAGCACGGTAACCGTTCGCGCCGGAAAAGTTTATGTAAACCGCAGCGATGACGTCGCGAATCCGGCGGCATCAGGACCAGCAAAACAGCAAGCCTAGTATGATTTGTATTTTTTACCGCCCGCTTTGCTCCCCTCCCGGGGTGGCGGGCCGGACTTAAATGAGGAGCGCAATGGAACTGCCCGGTCATCCAGTGAGCTAATGAAATTCGAGTAAATGCCGCCTACCCGTGTATTCGCGAGTTCGAAGCAGGTAAATCACACAAAATAGAGCGATTCGAACCTTATAGGGGCAGCTGAACAGTTGCTCCGAATCTGGTCATGCGACCAGTGGTGCCAATCGATTACCCCCCCGTACTCTTCCAAGATCAGCTTTGCCGCAGTTTGAAACGCCCGTCGCAATCGACTGCGCGGGTTTGGCGGCGCGGCCATCGGGCTGGGAAGTGAACGTGGAGGAACCGTGAAGCGTTCCGTACTGGTGATGTTAGCTGCACTGGCGGTGTTGCTGGGCGGGTGCGCCCAGGCAATTCTACCGGGCGGACCGGGAACAGGTGGTGGACCGGGGCTGACAGCGTTGACCGTGACACCGTCGGGCGTGTCCATCCCGGGTGTAACGCAGCAGCAGTACTCCGCGAAAACAGGGGACGGGTCCAAGCCGGCGGTGAACTGGTCAGTCAACGGAATTGCAGGCGGAAATGCGACTTTAGGAACCATCGACGCCAACGGAATGTACACGGCTCCGGAATTTCCCCCGGCACCCAATTCCGTCACCATCAGTGCGGTCGAAACATCGGACTCCAGAAAACTCGGCAATGCCGCCGCCACGCTTGATAATCCAGTGCCGCAATTGACAAGCGTGGCGCCAATGGGCGTTGCCCAGGGCCTGTTCACGATAACGCTAACTGGGCTGCATTTCGCACAGGGTGCAGTGGCCTATATGGGAACCACTGCGCTTACGACGACGTATGTTTCGTCAACGCAACTGATGGCAGCGGGCACGGCGACAAGCGCGCAAGCGGGAACTCAGACGATCACCGTGCATAATCCGGACCCCGGTGCGAGTATTTCCGCAGGTGTGAACTTCATTGTAAAAGGAAATGTCATTGTCGTGGTGAAGCCGCCAACGGCCATAGTGCGCACCGGAAATCAACAGGCCTTCGCAGCCACGGTGACCGGAGCCTTGGACCCAAGCGTCACGTGGGCGGTAAACGGCGTGGCCGGCGGTAACTCAACGGTTGGCACTATCGCGGCAAATGGTAATTACACCGCTCCTCTCACTTTACCGACCCCGAACACGGTCACGGTGACCGCGATCAGCGTTGAGGATCCCACGCGGTCGGGCCCTGCGGCGGTAACTCTGGAAAATGCGATCCCCGTGATCAATAGCGTGACGCCCGCGATATTCACGGCGAACAGCTCATTTGAAATGACCGTAAGCGGAACCGGCTTCACTTCCGGGTCCGTCGTCAAACTCGGCGCCATTTCTCTCAGCACAACGTTCATTGCACCGACGCAATTGGTGGCAGTGGGCACACCCACTCTGGCGCAAGTTGGCACAGTGCCGGTCACAGTTGTCAATCCTGATCCGGGCGGCTCGACTTCCGCGCCGTTCAACGTGCAGGTGGTTGGCCCGAATTCAAATATCACAGTGACGGTTTCTCCGAAAACGGCCACGCTTGGGGCGGGAAATGTGCAGCAATTCCAAGCGACGGTAACAGGCACGATCGATTTGAGCGTGGTGTGGTCGGTGAATGGAGTGGACCACGGAAACACCGCGTTAGGCATGATCGACTATTTGGGCAATTACACCGCGCCAGACAATATTGTGGGCCTGGGAAGCGTAACCATAAAGGCGACCAGCAACGCGAATTCCGCGAAATCGGACAGCGCCATCGTGACGCTGACCAATCCGGTACCAACACTCACGTCGGTCACTCCCGCGACGCTGGGACTCGGGGCCTTTCAGTTGACGCTGAATGGGACGGGATTCGTAAGCACGGCCACGGCAACGTTTGGCGGGCAGCCGATGCAGGTGACCTATGTAACTTCAACGATGATCACGGCGATCGGCAACGCGTTGAATACGCAGGTTGGCCAGGTCACTGTGAAGGTGACTAACCCCGCGCCGGGCGGCGGAACGTCCAACGGATTGAACGTGACGGTGACAACCTCTGGCACGCCCGAGAGTTCGGCGGCGTCGGTCCGTTTTCTGGAACAGTCTTCGTTCGGGCCGGACATGGAAAACGTGAATCAAGTGCAGGAGCTGGGCTTTGACAAGTACCTGCAGAACCAGTTCGCTTCGACGGTCACACCCTATCCCGCCCCGCGGCCAAACGACAGTGTCAACAATGTGCAGCAGTCGTTTTTCCTGAATGCAATTGCCGGCGGGGATCAGTTGCGCATGCGTACGGCGTTGGCACTGAACGAACTTTGGGTGATAAGCGCGGACACAGTGAGCGACCCGCTGGGATACACGAATTATCTGCGCACACTCAGCAGCGATGCGCTGGGAAATTACCTGAATGTGATGACGGATGTGACGTTGACTCCGGCAATGGGAAATTTTCTGAACATGGTGAACAATGACGCGCCACCGCCCGGGGAACACGCGAATGAAAATTACGCGCGCGAATTCATGCAGTTGTTCTGCCTGGGATTGAGCCGGTTGAATCCGGACGGAACGCCGGCCCTGGACGTCAGCGGAAATCCGATCCCGACGTATACGCAAAACGATGTAATGGACCTGGGCCGCGTGTTTACCGGATGGACGTACCCGCCGACGCCGGGCAAGCCGTCGCAAAATCACAATCCGGAGTACTACAGCGGTCCGATGATCGCGGTGGAGGGCTTGCACGATACAGGACCAAAAACGATTCTGGGGCAATCGATTCCGGCGGGCCAGAGCGCGGCGCAGGATTTGGCATCGGCCGTGGGAATTATTTTCAATCATCCAAACGTTGGACCGTTCGTGGCCAAGCAGATGATTGAGCATCTGGTCACCAGCAATCCCAGTCCGGCGTATGTGCAGCGCGTAGCCACGGCATTCGACACCGGAACGTTTAACAGCTACGGGTCGGGGAAACGCGGCGACTTGCAGGCGATGGTCGCGGCGATCCTGCTGGATCCGGAAGCGCGACGCGGCGACAACCCGGCGACGGTGTCTGTTACAGACGGCAAGCTACGCGAACCGGTGGTGATGATCGCAAGTATTGCGCGAGCATTCCACGCCAAAACCGACGCGGGAGGGTTGGCGCAGTGGGGCGATAGCATGTCGCAAAGCATTTTTAATCCACCGACGGTGTTCAATTTCTTCCCGCCGGTCAATCCGATTGCGGGCACTACGCTGAATGGACCCGAGTTCGCGATATTCGCGACGAACACAAGCCTGTCGCGCGACAACTTCATTAACGCGGCGGTATATCAGGCGCTCGGACAGAACACGACGTTGGATTTCAGTCCCGTGATCAACGCCGGCACCACGGACCAGATGGTGGCATGGCTTGACACACTGTTCCTGCACGGGAGCACGCCGAATCAAATGAAACAAATTATTCTCACCGCAGTCGGCGCTGTCGATCCCACGGACAAGACGGGCCAGGCACAGGCAGCGATTTATCTTTACACTTCGTCGTCCATGTATCAGGTGCAGCACTGAGAAAGAGGAGCAAGCGATGACACGGCACACACGAAGAGACTTGTTGCGATTGGCATGCTGCTCGGCGGCGGGCGCGAGCCTAGTCAGCGGTCTGAGCAAGCTCGGCCTGGTGAGCGCGCTGGCCCAGGGCACAAC
>Ga0209069_10000474_pt1 | contig 18365 bp, 10 predicted proteins | sample Str013_2_FD_187202 | JGI IMG/M metagenome (GOLD analysis project Ga0209069, IMG submission 187202) | Freshwater sediment microbial communities in response to fracking from Pennsylvania, USA - Straight Creek_MetaG_SC_2013 (SPAdes) (version 2) | ecosystem: Environmental > Aquatic > Freshwater >...
GTTCTTGGGAGCGTGGGCGTGGCCTTCGTTATCTTTGGCTACGGTCGTTCCCTTGGGCTCGACATACCGACTTCGTTTTCCTTTTCCAGCACTGAGATCGGCCATCACTGGCTGGGTTTTGAAGGCTCCCCGCTACGAGCGCTGATGCTTGGGATAGTGACGAACATCGCGGCCCAGTTCGGCGATCTTTTTGAATCCGCGCTGAAGAGGGGGGCCGGTGTAAAAGATTCCGGTACACTACTCCCTGGGCACGGCGGTATCTTGGATCGCATCGACGCCCTGCTGTTTGCAATCCCCATTGCCTGGTATTACGCAATTCTGACCGGGTTTCCAACAACGGAATACTAATGAAGCGTATCGCCATCCTCGGTTCCACCGGCTCCATCGGACAAAGCACGCTCAGCGTGATTGCCTCCAATCCTGACCGCTTTGAGCTGGTCACCATGGCTGCCGGAGCGAACGTTGATTCGGCGCTGGAACAAGCGCGCCGCTGGAAGCCGAAAGTCCTCTCGCTCGCGTCCGAGCAAAGCGCGGACAAAGTCGGCAAGCAACTCAAAGCTGAAGGACTCGGTCACATTGAAGTCGTCAGCGGAGAGACCGGGACTGTCAGCGTTGCAACACACAAAGACGTTGACTTCGTCGTAAGCGCCATCGTCGGCGTCGCGGGACTCAAAGCCACCTACGAAGCCGTTCGCGCGGGCAAAGCCATTGGCCTGGCCAACAAGGAATGCATGGTCGCCGCCGGAGAGCTCATCACCGCGGAAGCCCGCAAGCAAGGCAAGCCTCTGCTGCCGATTGACAGCGAGCACAACGCGGTCCACCAGTGCCTGCGCGGCGGACGGATGAATGAAGTCGAACGCGTCTGGCTCACCGCTAGCGGCGGACCTTTCTTAAACACCCCAAAATTGGAATTTGCGGGCATTACGGTCGAACAGGCGTTGAACCATCCCACATGGAAGATGGGCCAACGCATCACGATCGACTCCGCCACCATGATGAACAAAGGCTTCGAAGTGATTGAAGCCTGCCGCCTGTTTGACGTGACGCCAGACAAGGTCGGCGTGATCGTCCATCCGCAGTCCACGATCCACTCCATGGTCGAGTTCAATGACGGCAGCATTCTCGCGCAGCTCTCAGTGACCGACATGCGGCTGCCCATCCTGTATGCCCTCACCTTCCCTGACCGCGTACCCAGCGACTTGCGTTTCAGCGTCCTGGACCTGAAAAAACTCGACTTCTATCCCCCGGACTTCAACAAGTTCCCCTGCCTGCGCCTGGCGTATGAAGCCGCGGAAGCCGGTGGATCTAAGTCCATTGCCTTAAACGCCGCCGATGAAATAGCCGTAGCCGCGTTCCTTAACCGGGAGATCGGTTTTACCGATATATCTAAGGTGGTGGAACACACAATTAACGAAACGAAAGACCGCCATCCGGAATCTATAGAAGAGGTACTTGCCTTGGACGCCCAGGCGCGCGAACTGGCCCGACATAAGTTGTCACATCCCGTTAGTCGCTAGCCCGCCCGTTCCTTTTGCAGTTAGAATAAAAGCTCAACAAATATGCATTTTTATCTTGCTACCGCAATTCTTGCCCTGGCGGCCGCCACTGGGTTCAAGTTACTTCTCATCAAGCTTGCCGCCGTGGTTTTCGTTTTGGGCGTACTAGTTTTTGTCCACGAGTTGGGCCACTACGCGGTGGCCAAATGGTGTGGCGTTCGGGTTGAAGTTTTCAGTCTGGGCTTTGGCAAACGCATCTTTGGGTTCCGTCACGGTGACACCGACTATCGCCTCAGTCTGCTGCCCATAGGCGGCTACGTGAAAATGGCCGGCGAAAACCCGCTGGAAGACCAAACGGGGGAACCCGGCGAGTTTATGAGTCATCCGCGCTGGCAGCGGTTCCTGATTGCCATTGCCGGTCCAGCCATGAACATTATTCTTGCCGTGGCCGTGCTCACCGGTGTGTTCATGGTCCGCCATGAGTACCCCGCGTTTATGGAACAGCCAGCCGTCCTGGGCTGGGTAACGGAAGGCTCACTTGCGCAGCAAGCCGGGCTGCAAACCGGTGACAAGATCGTCAACATTCCGGGAAAACCAAATCCCACGTGGAAAGACGTTCGTTACGGCGTCCTGGCCAAGCTGGACCAGCAGATGAAACTTACCGTGCAGCGCGGCGAGAAGACCCTTGATTTTGATTTGACCGTCCGCGTTGCTGACAAAGATGACATGGAAATCCTCTATTCGCTGGGTCTGATTCCATTCGGCCCGGCCCGGATATCGTCTGTTCGCCCCGGGTTGCCCGCCGCCAAAGCCGGGCTCCAGGTCGGCGACGAGATCGTCGCCGTGAATGACGTAGTTGTTCAAACCGGCAACTCGATCGGCTTGTCCGCTATGCTGCAAAAAAACGGCAGCAAGCCTGCGCAAATCACCTTCCTGAGAAATGGCCAACAACAAGCTCTTACGCTTGTGCCCGAGTTGCTGCCTGGCGGCCCTGACAGCAAAACAGGCTACCGCATCGGGGTTGACGTGCCCGTTGATTTCCGTACGGAGCGCCTTCCCTTCACCGCGGCTTTGAGCGCCTCATACCTGGATTGCAAAGAGAAATCCACGCTGATCTTCACTCTGCTGGGCCAGTTGTTGAATCATCCCACCAACTTGAAAAATTTCAGCGGCCCGGTGGGAATCATGGATGAAGCGGGCAAAGCGGCCCAGATCGACTTCCTCGTCCTCCTTGAGTTTATGTGCCTTGTCAGCCTCAACCTGGCGATCTTCAACATGCTTCCCATCCCCATCCTGGATGGCGGCCTGGTACTCATGCTGTTGATTGAGAGCGTTCTCCGCCGCGACATCAAGAAGGAAATCAAGGAACGCGTCTATCAGGCGGCGTTTGTTTTCCTGATCCTGTTTGCCGCCGTAGTCATCTTTAACGACATCGCCAAGAAATTCCACGGATAAACACATTCACCGGGTTGTGAAGCTTTCAACACGCCGCCGGACATCCGGCGGTTTTTCATTTTTGCTTGCATCCGCGCGGCATATTTGCCGCGCAAAATAAACGCAAAGCCTGCTGTGGTAGCCTTGCTGCATGCTGCATATCACCAACGGCGAATCGGTGGTTACCAGCTTTCGCCAATCCCGTTTCCCTGGCAAATACCTCTCATGGATTGATGTTCTGCATGACGGCCCCGTCCCTGACGTCCCCACTCTGGAGGCACTGTCGGACGTGCGCGCACAAACCCTGGCCGGCTTTGGCTGCGGGACCTACGAAAAAATCCGTGCCGGCTTTGCCGAACGCGACACCACGCTGGCCGCTTTCCGCCAGCATGAAGAAGTTGTCCTATGGTTTGAGCATGACCTGTTTGACCAGTTGCAGGTCCTGCAATTGCTCGACTGGTTTTCCTCACACGATATCGGAAAGACGCGCGTCGCTTTGATCCAGATCAACTCCCATCCCGGCGTGGTTCCGTTTTACGGACTTGGCCAGCTCAGCGCCACCCAACTGGTCCGCGTATTCCCGCTGCGGCGCACGGTATCCGCCATGCAGATGTCGGTTGGCAAAGAAGTCTGGCGGGCATTTCGCGCCGCGGACCCCAGCGACTTGTTCGCGCTGGCGGACTTTTCTAAAGCCGGAAAGGAATTTCCTGAAATGCCGTTTCTTCGCGACGCGCTACTGCGTTGGTTTGAAGAATTCCCTTCCGTGCAGGAGGGCCTTTCACGGACGCAGTGGCAACTGCTGAAAGCCGCCGAAGCAGGCGCGCGGACGAAGCGCGATCTCTACATGGCTTCCAGCAAAGCGGAGACGTGTCCGTGGAGCGATGCTTCGGTTTTTCTGCGGATTGAAATCCTGGCCAGCGGACCACAACCCGCGTTGCTGAAGAAATCAGCGGACGACTATGAACTCACCGACGCCGGTCGCCAGTTGCTCGCAGGCAAAGCCGACTGGGCCAAACTGAGCGGCGGGATCGACGTCTGGCTAGGCGGCACACACCTGACCGGCGAACCGGCTTGGCGCTGGGACGGAGAAGCCCGAAGACTGGTCGCGCACGGATAGGCGCTTGGCATCCGCAGAAAAACGCAAGTTCATCCGAGTCTGCTTACGCTGGGGAACGCACGTTTCTTAAGCGACGGTACGGGAACATTTAACGAACCGAGAATTTCCAAAACAAAAAACACCTTTTTCTTGTCCGATTAAGACTCTACTCGTAGTATGCTCTTGCACACGCTTTTCCTTGATATAGGGCGTCACGCATTCATAGTAAGATCCGGCTTATTGTCCTTGGAAAATTCCAGCTTAGGAGATCACTGAATGTTCAATCGCACACGGCACGCCGCGTGGATGATGTTTTGCGTAGTTACTCTGCTACTTTTCGTTTCCCTGTCCGCAGTGGCGCAGGTTTCACAACAGCTTAACCAAGATTCAGCTCAAACGGCGTCTGCCAAACCGGGTTTTCACGGCACGCCGTGGCGTGACCCCAACACAAATGGAGCCATCATCGGCTTTGCGGCGCCCGCCGGCGCTCACCTGACCTACTTCGGTGGACCGGTAATTTCCAACGTTCACGTGGTGCAGGTGTTGTATGGAACTGGTTCCTACAACGCACAGGTGGCCGGAACCACCTCGCCTACCATGGGCAACTTCTACGGCGATCTGACCGGCGCCAACAGCGGATACACCTCCTTGCTGACCCAATACAATACGCCCGTATCAGGCGGCACGGGCCAGACGATTGGCAACGGCACGTTTGACGGTCTATTCCAGATTGTTCCCTCGGCCGGCAATAACGGCGCCACCATCAGCGATGCTCAGATTCAGTCCGAGCTGTTTGCGCAGATCAACGGCGGACATCTGCCCGCTCCAGTGCTGGACGCCCAGGGCAACCCGAACTCGCTGTATATGATTTTCTTTCCTCCGGGAAAAACTATCTCGCAGGGTGGGAGCAGGAGTTGTGTAGCAGGCGGTTTCTGCGCCTATCACGGCACCACGTCGAGCTTGCTCGCGGGCAAGAACGTTCTTTACGGCGTAATGCCTGACATGCAGGCCGGCAGCGGTTGCGCCAGTGGTTGCGGCACGTCAACCACGTTCGGCAACTACACTTCAGTGACCAGCCACGAACTTACGGAAGCAATTACCGACGCGTTCGTAGGGATCGCGACCGTTTTCGCGCCTCCTCTGGCCTGGTATGACCAGACCAACGGGGAAATCGGCGACATCTGCAACGGCCAGCAAGGCACCTACGTGGCCAACGGCACGTCTTACACCATCCAGCTGGAATTCTCTAACGCGGCCAACAATTGCGTTCTGCCGCCGGCGGGAGCTCCCACACCGAACTTCTCTCTCTCGGCTTCACCGGCCAGCCTGTCTGTGACCCAGGGAACCAGTGGAAACAGCACCGTTACCGTTACGCCTTCCGGCGGGTTCACCGGCAGCGTGACGCTTTCCACTTCTGCTCTGCCCGCGGGCGTTACCGCCACGTTCGGCACCAATCCCACGACCGGCACCAGCGTGGTCACCTTCACGGCCAGCGCAACGGCGACCACCGGGACGTCAACCGTTACCATCACGGGAACCAGCGGTACGCTGACGCACACCACGTCCGTGGCCCTGACCATCACTCCGGTTGGTGGTGTACCTAACTTCACCATCTCCGACTCTCCGGCCAGCATCACCGTGACTCGTGGCACCACCGGTCATTCCACGATCACCATTGGCGCGGTGAACGGATTCACCGGAACGGTAACTCTGAGCGCTACCGGACTAGGCAATCGGGTCACCACATCCTTCAGCCCTGCGTCCATTGCCGGCTCAGGCACTTCAAACATGTCGATCGTGGTGGGCGGCAGAGCAACGCGTGGGACCCGCACTCTGACGATTACTGGCACCAGCGGCACGTTAACTCATAGTACGACGTTGACTCTGGTCATCCAGTAACGCTAAAGCACGTTAGCCAACTCATCCGGTCCGAAGAAATTCGGGCCGGATTTTTCTTCTAGATCCCGTTTTTTGTCCACGCCGCGCAAATCGCATTGAATCGTATATCTTTCCTGGTTCGATTTGACGTTTCTCGTCTCTCATTGCTAAAAACGCTCCAACCTCTACACCCGGAGAAATCAGCAATGTTCAGGATTCAAGAACTTTGTCCCGCAATGACTAGATCCCTATCCACCTTTTCCATGGCGCTGATGACCATCGCGCTGGTGGTCGCGTTCGCGAGCAACGAAGCCCGTGCTGCGGACGAAATCAGCATCGCCGCCGCATCCGATCTGCAATTCGTAATGAAAGAAATTGCCGCGCGCTATGAGAAACAGACGGGGACAGCCGTGAAGCTTTCCTTCGGCTCGTCCGGCAATTTTTTCGCGCAGATCCAGAACGGCGCGCCGTTTGATCTTTTCTTTTCCGCGGACGCCGATTATCCCCGCAAACTGGAAGCCGCGGGACAAGCCGAGTCGGGTACGTTTTACCAGTACGCCACCGGACGCATCGTCCTGTGGGTCCCGAACGGCTCACCCATCAAACTGGACCAGGGCATGAAGGCGCTATTGGACCCGGCGATCAAAAAGATCGCCATCGCCAACCCGGCACATGCGCCTTATGGACGGGCCGCGGAAGCCGCGATGAAGTCCGCCGGCGTGTACGACCAGATCGCCGGCAAGCTGGTACTAGGGGAAAACATCTCGCAGACCGCGCAGTTCGTCCAGTCCGGCAACGCGGAGATCGGCGTGCTCGCGCTGTCTCTTGCGCTGGCCGATTCATTGAAAGACAAAGGGAGATTCTTTGTGGTCCCCGGCGAACTCTATCCACCACTGCACCAGGCAGCTGTGGTACTGAGCGCCTCACAGAAAAAACCTCAGGCCAGGAAATTTATGGAATACCTGAAGTCGCCGGAGATTCTCGCCCTGCTGAAGCAATATGGATTCGAATAGCGTCCGCGCGGAAATCAAAAAATCAACTGATGGGAAGTGAGCGGGGAACTCTCGGATCGTGGAGGTGGAGAGTTCCCCTTTTGAGCAGTGAGGCATTCAATCACTTTGTGAGATCAGTTATAGAATCTGTTCGTCCGGCCATGGTTAAGGGACGATGAATTGTTCTTGAAGATTGCGTTTTAGGCCCTTTCGTTTCGGGCTTGCCGCCGCGCGCCACCAGCCGCGGTTATCCCATCTGAAGATCGACCTTGCAGCAGCCCTCTGTTTCCGGGCTTTATTCATTCAACGGCAAATGTAGAATAGTGGAAATCAGGGGGAAGCCATGATGTCCAGGAGACTGGCAGCATTTCTGCTGCTGTTACCAATTTTTGCCACCGCCGCGGACAAGCCTTACGACCGCAAGGAGACTGAGGCCAAGCTCAAGCAAGTGCTGGTGGGCAAAGTTGCCGTGACGCAGAAGTTTTATACCGAAAAGGAATTGCATTTTGATGCCCAGGGCAATCTGGTGGGCGATTCAAAGGCCGGACCATGGACAGCGTTTGGCCGCGTGGAAATCCGTGGCGTGAGACTCGGCGACAACAATCTGCTGCTGACCGGCAATCGCAACGTCATGCGCTGGGAAGGCACGGAGATGGCCAACCACACGCTGGACAACGAAGAGGTCCGCATCTCGATTGATCTGCCAGCCAATCCCAACGGGCAGACTATTTCAGCCCTGCTGGCAAAGATCTTCTTGTTTCGCGCTCTCCGCATGTCAGACGTGGTGCCGGACTACTGGAAGGACTTTCTGGCGACTGAACGAACCCGCGCCGCGGAACGCCAGCAATACCAGGCCGTGATGATGAAGGATATCAAACCCGTGGACGACAACATCACGCCACCCAAATTGCTCTCCAAGGCCAAAAGCATCGATATTTCGACCAAGCCTTTCCAGGACGTAAACGCTGACACCGTGACTTTGCAGTTCATTGTGGATGCCGCCGGAGGCGTGAAAGACGTGCAGATCACCAAGCCAGTGGGCCTGGGCGCCGACGATCCTATTGCCGAAGAGATTGAACAATGGAAGTTTGAGCCGGCCATGAGTAACAACCGTCCAGTGGGCGTGGTGATGTACGCCAAGCGGCTCATTCGTTTTGAAAAACAGCAAGGCATGCCCATGCATCCTTGCCCGCTTTCCACGGACATCAGCCAGTGCCAGTAAATCGCCCGGCTCATGTTCAAAATCAGATCGGCCAAGCAAAGTCGAGGCAATGCGTCAGACAGGCTGGCGTAAAGTACGGGCTCTGGCGGTTGGCGTCTAACGTATAATAAAGAGTTTGAAACTATTTCGGTGAGGCATTCTGGCAATGGCACAGTCGGTAATCGCGAGTAATCCCGCGCTCAAGGAAGTTTACGCACAGCTGAAGACGCGCATGGAAAAAGCCGTGGAAGACTTCCGCACCAACCTGGCGGCGGCGCGCACTGGACGCGCGAACGTGCACATGGTGGATTCCGTCCGCGTCCCCTATTACGGTTCGGAGATGCCGCTGAACCAAGTGGCCAACGTGCACGTGCCCGAAGCGCAGCTGATCACTGTACAGCCGTTTGATCCCAGCATCATGGCGGAAATCGAAAAAGCCATCCGCGGCGCCGGCCTTGGCCTGAACCCGATGAATGACGGCAAGATGATCCGCATTCCCGTGCCACCTCTCACCGAAGAACGCCGCAAAGACATGGTGAAGCACCTGCACAAGATTCTTGAGGACCACCGCACGGCCGTACGCAACATCCGGCGTGACGGCAATGACGCCATCAAGAAAGCCATGAAAGACAAAAAAATCAACGAAGACGACGAAAAGAAATCCCTGGATGAAGTCCAGAAGCTGACCGATGCGGAAATCAAGAAGATGGAAGAAATGTCCGCGGCGAAAGAAAAGGAATTGATGACGGTTTAGTTTTCGGCGGCGCAATTCGCAAGAACCTAAGTATGTAAGAACCTAAGCATTGGCATAAGGGAAGGCCCGGTGGAAGCCGGGCTTTTGTCTTTTGAACGAACCGTTTGCGGAGAAAATCCACCTGCAAACGAGCCGTTTGCATGGGTAATAGTTAGGTAATATTTACTTCCCCGCCTTGCAGTGCCACAATCCTCAGCTATGCTCACGTTCTAGAGTCGGGTTCTCTGACTAGCAAAAGTTGTTGGCAAAAAATTCATGGCCGAATCAAATCCAGAACCGGACATCACACCCGCAGAAATTCATTTATCGTTTCCTGAACAGCAGCCCGTCAATCCCAAATGGCGTCTGAGTTTCTGGGCGCTGATCATCACCCAGTTCCAGGGCGCGTTCAGTTTAAATGTTCTGCGCTACCTGCTTTCGTTCATGGTGCTGGGTCTGGCCTTGGACGAAGGCCACAGAAATTCCCTGGCGTCTCTGATTTCGCTTCTGTTTTTCATTCCGCTGGTGTTGTTCAGCATGGCTGGCGGATTTCTTGCCGACCGTTTCAGCAAGCGACGCGTAACCATGGCCACCAAGGTCATTGAAATCGTCGCGATGGTCGTCGCCATCTTTGCGTTGACGGCTGCGCAGCAGCAGCGCCTTGCCCATATTCAGGTGGCGGACCTCTGGCGCGATCCCGGAATGTTGTTCACCCACTTTCCGCTACCGCTTGTAGTCTTGTTCGTGGTCGCGATGCAGGCGGCGTTGTTTGGTCCGTCAAAGTACGGGCTGCTACCGGAAATCCTTCCCGAGAAATGGCTGTCATGGGGCAACGGCATCATTGAACTGGGAACGTTTCTGGCCATCATCTCCGGAGCCATGGCCGCCGGATGGATCGCGCAGACATTTCAAGGACGCGAATCCTACGCGGGCATGATTCTTGTGGGGCTGTCTGTTCTCGGATTGCTGAGCAGCCTGGCGATTGGCAAAGTTCCCGCAGCGGCGCCAACGAAAAAGTTCCGCGCCAACTTCCTGGCTGAACTCTGGGAACAAATGCGGCTGATGCGTACGGACCGTCCGCTGTGGCTGGCAGTACTGGGCAATACGTTTTTCTGGTTCCTCGGCACACTGTTTCTGCAAACCGTTTTGGTGTTTGGCAAGGACGTTTTGAATTTGAGCCCCGCGCGCATCGCGCTTTTGGACGCCGGACTGGCGATAGGCATTGGTTTGGGCTCAGTGCTGGCCGGATATCTTTCCGGAAACAAAATTGAATACGGCTTAATTCCGCTGGGCGCACTCGGCATGACGGTGATGGCTGCGCTTGTGGGCGCTGTGCCGCACACTTTTTATTCCGCGCTCACAGTGCTTGCTGGGCTGGGGATTTTTGGCGGCTTGGTGGCCGTGCCCATCAACGCCATGATCCAACATCGTCCTGCGCCGGACAACAAAGGCGGTATCATCGCCGCCGCGAACCTGCTGTCGTTCATTGCCGGAGCGGCTGCTTCTGGAATGTATTTCGGACTTGCACGTTACGGCCATTTGCATTCGCCGGGAGTGTTCGTGGCCGGAGCTGCGTTCACGCTGGCCGGAACGGTTTGGGTCCTTTATCTCTTGCCGGACTGGTTCTTGCGCCTGCTGCTGTTCTTCCTCACACACACCATCTACCGGATCAAAGTCATCGGCCGCGACAACATCCCGGAAAAAGGCGGCGCGCTGCTGGTCTGCAACCACATGTCGTTCGTGGACGTGGCGTTGCTCATCGCTTCCACTGACCGGCCAATTCGCTTCCTGATGTTCCAGGCCATTTACGATCAGCCCTTGCTCAAGCCTTTCGCGAAGATGATGGGAGCGATTCCTATTTCGTCCGAGTTGCGGCCGCGCGAGATGATCCGGTCGTTGCGAACGGCGAGTGACGCCATCCGCAACGGCGAAGTTGTCTGCATCTTTGCCGAAGGCCAGATCACGCGCACCGGACAGATGCTGCCGTTTCGTCGCGGACTGGAACGCATCATGAAAGGTGTGGAAGCGCCCATCGTCCCTATCAATCTCCACGGTGTCTGGGGCAGTGTGTTCAGCTTTGAGCGGAACCGCTTCTTGTGGAAGGTCCCGCGGCGCATCCCTTATCCCGTTACCGTCAGTTTCGGTAAGTGGCTGCCAGCGAGTACGCCCGCTGTTGAAATCCGTCGCGCGGTGCAGGATTTACAGTCCGCCGCTTTTGCCGCCGACTACAAACCGAATCGCACGCTGGACAAAACTTTTGTCCACACGTGCCGCCGCTATCCGTGGCGTTTTGCCGCCGCGGACGGACGCGCACCTAAAGTCAGTTTTGGCGGCATGCTGACCAAGGCCATCTTTGTCACGCGACGGCTGAAGTCAATCTGGCAAGACCAGGAAATGGTCGGCATTCTTTTGCCGCCTTCCGTCGGCGGAGCGCTGGTGAACTATGCAGCAGCGCTGCTAGGACGCGTCCCGGTGAACCTGAATTACACGGCGAACAACGAGGTGCTGGCTTCGTGCGCGCAGCAGTGCAATCTACAGACGGTGATCACGTCGAAAGCTTTTCTTGAGCGCTTCCCGGCAATGCAGATTCCGGGCAAGACCATCATCCTGGAAGACGTGCTGGATGGGCCACGACTCGGCGAAAAACTCGCCGCATTCTTTCTCGCATGGACGTTCCCGTATCGCTGGCTAAAGCGCGCTCTCGGCGCCAAGCCGCAAGGCGCGGAAGACCTGGCCACGGTGATCTTTTCCAGCGGCAGCACCGGCGATCCCAAGGGCGTGATGCTCACGCACTACAACATTGATTCCAACATCCGCCAGGTCACTCAGGTCTTTATGCTGCACGGGAAAGACAAAGTCCTGGGCATTCTGCCGTTCTTCCATTCGTTTGGATTCACCGCCACGCTCTGGATGCCCGTGGCTCACGGCATCGGCGTGGTGTTCCATCCCAACCCGCTGGACGCAAAATCCATCAGCGCGCTGGTTTCCAAATACAGCGTCACGTTCTTGGTGGCTACTCCCACATTCTTGCAAGCCTACATGCGGCGATGCTCGCCGGAACATTTCGGCAGCCTGCACTATGTAATGGTAGGCGCGGAAAAATTGCCGGAACGAGTCGCGCTGGCGTTTGAAGATATTTTTGGGATCCGTCCGCTGGAAGGCTACGGCTGCACGGAATGTTCACCGGTGGTTTCAGTCAACGGACGCGACTTCCGCGCTCCCGGCTTCCGCCAGGTGGGCGCGCGCCGTGGGACCATCGGCCATCCACTGCCCGGAGTCAGCGTGCGCGTTGTCGATCCGGAAACTCTCCAGCCGATGGCCGCAGGTCAGCCCGGCATGCTGCTGGTCAAAGGTCCGAACGTGATGAAAGGTTATCTGGGCCGTCCGGAGAAGACGGCGGAAGTACTCATCGACGGCTGGTACACCACGGGCGACATCGCCAACATCGGCGAAGATGGCTTCCTCACTATCACCGACCGCCTTTCGCGCTTCAGCAAGATCGGCGGCGAAATGGTCCCGCATATCAAAGTTGAAGACAAGTTGCACGAACTGGCCGGGGCCACCGAACAAGTCTTTGCCGTGGCCGCTGTCCCCGACGAGAAAAAAGGCGAACGCCTGGTTGTGCTGCATACGCTCAGCGATGAAAAGCTTGCGCCGGTTCTGGAAAAACTTGCCGGCAGCGATCTGCCTGCGCTATGGAAGCCGCGCAAAGACCAGTTCTTTCACCTGGACGCACTGCCCTATCTCGGAACCGGCAAACTCGATTTGCGTGCGATGAAATTGAAAGCAGTAGAATTGGCAGGAGCGCCGGCGTAGTCGCACGCAATTGCGAATCAAAGAATGAACAGCCATTCATTTTAAATCACGTTTGTCATTAACTTTGCTTCACGGCTGTTTAGGTAGTGTCCTGAGACTGTGTTGCTGATTAAGCAGCTTTCCCGGTCTTTTCACTACCCGGTGTTATTTCCCCAGGTCAAACAGGCCAAGGCCATTCGACTCCTGATTGCCAACCCTCGACAAATAGGTGACGATCCATCAATGTGGCCCATGGACGGGACTGAGTTATACGTTGCGTGTCCCGGATGCAGGCTAGTGTCCGTTCATTGCTATGCCGATGTCGCTGATTTTCCTGAAGACGCCCAAACCGTACTCCGTAGAGGTACATTTTGGTTGCGCGTATCATTCCGATGCGGCGAGGAAGGCTGTAACACTCCCGCAGAATTTCACGTCCTAACGGAAATGGCCGACACCGCGCAAACAAAGCGCGACATAACTGCAAAACTGCGCTCCGGATACTGGCGAGGAGACCTGCCGTGTGAGCACTCCATATTGACGACTCCTGATTCCTCTTACAGTCTTGATCGGAGTCGGGGGCGACTAGAGGGATATAACCCAGATCATTCTCGCTGGAAGCGCATACGGTAATGCGTTCCTCTTGCTGAATTGCTAACCGTAGCTTAGGATTGTTAGTCATTATGCCAACTCAAATAAAGGCCTGTCTTTATCTGGTCTCATCGAGACCAGGCGTACAGGACGGTACGACGCTACTCCGGTACAACGAAAAAATAGAATGCGATTTTTGCCCAGAGAAATATTTCTTGGAATACAATCCTCCAGACCTTAGCAGTACCCCAGATGGACTAGATAAGCTTCTCAAGAAGGCCAAAATGGCTGTCAATCAAAGCCATGCGGGAAAACATCCGAGCCCGATCCAGATTCCAGAGATTTGAATCAGCCTGCGATCCCCCGCAGCTTCCCGCGACTTCCCGCGAATTTAGCAACATTGTGTTAGGACACTACCGCTGTTTACATCCGGCAAGAGTAATGCCAGAATAACCGCCGGCCTGCCCTCCAAAAAAGGGCCTTCATGTCTACCACGGGATCCATCGACGAAGGCGTACTACACCGGCAATCCCTGCTGGTTCGTTTGGTCATAGCCTTGCCCAACTGGGGACTGCGCGTGGCCCTCTGGGTACTCACCCGGGTCATCTATCGGATCAAAATCCTGGGCAAGGAAAACATTCCGCACAAAGGCGGAGCGATGCTGGTCTCCAACCACATGTCGTTCGTTGACGTGGTGTTGATCGGCGCGGCAGTGAACCGGCCCATACGCTTCCTGATGTTCCGCGACGTGTATGACAATCCCCTGATCAAGCCGTTTGCGTTGCTGCTGCGGGCGATTCCGATTCCGACGGAGATGCGTCCGCGGGATATTATTCGCGGGTTCCGCGTGGCCAGTGACGCCATACGCGCCGGAGAACTGGTTTGCGTGTTCGGCGAAGGCCAGATTACCCGTACCGGCTCGATGCTCCCGTTCCGCAAAGGCATGGAGCGCATCGTCCGCGGGCTGGACGCACCGATCATTCCCGTGAACCTGCACGGCGTCTGGGGAAGCATTTTCAGTTTTGAACGCGAACGCTTTCTGTGGAAAGCTCCGCGCCGCATGCCCTATCGCGTGACGGTGAGCTTTGGTAAATGGCTGCCGTCTTCGGCCACTACATCGGAAGTCCGCCGCGCGGTGCAGGAATTGCACGCGGCCGCCTTTGAAGCCGACCGCACCGCCAATCAGACGCTGGATCGCGCGCTGATACGCACCGGACGCCGCTACGCGCTACGTTTTTGCATGGCCGACGCGCGCTTCCCCAAAGTCAGCTTTGCGGACATGCTGTTGAAGCTTATCTTCGTCACGCGGCGCATACGTTCGCACTGGATAGACCAGGAAATGGTGGGCGTGTTGCTTCCGCCGTCGGCCGGAGGCGCGCTCGTCAACTTTGCCGCCACGTTACTGGGCAAAGTTCCCGTGAATTTGAATTACACCGCCAGTACGGAAGTCCTGGAATCCTGCGCGCAACAATGTAATTTGAAGACGGTGGTCACTTCCAAGCTGTTCATGGAGAAGCTGGCGGCCATCAATAAGATTGAAGTGCCGGCGCAAACCATTTATCTGGAAGACGTGCTGGCCGGCCCCAAGACCAAGGAAAAGCTGGCGGCACTGTTCATCGCGTTCTTTCTGCCGTACACGCTGCTCAAGCGCGCTCTGGGCGCGCGGAAGCGGACGACCGAAGACCTGGCCACCATCATCTTTTCCAGCGGAAGCACCGGCGACCCGAAGGGCGTGATGCTTTCGCACCACAACGTGCTGGCCAACATCCGGCAGATGACGCAGGTATTTTCCTTTACCAGCGAAGACAAGCTGCTAGGCATCCTGCCGTTCTTCCACGCTTTTGGTTTCACCGTGACCATGTGGCTTCCGGCGACGTACGGCATCGGCGTGGTGTTCCATCCCAGTCCGCTCGACGCGCAGATCATCGGCGAGCTCACGAGCAAGTACAAAGCCACGTTCCTGATTGCCACGCCCACATTCCTGCAGGCCTATATGCGGCGCATTCCGAAAGAGGATTTTGCCAGCCTGCGCTGCGTGCTTGTCGGAGCGGAAAAACTTTCTGAACGCGTGGCCCACGCGTTTGAAGATACGTTTGGCGTGCGTCCTCTGGAAGGATATGGCTGCACGGAGTGCGCTCCGGTTGTCGCTGTAAATATCTTTGACTTCCGCGGACACGGCGTTCACCAGCGCGGCGGACGTCCGGGGACCATCGGCCATCCTCTGCCGGGTGTGAGCGTACGCATTGTCGATCCCGATACTGGTCAGCCTTTGCCCGCCAACACTTCGGGCATGTTGCTGGTGCGCGGACCGAACGTGATGCAGGGTTATCTGGGACGTCCGGAAAAAACCAGTGAGGTTTTGAAAGACGGCTGGTACACGACCGGCGATATTGCCGCCGTGGCCGAAGACGGGTTCCTTACCATCACCGATCGCCTCTCGCGTTTCAGCAAGATTGGCGGAGAGATGGTCCCGCACGTGAAAGTGGAAGAGACGCTGCACGAAATCGCGGAAACAGCGGAACAGATTTTTGTGGTTTCCGCGGTGCCAGACGAAAAGAAAGGTGAGCGCCTTATCGTTCTGCATACGCTCACCGATGCACAACTTGCACCAATTTTAGCCAAGCTGGCCGAATCCGATCTGCCTGCTCTATGGCGTCCGCGCAAAGACCAGTTCTTCCACGTGGACGCCCTGCCTTATCTCGGCACCGGCAAGCTCGACCTGCGCGCGCTGAAAATTCGTGCCTCCGAAATGGCGACGCCGGTGGCGAGTTAGCAAATAGCAATTGGCAAATAGCCAAACCGCTCAACCACAAAGGACACGAAGTATCACGAAGGCGCGGACGAGAAAACGGCCTTTGTGTTCCTTCGTGTCCTTTGTGGTTAGAACAACCGTTAGCCATTAGCTCTTGCTTTTGGGTTTAGAGCCAATGGCTCGGTGCTTCTTGGTTGCGGTTTTGGTTTGGCTAATTGCTAAGTACCAATTGCTAATTGCCTTTCTCACCAGACTGTCCGCAGCAAGACACACACGCTCGACATATAATGGACGCATGAAGAAAGTGGTCCGCGCCGTTTGCCCGCATGATTGTCCAGACGCTTGTGGAGTCCTGATCACCGTGGAAGGCGATCATGCCACCAGGATCCAGGGCGATCCCGCGCATCCCGTCACGCAGGGGTTTTTGTGCGCCAAGGTCACCAAGTACCTGGACCGCGTTTATTCGCCGGACCGCGTTCTGTATCCGATGCGGCGCAACGCGCCCAAAGGAAAAGGCAAGGGCAATGCCAGCGACTTCACGCGCATCAGCTGGGACGAAGCTCTCAACGAAATCGCCGCGCGGCTGAAGAAAACGTCCGACGAATTCGGACCGGAATCGATTCTTCCTTACTCTTACGCCGGCAACATGGGTGTGCTGGGTTACGCCGGGATGGCGTTCCGATTCTTTCACCGCCTGGGTGCGTCGCAACTGAACCGGACCATCTGCGCAACAGCCGGCGCGGCGGGCAACATGTCCGTTACCGGACGCAACATAGGCACGGAGCCGCAACAGTTTGCAAAATCGAAGTACATCATTGCGTGGGGCGCAAATATTCACGGGACGAACATCCACCTGTGGCCGTTCATCGAACAGGCGCGCCAGAACGGCGCCAAGTTAGTGGTCATCGATCCGTATGTCACGCGTACAGCTAAAGCCGCGGACTGGTACCTGCCGATCAATCCCGGCACGGACGTAGCTCTGGCGCTGAGCTTGATGCACGTGATCATCAACGAGAGCCTGCATGACGCCGATTACGTGAACAAGTACACCGTAGGCTTTGAGCAACTCAAACAGCGAGTACAGGAATATCCGCCGGAAAAAGTTGCCGTGTGGACCGGAATCTCCGCCGATGACATTCGGAAGCTGGCGCGCGAATACGCGACTTCGACCCCAGCGGCGATTCGCGTGAACTATGGCGTACAGCGCGCGGAAAATGGCGGCTCCGCCGTGCGGGCCATCGCCATGCTGCCGTGCATTACCGGATCGTGGAAAGAAGTTGGCGGCGGGCTGCAGCTTTCGCTGAGCGGATCGTTCGCAATGAACAACGCGGCCCTGGAACGTCCGGACCTGATGGCCAAGAGTCCGCTGGGGCGGGGCGCACGCATGCTCAACATGGTGGAACTGGGGACGGCGCTGAATAACTTAAACGATCCGCCGGTGAAAGCCGTATTTGTATTCAACTCAAACCCCGCCGTGGTGGCGCCGGACACCAACGCGGTAGTCCGCGGGTTCTCCCGGCCCGATTTATACACGGTGGTGCACGAGCAATTCTTTACTGACACCACGCGCTACGCGGACATTGTTCTGCCGGCAACAACGTTCTTTGAACATAAAGATCTGACCAAGGCTTACGGGCATACGTTTGTCCAGGTATCAAACCAAGCGATTGCGCCGCTGGGGGAGTGCCGGTCAAATCACGAAGTCTTCTCTGATCTTGCCGTGCGCATGGGCTTTACCGAACCGTGCTTCCGCGAAACCGTGGACGAAATGATTGACCTGGCGCTAAAACCGGCCAGCGGCAATCCCAAGCTCGACGGATGGCTCAGCGGCATCACCAGGGAACGGCTGGAAAAAGAAGGCCACGTGCGGTTGAACTTTGGCGTCGGCGACGAGCCTTTTCTCCCATACGCGCAGGGCGGCTTCTTTACTCCCAGTGGAAAGGCCGAGCTTTACAGTGAAATGCTGGCCAGCCAGGGATTGGACCCGCTTGCATCTTTCGTCGCGCCCAAGGAATCGCGCCACTCGGAAATGGCCAAGACGTTCCCTCTTGAACTGCTGTCCCGCAAGGCGGACAATTTCCTGAACTCCAGCTTCTGCAATGTTGATTCGCTCAAAAAGATGGAAAGCCCAGACCTGCTGGAGATCCACACGCAGGACGCGCAGCGTCGCGGAATTCGTGAAGGCGATTGGGTCCGGGTATTCAATGACCGTGGCGAAGTCCGGCTGAAGGCCCGTGTGAACGGCTCTGTCGCTCGAGGCGTGGTGGCCGCGCGGCTGAATTGGGCGGCGCTGGCGCCAGACGGCAAATGCATCAACGTGCTCACCTCTGAGACGCTTACCGACCTGGGTGAAGGCCCGGCTTTCTACTCGTGCCTGGTGGAAGTCGCGCCCATAGAAGC
>Ga0209069_10000475_pt1 | contig 18322 bp, 16 predicted proteins | sample Str013_2_FD_187202 | JGI IMG/M metagenome (GOLD analysis project Ga0209069, IMG submission 187202) | Freshwater sediment microbial communities in response to fracking from Pennsylvania, USA - Straight Creek_MetaG_SC_2013 (SPAdes) (version 2) | ecosystem: Environmental > Aquatic > Freshwater >...
GTCGGCAAGCTGGCTACGCCGGAAGATATCTTTCTTCCTCCGGACGAATGGGATGCGCTGATCGCCAAGAAGCCCGGCGGCGATCTGGAGCAACTTGGCCTGCTACGCATTGCGCAGGCAGAAAACAAGCTCGGTCTGGTGACCGCGCCCGAAGTTACCGACGGCAATTTGATCGAATTTGCGTCGCAACCGACCTCGCGTTTTCACGGCTCAGTGCCGGGCATGATTGAAGAAGTAAAAAAGCTCACGGCCACGGGCCAGCGCGTGATGTTTGCCGCGCCCAACACCGGAGAAATGGAACGCCTGGCGGACATCTTTACGGAATATCAAGTCCCTTTCCGCATGGGTACGCGCCAGCCCGCGCCGGGCAGCGAAACATATCTGGACGAGACTGCTTACTTTTCCGGCGATCTGCTCACAACAACCGTCGTCAAAGCGCAGGTGCCGAGTGGCTTTGCGCTGCCGGAATCGCATCTGGTGGTGTTTGGCGCGCAAGATCTGTTTGACGATTCCGAGATGACTCCGCAGCCGTTGCGTCGCAAATCAAAGACCGCGGCCTTCATGTCCGACTTCCGCGACCTGGCGGTGGGCGACTTTGTAGTCCACGTGGAACACGGCATCGGCATGTACCAGGGGCTGAAGGAAATCATGCAGGGCGACGTGAGTGGCGAATACATGGTGCTGGAATTTGCCGAAGCCGCCAAGCTCTACGTGCCGCTCACGCGGCTGGACTTGATCCAGAAATACCGGTCGGGTGAAGGCGCCGCGCCGCAGCTGAGCCGCCTGGGCGGCCAGGCGTGGGCCAAAACGAAAGCGCGCGTGAAAGCGGCCATGAAAGACATGGCCGACGAGCTACTCAAACTCTACGCCGCCCGCAAAGCGGCACAAGGCCACTCGTATGCTCCAGACTCGCAATGGCAAAAAGAATTTGAAGATTCGTTTGAGTTCAACGAAACCGACGACCAGTTGACCGCCACGGCGGACATCAAGCGCGACATGGAGTCCACGTTGCCCATGGACCGCCTGCTCTGCGGCGATGTTGGCTATGGCAAAACGGAAGTCTCCATGCGCGCGGCGTTCAAGGCCGTGCAGGACAACAAACAAGTCGCCGTGCTGGCGCCGACAACGGTGTTGACCTTCCAGCATTTTGAAAATTTCAAGCGCCGCTTTGCCGCTTTCCCTATCACTATAGAAATGATGTCGCGCTTTCGCACAGCCAAACAGTTGAAAGAAGTTGCGGAGCGCGTGGAACAAGGGAAAGTCGACATCCTGATCGGCACGCATCGAATTCTCTCAAAGGACGTAAAGTTCCAGGACCTGGGCCTGGTGATCATTGACGAAGAGCAGCGCTTCGGTGTCCGGCACAAGGAGCGGCTGAAACAGCTGCGCAAGGAAGTGGACGTGCTGGCCATGTCCGCCACGCCGATTCCGCGCACGCTGCACATGTCCATGGTGGGACTGCGCGACATGAGCGTGATTGAAACGCCGCCCAAAGACCGCATGGCCATACAAACGGTCGTCGCCGGATATGACACCGCGCTGGTTCAAGCCGCTCTGGAACACGAACTGGAACGCGGCGGGCAGGCATACTTCGTCCACAACCGCGTGGACACGATTTACGAAATGGCTGCCAAGCTTCAGGAACTGGTTCCGCGTGCGCGTATTCTCGTTGGTCACGGGCAGATGAGTGAAGGCGAACTGGAAAAAGTGATGTACGGTTTTGTACGGCACGAAGCGGACATCCTTGTGGCGACCACCATCATTGAAAACGGCCTGGACATTCCGCTGTGCAACACCATCTTTATTAACCGCGCGGACCGTCACGGACTTTCGGAGCTTTACCAGCTCCGCGGACGCGTCGGCCGGTCGAACCGGCGGGCGTATGCGTATTTGCTTGTACCGTCCGACACGGAGTTGACGCCCGTTGCGCGGCGACGGCTGGCGGCGTTGAAGGAATTTTCTGATCTGGGTGCGGGCTTTAAGATTGCGGCTTTGGATCTGGAGCTGCGCGGCGCCGGCAACCTGCTGGGCGGCGAACAGAGCGGCAACATCGATGCCGTCGGCTTTGAGATGTACACCGGCATGCTGGATCGGGCCATCCGCGAACTGAAAGGCGAAGACCTTCCCGACAAGGTCAGCACGCAGCTTAACCTGGGAATCGACCTGCGCATTCCGACCGGCTACATCACCGAAGAAAACCAGCGCCTGCGCATGTACAAGCGCGCCGCCGGGGCGGAGAGCGAATCGGCGATTGAAGACGTCCGCAAGGAATTGCAGGACCGCTACGGCGAGCCGCCGATCCAGGTGCGCTACTTGCTGTCTGCCGCGTCATTGAAACTGCTATGCGAGCGAGTCGGTGTGCTGACCATTGACCGCAAGCGCGACTTGGTGACCATTAAGTTTACGGAAGAAGCCAAGATTGAACCGGAGCTGCTGGCAAAATTTGTCGCGAAGAATAAGGGAGCGCAGTTTTCTCCGGGCGGCGTGCTCAAGTTCAATTTGAAGTCCACCCAACCGGAAGCAGTGATTGACCAGATCAACGGCCTGCTGAGAGAGTTGAGCGCGGAAGCGGTAAAGGTGTGGATGGAGTAGCTAAGACGCCAATTGTGCCGGCATTTCGTCGTAGGTACGATCGTGTAGTAGCCGACCTGTAAGATCTTTCCGAACGCCTCCCCACTGTTTAAAGAAAAAAGGCACTGAGGCAGAACGACACTGGCGAAAAACTTCCTCAACCCACGCTTCTTCCATCTTTCTCGCCCGCGGTCCTGATTCTCCCCCAACAATCACCCACTGCACACCTTTAAGGTTCACCGTTCCAAGGCTACCGATCAGCGGCTCAACAGATAGGAACCGAACTGCAGCTGGTACCTGGCGCAAATGATTAATTCGGTAAGTGACTCTCGCGTCTTCGACACTTACACCCATCCATACGTTCGCGGGCCACGGGAGGCGCTTCGCAAGCGTTGCAAGCCGGTCACTCCGCTTCGTAAGGATTTGAAAGGTATGTTGCGGACAGGCTTCCATCGTCCGAAATACCTTGGAAATGAATTCCTCTGGCACGTCCTTGTGAAAGAGATCACTCATTGAATTTACAAAGATCAATTTCGGTTTCTTCCACCTCTTCGGCAAATCTAAGATGTCGGGATGGAGTTTCAAATCAAAGCCGGTTTGGTATCGGGCAGCGCCCATTCGCCGCAGTCGGTTTGCGAGACGCTCAGCGTAGCAGTTCTTACAGCCCTGGCTGATCTTGGTGCAACCGGTAACGGGGTTCCACGTTGCCTGTGTCCACTCAATGTGTGATTGGTCAGCCATAAGCTCAGTGCTCCATGAGGTACCTGGCGATTTTCAGGCCAGTCTTCGCCCCTTTTTCATTTCCTGCCGCAAAACAGAAAAGATACAACGGACTATTGCGTGAATTGTAGAGGATGTGAGGTTCGGCGGCATCGACAAATTCTTTTTTTAGTTGCCGGAGAAAAAACTGCGCGATTTTCTTTGTGTCGGCAATTTTTTCTATTCGCTCTAGGCCCTCGAACCCCAACAATGTGCCCTTGTGACTCGTGTAGAACTCCGTTTCCCAATCTGGAGTCCCGAAAATCTCCGTTAACCGCTTCGCCCATGAGGCAGGAGGTTTCTGAATCTCTTACCAGCATCCTGTTGACTGCAAATATCGGGAAGAGTAACCAAAGATCAATCGCCCGCGTCGCCGCAATTAGCTTGATTGTTGCCCATTGCACGTTGGCACCAAACGGATCGAGGAATACAACCGCTCGAGATTTGCTAGTGTCCAATTCGCTGCACCACCTTCGCAAAAAGACATTGGCATCTTCGTTCTTCACTCCAATATCGCGCGTGGCAAAATCCGCCTTGATTTGTAACAACTCGTTAAACCGTTTCTTGTCTTTCTCTACAAAAATATAATGATCAAACTGGGGCTCAACTTCTAAAGCACCACGAGCGCTCCCTTTTTGGTAATCCTCGACACCCTCTTGTAGTTGCGGGAAAAGCCCGGCTAGTGGCCAATCCGGAGCAACTAAAGTGCCGGTTCCTGCAAACGCGTCAACATAAGTTGTTTCAAAAAACAATGCTTGAGGATTCTTAGTGAAGATGGTGGTGTAGGCATGCAGGTATTTGGAAAGTAGCTCTAGTTTTTCCTGCGTCCACGAACCGCCAAAGAGTCGCTGTTGCGTTTCTTTCGCCATTGATTCGCCATCTAGAATATGGCATCCTGGGCTGAATCACAAGCCATTTTCCGCCTGGGAACCATCAAAACTATTAACTTTTTACTTCGCTCTTGAAAGGGAAAACGCCAGGGAATAGACCCTCTACCACGCCGCATTCGTTCGGCACTTCTTCTCAAACATCCCTTTGCCGCACTGTTCTAAAGTTGAACACGCGCAGTGGGTCATCATGCTTTGCAGCAGGTCCTGCATTTCTTTAATCTGCGCAGCCATCACTTCCAGTTCCGAGAGTTTCTTTTGCGAGAGTTTTTTCCAGCGTTCTGAAGCCGTGGCAACTTTGCGAAAACCGAAAAACAGCTGACGGATTTCATCCAGCGAGAAGCCCATCTGCCGCGCACGCTGGACGACGGCCAGGCGGTGCAGAACGGACGAATCGTAGCGGCGCTGTCCGCTGCTGCGCGTGGGTTTGGGCAGCACGCCGATTTCCTCGTAATAACGAATGGCCGAAGGCTTGAGGCCGGTCTGTTGCGCGACTTCAGATATCAATAAGAGCGGCATGGGGCTTTATTCTAAGGCCGCCCTCGCGGGCGGATGGCGCAAGTGACTGAATCAAAACAGAAAATAAATCTTGCCTTCAAGTCAGCTTGAAGTCCTACCTTGGAAGAGCGGTCGCGGTGAGTCACGCCTCCGCACCCGAAGTTAGACACACACAAGATTAGAGACAGCGAGGTCCGTCACATGAAAATCTTTTTGATCGTTGCCATCACGGTTGCCGTTCTGGGAGCGTATGCGGTTTCCGCAAAGAAAAGTTTTGCCCAGCAAACCGCTGGGCAGAAACCCGCCGTTTCTGGAATGAGCAAGCCCGAGCCACCTACAACCTCCGGGTTCTATTGCAACCGCAAGGCGCTTACGCCGGAACAAACCAAGCACAAAGAAGAACTGGGCAAAGCGTTGCGCGACCAGCGGCGCAGCGTCCGCGAGTTGCCGGACGGCTTCACTTTCGAGTTGCCGTTTAATGCCGCTAACTTTCAGGCGGCCGCGGAGTGGGTGAGCATGGAGCGTGCGTGCTGCCCGTTTTTTGAGTTCGATCTGCGCCTGGAAAGCGACCAAGGCACATTCTGGCTGAGCCTGAAGGGAAAAGAAGGAGTGAAGCAGTTCATCCGGGCTGATTTGGGGCCGTGGCTGGAAAAGGTGAAAGCGGAGTTGTAAGCACCGGCAAGAGGGAGAATCCAATGACAAAAACAAGCCGAAAGTTGGTTCTGATTTTTTTCTTCGTAACTGGCGGCCCGCCAGCCAGCTTCTGTGGCGCACAAGCACAGCCGAATCAGCTCGACGATCACATTGCGTTACGCCTTGTGGTTGACGACTGGGTCACCAACGCCGAGACACACGTGATGCGGGTCGCGGATGCCATGCCGGAAGACAAGTACTCCTTTGCTCCCGCGGGTGCTGGCTTTAAGGGAGTGCGCACCTTCGCGCAACAGTTGAAGCATCTGGCGGCCAACAACTACTATCAGGCCGCCATCATGCTTGCTCAGGAACCGCCGGAGGGCACCAAGGGCGAAGTTGGTCCGGATTCGGTAAAGAGTAAAGCCGAGGTGATGATGTATGTGAAAGGATCATTTGAGTCTCTGCATAGAGCGGTGGCTACTGTTGACGAGAAGAACGTGGAGCACCCGATTCCGGGAACGTCAGGTACATGGCAGCGTTCATCGGTGGGCCGGACGGTTGACGCCGTGGCCCATTCTTTTAACCACTATGGGCAGCTGGTGGAGTACCTGCGCATGAACAACATTGTTCCGCCAGACAGCCGCTAGGGTGGCGCAATCTTGGGGATAGAATAAGCCGGTCATCCACAGGTTCGTGGATAGGGACCTCTCGCTCCGCTCGAGATTTAAAAACTATATCCCCACGGCACCGTAGTCCGTGTCAGTCTCGGTGTCGCGGACTTTGTCTTTTTCGTAGGTGCGGTACGGGTTGCGCTGGGTGCCCACGCGGCGCTTGCGGAGTTCAAATCCCGCATAGAGGCCTCCCGCCAGCACGGCGGCAGTGAGCGCGCCAATGGCCAGAATGCGACCAGAACTGCCGAGAAGTGAACTTCCTTCGTCTTCTGCTTCTTGTTGCAAGTCGGCCTCCTTAATTCTGAAAACAGGCGCAGTGCTGGAACCAAGTCCGAGCGCGTGGCGAAAGTCGTTGACGGCAGCTTCCCCGCCGCGTTCCAGCGCGCGGTAAGAACTCAGGGCCGCATAAGAAAGCGGGACGCGCAGGTCCTGCCCACCATTGACCACTGCATGGTCCACCGCGCGGTCGCGTTGCTGTTCGAGAAGCTCTTCAATCGCCGATTCCAACGCGGCTGGTTTGGCCCACATGGCGCGAAACGCCACGCAGCCGGATTTATCGATCAGGAACGCGGGGTTCGGAAGTCCGGAATATTTGCGATGGATGGTTCCGCGCAGGTCGTCCACGACCACGCGCATGGCAAGATTCTCTTCAGCCCGCAGAAGCAGGGCCGCGCGGACTTTGTCATCGGCGGTGCGGTGCGCGGGAATCTGGTCTCCGGGATGGGCTTCACGCACATAAACAAAGATGAATTGGACAGGCGCGCCGCTGAACTGGCTGCACAACCGGTTAATGCCGCCCATGGACGCCGCGGTCATGGGACAGGTGGCCGAACCGAATACGAGAAGAACATTCATTTTGCCGCGAAAATCGCTGAGCTTGGCGGTCTTGCCGTCAAGGGTGACGCCTTTGAAGTCCGGCGCGCGCTCACCCGGCTCGGGCCCGGCGAAATCTGCTTTTTCCAGCAAGCCCAGGAGTTCGCGGGTGAAGTGCGGGTAGTTATAGTCGCTAAAACCCATAGTTATCCCCAGAAGCCATCCCAAAATCATCAGATGCGGAATATCTTGCCTTTGTTTTCTAAGCTAACCTGTCTTAATTCTTTTGACCACGATAAAATTGTAGCTTCGTCAGCCTTCAGGCCATGTCTTGCAGGTTGGCGGACGCGGCCCACCTTGGGCGAACGAGTCATTGGAGGAAAAGGATGTCAGCTCTGAAAGCTGGAGAAACGGCGCCTGACTTTGAACTGCCCGCATGCACCGGCAAACAGCGGAGTAAGTTCAAGCTCAGCGAGTTCCAGGGGAAAAAGAACGTGGTACTGGCTTTTTACCCGCTGGATTGGAGTCCAACGTGAACCAATGAAATGTCGGCGTACGCGCGCTACCTGCGCAAGTTCGCCGATCTGGATGCCCAGGTCGTGGGCATCAGTCCCGATTCAATCTACTGCCACATGGCATGGCAGGAAAAATCCATTGGGTGGCAGGAATACCCCCTGGCCAGTGACTACTGGCCGCACGGCGCCACCGCGCAGAAATACGGCATTCAACGGCTGGGTGAACCGCTGCCCGGTATCAATGACCGCGCAATATTTATCGTGGACAAGAAAGGCGCCATCGCCTATACCCGCGTCTACGAACTGGGACAGGAACCTGACTATGACGAAATCGTCAGCGAGTTGGGCAAGCTGAAGTAAGCGTGCAAGGCCCAGCCGTCTGGATCACACGAAAACGCCCTCGTAATGAGGGCGTTTTTATTTTTTAGATCTTAAGTTTTGGGACGCAAGCGACCGCTATTAGTTCTTGCCTGCCTTCTTGGCCGTCACTTTTTCCGGGCTGGACTTCTTCGGCGATGATTTCGCGAGCATGTCTTCAATCACCTGTCCCAGCTTCGCGGGATCGGTGACTTCAACAAAAGGAGTGGTGGCGCCACCGTTGCCGATGACGAATATCGTGGGAGTGTGCGCCAGCCCGACCTTGTTGCCCAGATCGCGGTCCGCAAGGATCTTGGCCTTGAGCTGGCCATCCGGATCAAGCAGGAAGGGCAAGGGCGACTTATTGTCATTCGCGAATTTGTCGGCGTACTGGCGCAAATTCTGCCGGGTGATCTGCGGTTGGTTTTTATAGATATATCCGCGGAAATCGTCACCCAGTTTCTGTGACTTGGTGTCAAAGAAGCGGGCAAATACCGCAGCGTCAAAGGACCAGGGATGATTGCTGAGCGGGTAGTCATGCAACACCACGGGAACGTTGTACCTTTTGGCCGCTTCCCATAACTGCGGATAGACAAGCGCACAGTTAGGACACTCCAGGTCCTCAAACACGACAATCGCCGCCCGGGCGCCCGGAGGCGGCTTGAGCGATGATCCGTCCGCGGCAAAGGCAGCGGAGAACAACGTGAGCGCGAATGCGGCCAGCACGGACAGAAATACGCAACGGTTCTTCATCCAAACTCCAGGAGGCCTGGCAGGCCGAGTTCTAGCTGGCTTTCTTTACGGTCTTGGTCGTTTTCTTCTTGGCGCCGGCCGCCGGCTTGGCGGGTGCCGCGGGCCCGGCTTTCTTCAACATATCGTCAATGATCTCGCCCATCTTTTCGCGCTCGGTAACTTCCACAAACGGAGTGGAAGCGCCGCCGTTACCGACAATGAAAATCGTGGGCGTGTGCTCGAGACCAATACGCTGTCCCATGGCGTAGTCCTGCTTGATCTTGCCGGCGAGACTTGAGTCGGGGTCCAGCACGAAAGGCACCGGGGTTTTGTTTTCGTCAGCAAACCTTTGCGCGTACTGCTGCAGGTTGGCGGGAGTGATCTGCCGCTGGTTCTTGTAAATGTATCCGCGGAAGTCATTGCCCAGCTTTTCTGACTTAGTGTCAAAGTAACGAGCGTAGACGGCGGCGCGGAAAGACCAGTTGTGAAGAGGCAGCGGAAAATCATGCAACACCACGGGAATATTGTGGGCCTTGGCGGCTTCCCAAACCACGGGGTACGCCAGCGCACAATCGGGGCACTGCAAGTCTTCAAAGACAACAATGGCTACCTTGGCTCCGGCTGGAGGCTTCAGGGAAGATGCATCCGCGGCGAACGCGGCAGCGGCGAACGCGAACACGAACACGAACACGAAAAAAACCACAAGCAAGGTTCTATTACCATTCATAGTAGACATTTTTCCTGCGCAACAATTCCTTTGCGAATTCAAAAGCAATGTAAGTGCGAATGCATATAATTTTAACCCCGGAGAGACACAAACCACTCTCTGAAATTCCCCCGTAGGAGCTAACCCGAGTCACCAAGGTACCGGAGCGGCTTGGGTATGAATTCCAGCAAACTTATGACGAGACAGCGCTTATCCCTTGCATCGACTACCGTTCTTCTAGCCTTCGTGGTTTTTCAGATCAGTATGTTTCTGACCCTCAGCGCAGCGGCGCAAAGCCCAGAAGGCGCGATTGTGGGCACGGTGGTGGATACCTCCAACGCGCGCATCGCGGGAGCGACCGTAAAAGCTTCAGCCAAAGGTTTCGCCCTCATGCGTTCGGTTAAGACGAACGCCGTGGGAGAATTCAGGATTGAATCGCTGCCGCCGGGGACCTACGTGGTCTCGGTTGAAGCCAAGGGCTTTGCCGCGAAGTCTGGGGAAGTAATGGTTGCCGTGACGTCCACGCCAACGGTAAGCGTGAAATTGCAACCGGCATCCGTTCAGCAAACGGTGAACGTGGCCAACCCCGCGTCGCTAACGGCATCGCCTATTGAGACCTCCAGCAGCGTGGTGAAAACCTCCATCGGGCAAGCAGATCTGGAAAGCGTTCCCCTGGCACACCGCAGTTTTGCCAACATCGCGTACCTGGCGCCGATGACCGAACCGGTGGAGCCATCCGATCCGACCAAAGCGCGCATCACCGCTGTCTCATTCGGCGGAAGCTCCGGCCTGAACGTAGATCTCTCCGTGGATGGCGGCGACAACAACGACGACTACATTGGCGGCTTCCTGCAAAATTATTCGCCGGACGCGATGCAGGAATTTACCGTGCGCACGGCGCAGTTTGATGCCGACACGTCGCGCACCAACGGCGGATCGGTGATCATCAGCACACGGCGCGGGACGAACGACTGGCACGGCGGCGCCGGCCTTTATTACCGCAACAAAAACCTGAATGCCCGCAATCCGCTGGACAATCCTGAGCCGAATCCGAAACAGCCTTTCTCCCGCGAGAATTTTGATTTTGAAGGCGGCGGGCCGCTGGTGAAAGACAAGCTGTGGTTGTTTTCCTCGTTCGAATATGTGAACGAAAACGCCAGCGTGGCGTATGGCACGCAGAGCCTGAGCGAATTCAATGCGCTGGCGCAGTTGGCTTCGTCGGGGCAAATTCCGGGGGTGACATCGATCGCCGTGCCGAGTTCGGTGGACAGTCCTTTTCATGATTCGCTGTTTTCCACGCGCGCGGACTACGCGCAATCCAGTCGCTCACATTGGTTCCTGCGCGGATCGTTTGACTTGAACAAGACCGGCAACGACCTGGTGCATGAAGGCGCGCTGCCTTCCACGGGATTTGCGACGACATCGCACTACTACAGCGTGTTGCTCAGCAACCAGATGGAGCTTTCGCCGGAGTGGATCGGGAACTTTGTGTTCCAGGCCAGCGGCTTTCATCACGAAAAAGTTCGCAACTCAAACCTGGGATTTGGGCTGGCGTTCCCGTTCAGCACCACCACGCTGACCACGTCCGGCTTTGAAACATTTGGGGACAACCAGTTCGTTACGCCCATTACGGCGTTCCCGATCCTGCGCGACCAGCAGAAATACCAGTTCCGATATGACGTTGGGCGTTCCACTGGCACGCACTCGCCAAAATTTGGGATCAACTTTATTGACGAGCCGGTCTTGAGCGGACGGCTGTCTGACAATCCTGAAACTTTGTTTATTCTGCCTCAGGACCCGAGTGTCTACCTGGCGAATCCGGGAACGCTGGCGGTGGACCTGGCTGATCCGGCCAACCAAACCACGTCCGCAGGCAACGGCCGCTTCGCGCAGGGCATTCGCCGACTGGGCTTCTACGCGCAGGATTCCTGGCGCATCCGGCCCAGCTTTACGGTGAACTACGGCGTGCGCTATGACACGACGTTTGGCCTGTTCAACTCCAACGGGGCTGATCAGAATTCGAATCCGGCCGTCGCGACGATTGCCGCGCTTGGACTGGCGCTGCCAACTGGCGTTCCGCATGACTACCGCAAGGCGTTCGCGCCACGCTTGGGATTTGCGTGGTCACCGGGCGGCAACGGAACCACGGTCGTCCGCGCTGGCGCCGGCTTCTATTACAACGACCTGACGCAAAACGGCTGGGTTGACGCGTTTCGCGCGGTCGTCCCCGGTGGAGGAGCGTTGCTGGGTTCGGCTGACGCAGGCGCGGTCATTGATCCCGACTACCACTCACCTTATTCCTTACAGGCCAGTGCCGGCGTGGAGCATGCTTTCAACAAGACCTGGAAGTTGAACGTGAACTACGTGCACCAGCAAGGCGTCCACCAGTACCGGCGTTATGAATATGTAGCGAACGACGCTGCTCCGAATGGAACCCTGCCCGCGGGCTCTCCGGCGTTCTCCGTTTTCCGCACGGACAACCGTTCGCGCTATGACGGTGTGTCGTTCCAGGTGAGCCACAGCTTCTCCAGCCGCTTTGATCTCAACGCTCACTACACGCTGGCCAAAGCCACCACGTGGGGAGCAACCGTAGGCGAATTGTTTGACTACGTGAACGGCGTTTCCAACGTGAACAACCCGTTCGGCCCCGGTGATCATGGACCGAGTGGAGAAGACGTCCGCCACCGCTTTGTGCTTTCAGGAACGCTGCACCTGCCCGGCGGATTTGAAGCTACGACACTCTCGCAGTTTGAAAGCGCGCGTCCGTACACACTGGGCACGGGCGTGGACATCAACGGTGACGGCGCAGCCAATGACCGCGCGGTGGTCAACGGAGTACAGACGTCTCTGGACCAGTTCCGCGGAGCCCCGTTTGCCCAAGTGGATCTACGCGTAAGCCGCAACTTTAAAATCGGCGAGCGGATGGCGATCCGCCCGTTCATTGAGTTCTTCAACCTGCTGAACCGGCAAAATCCCGGCAACAACTACATCGCGGACATTGGCGCACTGCCGGTTCCGGGTACTGAGGTGGCCGCCGGAAACGTGACTGACATCTGTCTCAACGCAGATTGCAGTTCGATGCGGCCGATCCGTAGCTTGAATGACCTGCGGATTCCGGGCGGCGCGCTGGGCGATTTCTTTGGACCAGGAACGAACGTAGGAATTCCGTTTTCAGCGCAGATTGGCGTGAAGTTTACGTTTTAGGCGGAAGGCCGTTTACCGCAGAGGACACAGAGAACTCGGAGGAGTGTCTAGCGCGTGAGCTCAGGAATCGCTACAAATTTCTTACCGGGCGAGCTTTGGCCTGCCGTTGAATATTTTTTCAGTAGCACGCGCGTGGCTTCCACGGTGTAGGCACGGTCGGCGCCGAAAGCCAGGTGTCCGCCGTCATGGAGCAAGACGATCTCGCCCTGCTTGCGGCGGCGCGAATCTATTTGCGAAACCACTTTGCGCACAATCGCGTCGGACGATTTCGCGCTCCAGTCAAAACCCGTCACTGACCACATGACGGGTTCCATCCCCAGATGGCGAGCGGTGCGCAACACATTGGGCCGGCGGCCTCCGAACGGCGGACGAAACAACGGCGCCGGCGCACCGATAGCGTCTTCCAGGGCTTTGCGGCAGTCGCCAAGTTCTTGTTGCAGGCGAGCCGCCGAAACAAAGATCAGATTGGGATGCGTATAAGTATGGTTGCCGATGGTATGTCCGGAGGCCTGGATGGCGCGAGCAATCTCCGGACGCTGGCGGACATATTTTCCGATCAGAAAAAAAGTGGCTTTGGCTTCGTGTTTGGCCAGCACATCGAGCAAGCGCAGGGTGTGAGGATCGTTGGGGCCATCGTCATAGGTCAGGGCCAGTTGCGTGGGATCGCTGCCGTGGGTAAGCGTGCGTCCATAGAGCTGCGGCGTGGGCGCCATGCTGGCGTATCCGGCGTAACTGGCGGAGGCAGCGGAAATGAGAGATGTTAAGAGCGCAAGCATCTTCGTGAAATTGAGTAATTTGGTAATTGAGTAATTTGCGTTCAACCCGTCGGCATCGCAATATCACAACAGCTTCGGAACCCAGATACACTCAGCCCAACATCAATTACTAAATTACCAAATTACCCAAATTACCAAATTCTCTCGTCCCAGTTTCCCACAGCGTTTACTCATTCTCCAATTGCCAGCGGACGCGCCGCCATTTATTCTCACGCAGTCAGACAAATTGTTGCGCTTGCTCTTCACTTCATCGTTTTATCGAAAATCATGGCCAAGCTTTTTGAACCACCCCGTTATATAGCCGTTGAAGGACCCATCCGGGTCGGGAAGAGCACCCTGGCCAACGTGATCGCCGACCGCCTGAACGCCCAGCGGGTCATTGAACCGGAGGACAATCCTTTTCTGACGCAGTTCTACAAAGGCAAACCCGGTGCGGCGTTCCAGACGCAATTTGCTTTTATGATCCGGCGGTTCGAACAGCTGCTCAGGCTCGAGGTGGGGCCGCAGTCGCACAAAGCCGTGGTGGCGGACTACATCTTTGAAAAAGATAAAATCTTTGCCTACATCAACCTGACCGACCAGGAACTGGAAACCTACAACCGCTATTACAACCACTTCCGCGAGCAGTTGCCCGTCCCGGACCTGGTGATTTACCTACAGGCCTCGCCCGAGGTGCTGAAGAAACGGCTGCGCAAGAAGAACGTTGCGGGCGAATCCGCCGTGAGTGACGACTATCTGGAAGAAGTGGTCAAGGCGTACGAGCATTTCTTTTTTCACTACACGTCGTCTGACCTGCTGGTGGTGAACACCAACGACATTGATTTCGTGGAGCGCCACGCCGATCTGCAAGAACTGCTGCGCCGCGTGAGCGAACCGATCCGTGGGACACAATATTTTCTGCCGTTGGGATCGCCGGGCGCGGGAACATAGGGCAGCTTTGGCCGATTTGCGGATAAACGCGGAATGAAGATAAGTCCAGCCGCAAATTTGCGGGAAGCCGCGAATTCTCAAGCTAAACCATCGTAGCTTCGTATCTTCGTATTTCGGCAATAACAAAAAGACGCTGCCACCCCCGGCAACGCACCTGAAAGAACTCCGAAAGTGTTAATATCGGTGGCAAGTTTTTCCATCGAATTTAACCAATCTATGTTCAGCTTTGCCCCCAAACGGTGGCTGTATCCGGCTTCCGGCAAGAACAAGTTCCGCCCCGCACGAGCAACGGCAGTGTTGCGCGGCCGCGGCTTCTTTTTTGGGGCCGCAGGCGCTTTTCGCGCCACAGGCGCATTGCTCGCATTGGGCGCTCTGCACTGTTTCTTCGCTCCAATCGCAAGCGCACAGAAAGCTGATCCGTCGGCGCCAGTGGTAGTCCAGCCGGGAGCACCGGGCCAGCCGAGCAAAAGGCTGCCCGCTTCCACCACAGCTCAGTTGCCGCCCCGTTCACATGCCGACGTGCGGTTCATGCAAGGCATGATCATGCATCATGCACAAGCGGTGGAGATGACGGCCCTGATCGGGTCGCACACGGAAAACAAGGACTTGCGGACGCTGGGAGCACGCATCAGGAACTCGCAGGCGGACGAGATTGGGTTTATGAAGCGCTGGCTGACTTCCCGTGGCGAACCGGTTGCGATGCCGATGCCGCAAGAAGTGGAGATGGCGCACCACACCATGTCACACAACACCATGTCACACAACGCCGTGGCCCTGATGCCCGGGATGCTTACGCCGGAACAGATGGAAGCGTTGCGCCAGGCGAAGAACGCAGAGTTCGACAATTTATTCTTGACAGGAATGATTCAGCACCACAATGGCGCTTTGACCATGGTGAAGAATCTGTTCGATACCGCGGGCGCCGGCCAGGATGCCGAACTGTTCAACTTCGCCACCGATGTGGACAGCGGTCAACGCGCCGAGATCAGGATTATGCAAGCCATGTTGGAGAAGAAATCCCCAGAGGAGAAACGATGAACCAAGTGCCCAATCTTTTTCGCGTGACAATGGCCGCGATTATTTTATTTTTTGGTGTGAGCAGTCTGCATGCGCAGGCCCCCGCACCGTCACCTTCACCGGCCGCGCAGCCGCCCGCGGATGAAAAGGAGTCCGCGGTTCCCGTGCTGCCTCCGGGCATGACGGGATCGGACGTCAACGATCCACGCGCCAAGCTTACCCCCGGCCTTTATGACGCGGGCGAAGCAGCGATGGGCATCAAGCATCTCACACTGGTCAAGAAACCTGACGCGTTTCAGCTGGGCACCAACGACCCTGACGATCCGAAAGTGCAGAAGACCCTGGCGATGCTCGGCCGGCCGAGCAATTCGAAAATGCCGAAGCCCATACAACTGGTGATCGCGCAGCTGGCATTTGCCAACTCCGACCTTGCCTTCCAGGGCAACCACTTGTTTCAGGGCAATTTTTACGGCGTAAGCGTCTTTGACATTTCCGATCCCGCGAAAACCAAACTGGTTACATCGCTGATATGCCCGGGCGGGCAGGGCGATGTGTCCGTTTATAAAAACCTGCTTTTCATGTCGGTAGAAATGCCCAACGGGCGTCTGGATTGCAGAGCCCAGGGCTTTCCCCCGGAGCCTGCTCCCGCAGAAGATAAAGACAAAGACGAAAAGAAAGAAGATGACAAAGACAACAAACCTCATCCTCCCGCGGCACAAAAAGAACGTTTCCGTGGCGTAAGAATCTTTGACATCTCTGACATCAAAAACCCCAAGCAGGTGGCCGCCGTCCAGACCTGCCGCGGATCGCACACGCACACGCTGGTGGTCGATCCGAACGACAAAGCCAATGTGTACATTTACGTTTCGGGCACGTCGTTTGTACGCCAGGCGGAAGAGCTGCCCGGATGCTCCGGTGAACAGCCGGACAAAGATCCCAACACAGCGCTGTTTCGCATTGAGGTAATCAAGGTCCCGGTGGCGGCGCCGCAGAATTCGAAAGTGGTCTCCAGCCCGCGCGTGTTTATCGACGCCCGCACCGGCGCGATGAATGGCCTGAACAACGGTGGCACCCACGGCAAGAACGGAATCGAAAAACCGGCCGACACCAACCAGTGCCATGACATCACCGTGTATTCGGCGATCGGACTGGCGGCGGGCGCGTGTTCCGGCAACGGAATTTTGCTGGACATCAAGGACCCGGTTCATCCCAAGCGCGTGGACGCGGTGAACGATCCGAACTATTCGTACTGGCACTCGGCATCTTTCAACAACGATGGAACAAAGGTTGTGTTTACCGACGAGTGGGGCGGCGGACTGGGACCGCGCTGCCGCGCGAACGATCCCAACGTTTGGGGCGCGGACGCAATCTTCAGCGTGAAAGACGGCAAAATGTCTTTCCAGAATTATTACAAGATGCCGGCAGCGCAAGGCGACACCGAAAACTGCGTGGCGCACAACGGTTCGCTGGTTCCTGTCCCGGGACGCGATATCGAAGTGCAAGCCTGGTATCAGGGTGGCGTTTCCATCGTGGACTTCACCGACCCGATGCATCCATTTGAGATCGGTTACTTTGACCGCGGAGCGATCGATCCTAAGCAACTGACGCTCGGCGGCGAGTGGTCGGCGTACTGGTACAACGGCCACATCTACGGGTCAGAAATCGCCCGCGGCCTGGACGTGTTCGAACTCACACCAACCAAGTTCCTCACGCAAAACGAAATCGACGCGGCCAAAACGGTCCACGTCGGCGAGCTGAACGTGCAGAACCAGCAGAAAATCGAGTGGCCGGCGAAACTGATCGTGGCGAAAGCCTACGTCGATCAGCTGTCGCGTTCGCAAGCGCTGCCCGCAGAGAAGATTGCTGAAGTACAAAAAGCGATCCAAAGCGCGGAAACTTCCAAGATGAGCAAAGATTCCACGGCTAAGTTGAAGACCATGGGCGGTTCATTAAAGAAGGACGCGGGCGCAGCCAAGAGCTCGACGGACTCCATGCGACTGAAAGCTCTGGCTGAAATTCTGGAGCATCCGGCGGCATAGCCCGGCATATCGGCGAGTCAAATCCGCGGTGAGCTTGCGTAGAATGATTACGGGGCTTGCCGCGGATTTTCTTTTTGGCAAGATGAAGGAAGCGGAGCCTACCGCGGATTTACGCGGATGAGCGCGGATTGGAAACATGCGGGCCACGAAGCAACGCGAAATCCAAACCAACTTACCTGGTGAGGTGACATGACTCGTCGGCCTGGCAAAGCGAAACAAGGTTGAGCAATGCAGCATTGGATTGACGACAATTTCGGCGTGGTGTTCGCCATCGGCTTCCCGTTGTTTTTCGTCACCATGTGGACCTGCGCCAGCTATGGAGTTGCGTTCCTGGGCGGATGGCGGCTTCTCGCCCAACGGTTCCGCGCGCCGGGCGACTTCTCCGGACAAAAATGGCGCATGGAACGGGCCAGCATGCGCTTCGGCTGCCACTACAACAACATCCTCACGGTGGGCGCGGACCAATTCGGATTGTTCGTCGCTACCTTCATCCTGTTTCGCCCGGGACATCCAGCGCTCTTTGTGCCCTGGACGGAAATCAGTGTCGAGCGCAAGACCCAGCTCTTCTTTTTCAAGGTGGTCGAGCTGCGGCTGGGCCGGTCGGAAAACGTCCCGTTTGCGATCAGAGAAGCGCTGGCCGCTAAACTCGAAGCCGCTGCCGGATCAGGCTGGCCGACAGGCTACGCTCACGCGCTAGAGACGCCGCCAAAGCCGATTGAGTAAGGCAGATGGCTGGCGGCGATCGACGCCGACATTTAGTCGGAGTCCGACATTTAGTCCGAGTCCGGCGTGGCGCGGGCCAGGGAAAGAATCACTCCGCCAAACAAAAGAGTGTCAGCAAAATAGTTGAGCCCTTCGACTTTCACCGCGGTACTCGGATCCGCCAGCGCCGAGATCATCACTGGCACGTAGATGACCGCAACCAGGAACATAATCCAGGAGCCGAGATACGTGGCCGCCATCCGCGTCTTGCGCGCCAAGAGAAAGCAGACGCCGGCAACCACAAGAAATGCGCCCGTCAGGTAGTCGATGATGGCGCGCCCGGGAAGCCACGCGGGCATCTGTTTTTCCAGCGGGACGACGGGAAGTCCCAGCGGATGCAGGAAGTGCTGGACGCCGAAGAAGATCGCGGCCGCCGCAATCAGCACGCGGCCCACGGTGATCAGGTGTTTGCCCCGCCCACGCAATCCGCCCATCGCAATGCCCGCCAGCAC
>Ga0209069_10000476_pt1 | contig 18317 bp, 10 predicted proteins | sample Str013_2_FD_187202 | JGI IMG/M metagenome (GOLD analysis project Ga0209069, IMG submission 187202) | Freshwater sediment microbial communities in response to fracking from Pennsylvania, USA - Straight Creek_MetaG_SC_2013 (SPAdes) (version 2) | ecosystem: Environmental > Aquatic > Freshwater >...
GCGGCGCGGCATTTCGATTGGCGCAACGTCCCGGCGCTGCTTTCCGTGCTGCTGGTGCTCTGCGCGTGGCTCGCTGTCTCTCCCGCACAGGCGGAGAAGATTCTCCATCGCGGCAACATGGCTGAGCCGGGCAGCCTCGATCCTCATCACACGACCGGCCTACTGGAGGCCAACATTCTCGGCGATATGCTGATGGGACTCTACACCGAGGATGCGAACGGCGATCCGATCCTCGGCGCGGCGGAAAGCGCGCAAACGTCGGACGATGGATTGAAGTGGACGTTCAAGATCCGGGATCACAAATGGTCGGACGGCTCGCCGGTCACGGCCGACGATTTCGTCTACGCCCTGCGGCGCGAGATGAACCCGGCGACCGCGGCCGAATACGCCAACGTTCTTTATCCGATCAAGAACGCGGAGAAGCTCAACAAAGGAGGAGGAAAAGTCCCGCTCGAGGAATTGGGCGTGCGCGCGCCCGATGCGAAGACCCTGATCATCGAACTCGAACATCCGGCGCCGTTCCTGCCGCAACTGTTGATGCATCAGACGGCCTATCCGGTGCAGCGCAAAGCCGTCGAGAATTATCCGAACGGTTGGACGAAACCGGGCGTCATGCCGGCCAACGGGCCTTATGTGCTCAGCGAGTGGCGGCCGCACGACCACGTCAAGCTGGTCAAGAACTCGAAGTTCTACGACGCCGCCAACGTCAAGATCGACGAGATATATTTCTATCCCATCGAGGACGATCTGGCGGCGCTGAAAAAGTATCGCGCGGGCGAGCTCGATACGCAGGAACGCTATCCGATCGCGATGCGGGATTGGGTGGCAAAAAACATCCCGAACGAAGCGCATCGCGGGACCGCCTTATGGGCGCAGTACACGTCCTTCAACTCGACGCGAAAACCCTTCGACGACGTGCACGTGCGCAAGGCACTGGCGATGGCGATCGACCGCAAGGCGATCACCGACGGCATTTTCGGCGGGAGCTTCGGCGAGGAGGCTCTCAGCGTACTTCCGCCGGGCACGGCCAATGTCGATCGCTCCGCACAAGTCGAGTGGGCGGGCAAGACGATGGACGAACGGCGCGCCGAGGCGAAACGTCTGCTCGCCGCGGCGGGTTTTGGACCGGAACACCCGCTGCACTTCACTTATAATTTCAGTTCCAGCGTCGACAATCGCCGCATCGCAGTGGCCATGCAATCGATGTGGAAGGACGTCGGCGTTATCGTCGATATCGCGACCACCGAGTCCAAGGTGCATCAGCAACTCATGCAAGCACACGAGTTCGATGTCGCCGGCGACGGTTGGGTCCTCGACTACAACGACGCTAAGAATCAACTCTATTTGTTTCAAACTTCAACGGTCGAGATGAACTACGCCTCGTATCATAGCCCGACGTTCGACGGTTTGCTGAACAAGGCGGATGCCGAGGGCGACGTCAGCGCGAGGGCCAAGCTGCTCGGGCAGGCGTCGGCGAGGCTGCTCGCGGACCTGCCGGTCGCGCCGAGTTTCTTTCCCTACCAGCGCCAATTGGTAAAGCCCTATGTGCTCGGCTGGGTGACCAATCCGCACCGCATCAACCGCACGCGCTGGCTCGACATCGCCGATCGCGTCGGGCCGCAGCAGAACGTCGCCGGTACGCAGAGCGGAGCGCTGGCGTCGGAGGGCGGGTTCTGGTCCTGGCTCGGATCGTGGTTCAGCCCGGACGCTTGGCGAAAGTGGTGGAACGCGTAGCGCCTGTCTCGGCCATGCCTGCGGACGACAATGAAGGAAAACGAAAAATGAGAAACGGGCGAGTCTGGGCGAGCGTGCTGTTGGCCGTCGCGGTGGCGCTTTCCTTCGCGATGCCGGCCGACGCTGCCAAGGTCCTGCGGCGCGGCAACACGGCCGAACCCTACAGTCTCGACCCGCATCGAGCGACCGGCTCGCCCGAAAACAACATCATCGGCGACATGATCATCGGGCTCTATACCGAAGGGGCCGACTCAAACCCGATTCTCGGCGCGGCGGAGAGCGTAACAACGTCGAAGGACGGGCTGACGTGGACCTTCAAGATTCGCGACCATACTTGGTCAGACGGAACGCCGGTCACCGCCGAGGACTTCGTTTTTGCGATGCGCCGCGAGTTGAACCCGGCGACCGCCGCGCAATACGCCAATATTCTTTACCCGATCAAGAACGCGGAGAAAGTTAATAAGGGAGAGGGGAAAGTCCCTGTTGAGGAATTAGGCGTGCACGCGCCTGATCCGAAGACGCTGATCATCGAATTGGAAAATCCCGCTCCTTTCCTGCCGGAGCTTCTGACGCACTACACCTCGTATCCGCTGCCGCGCCATGTCGTCGAGAAATATGCCAGCGATTGGACGAAACCGGGCAACATGGTCTCGAACGGACCCTATGTGCTGTCGGAGTGGCGGCCGCACGATCATGTCAAGCTGGTCAAGAACCCGAAATTCTACGATGCCGCAAACGTCAAGATCGACGAGGTCTATTTCTATCCGACCGACGACGACGGCGCGGCACTCAAGCGCTTCCGCAACGATGAGCTCGACACGCAGTATCGCTGGCCGCTGACGGAGCACAAATGGCTCCAGCAGAATATTCCGAACGAAACCCGTAGCTATACGGGGCTCAACGTGACGTTCACGAGCTTCAACACGACGCGCAAGCCGCTCGACGATGTGCGCGTGCGCAAGGCGCTTGGTGAAGCAATCGATCGCCAAGCGATCGAGCGCGAAGTCTATGGGCATGTCTACGGCGACGAGGCGCTTACGATTCTGCCGCCGGGCACGGCGAACGTCGATCGTACGGCGCAGGTGCCGTGGGCCGGCTTGACGATGGAGCAGCGCAAGGCGGAGGCGAAACGGCTGCTCGCAGCCGCCGGTTTTGGACCTGGACACAAGCTGCACCTCACCTACAGCTACGTCCAGAATCCCGATATCAAACGGGCGGCCGTCGCCATGCAGGCGATGTGGAAAGACGTGGGCGCCGATATCGAAATCAGCGCGACCGAATTCAAGGTGCACTATAAGTTGCTTGAGACGCACAGCTTCGATCTCGCGCAAACGGCCTGGCAGTTCGACTACAACGACGCGAAAAACATGCTCTATCTGTTCGAGAGTTCGACGATCGAGATGAACTATCCGGCCTATAACAGTCCAGCCTTCGACAAGCTGATGGCTCAAGCCGACGTTGAGAAAGATGTAGCAAAGCGCGGCAAGCTTTTGGGTCAAGCCTCGGCCGTGGTGATGAACGACGTCGCTTTCGCGCCGAACTTCTATCCCTATCTGCGGCCGCTGGTGAAAAGCTACGTGCTGAACTGGGTGAACAATCCGCGCGATATTTATCGCACGCGCTGGCTCGACATCGAGAGAAAGCCGGCGCCGGGGCAAAACGTGGCCGGTACATCCGGCGGCGCCTCGGCATCTGAGGGCGGCCTCTGGTCGTGGCTGGGCTCATGGTTCAGTCCGGAGGCCTGGTCCAAGTGGTGGAATTCCTGACACCTTGGTGAGATGCGACCCGCGGCGGTGGCGGGCCAGTTGATTCAGCGGCTAAGTGCGAACGATTTTTTCGGAGAAGGATTTCGACATGGCGCGGCCCGGGAAAAAATGGTTCGCGCGCCTGGTGTGGTTGGCCGTCGTGCTGTTGACGGCAATCGCAGTCGCCGCTCCCGCCGATGCCGCGAAGGTTTTGCGCCGCGGAAACGGCGCGGAGCCCAAAGGCCTCGATCCGCATCATGCGTCGGGCGATCCGGAGAACCAGATCTTCGGCGATTTGTTCGTGGGTCTCTATACTGAGGATGCGGCAGGGCGCCCGATCCTCGGCGCCGCAGAAAGCGTAAACACGTCCAGCGACGGTAAGACGTGGACTTTCAAGATTCGCGATCACAAATGGTCGGACGGTACGCCGGTCACGGCGGATGATTTCGTATATGCCTATCGGCGCATCCTCGACCCGAAGTCGGCGGCAGAGTATGCGAACATCCTTTATCCGATCAAGAACGCCGCAAAGGTCAATGATCCGGAGAGCAAGACGCCGCTGACAGCGTTGGGTGTGAACGCGCCCGATCCGAAGACATTGGTGATCGAACTTGAAAATCCGGCGCCGTATCTGCCGGAAATGCTGACGCACTATACCTGCTATCCGCTACCGCGGCACGTGGTCGAAAAATTCGGCACCGATTGGACGAAGCCCGGCAATATGGTCTCGAATGGACCTTACATGCTCACGGAACGGCGGCCGAACGACCACATCAAAATGGTCAGGAATCCCTATTTCTACGACGCAGCCAATGTGAAGATCGACGAGGTCTGGTTCTATCCGACCAATGACAACAACGCGGCGCTCAAGGCCTACCGCGCGGGCGAACTGGACGTGATCGACCGCTGGCCGTTGACGGAACACAAATGGCTGCTCGCCAACATTCCGAACGAGACGCGGAAATACACGGGCCTGCGCGTGCTCTATACCGTGATCAACATGCGCAAGCCCCCGCTCGACGATCGGCGTGTGCGCTCGGCGCTGGCGCTGGCGATCGATACGGAGGCGATCCAGCGGCAGGTGTTCTTCAATCAACACGGTGTCCCGGCGTTCACGTTGCTGCCGCCGGGCACGGCGAATGCCGACTTGTCGGCCCACGTGCCGTGGCAAGGCCTGTCGATGGACGAGCGGCGCAAGCAGGCAAAGGATCTGTTGCAACAAGCGGGCTTCGGCGCGGAGAAGCCCCTGAAGCTGACCTACAACTACATCAACAATGGCAACGACTTGAAGCGCCAAGCGGTGGCGATGCAGGCAATGTGGAAGCAGGTCGGTGTCGACGTCGATATCGTGGCGAAGGACTTTGCGGTCCACTACGACCTGCTGAAGACCGCGAACTTTCAGCTCGCGGCAGCCGGCTGGATATACGACTACAACGACGCCCAGAACCAGCTGTTCCTGTTCGAAAGCTCGACGGATCAGCTGAACTACCCCGGCTACAAGAATCCTGCTTATGACGCATTGATGGACCAGGCGGGACGCGAGGGCGACGTGGTCGCTCGCGGGAAATTGCTTGGACAGGCCTCGGGGATGGTGCTCGACGACGTCCCGGTGGTGCCGACTTTCTTTCAGTTCGTCAGGCCGCTCGTGAAGAGCTACGTGCTGAATTGGACTGAAAACCCGCGCGGCGTGAACCGCACGCGCTGGCTCGATATCGGCGACAAGCCCGGACCTCAGCAGAACGTCGCCGGCACGGGCGGCGGTGCTTTGACGTCGGAGGGCGGCTTCTGGGGATGGCTCGGCTCGTGGTTCAGTCCCGAAGCCTGGCAGAAGTGGTGGAATTCTTGACGGTCGACACGAATCGGCCACGCTATCGCGCCGCAGTCACCAGCGGCCACGGCGCCTGAAAGGCCAGCCCTGATGAAATATTCGCTTCGCTTGTGCGCGTTCGTCTTGGCGATGGCCTTCGCGCTCGGCGCAGTTCCATTCGCGGCGCAGGCTGCGAAAATCTTGCATCGCGGCAATAGCGCCGAGCCCTACAGCCTCGATCCACACCGGGCCGTCACAGCCGCCGAGAACAACATCATCGGCGACATGCTTATCGGTCTTTATACGGAGGATGCGGCGGGCAAAGCAATTCTGGGTGCCGCGGAGAGCGCCGAAACCAGCAGCGACGGCCTGACGTGGACGTTCAAGCTGCGCAATCATACCTGGTCGGACGGCCAGCCGGTGACGGCGGAGGATTTCGTCTACGCGTTTCGCCGCGAGATCGACCCGAATACCGCGGCGGAATATGCCTCGATCCTCTATCCGATCAAGAACGCGTTCAAGATCAACCAGAAGCAATTCCCGGTCGACAAGATCGGCGTGCGCGCCATCGACGCGAAGACGCTCGTGATCGAACTCGAGAATCCGGCGCCGTTCTTGCCCGAACTGCTAACACACTACGCGACCTATCCGATCCCCAAGCATGTCGTGGAAAAGGTCGGCAGCGACTGGACCCGGCCGGGCACGATGTTGTCGAACGGCGCCTATCTCTTGGCCGAGTGGCGGCCGCATGATCATGTGCGCTTGGTGAAGAATCCGAAATTTTACGATGCGGCGAACGTGAAGATCGACGAGGTGTTCTATTATCCGACGGATGAGGACAACGCCGCGCTGAAGCGCTACCGCGCCGGCGAACTCGACACGCAGGAACGTTGGCCGGTCAACGAACACAAATGGCTGATGGCCAACATTCCGACCGAGGCGCATCATGCGACCGCGCTGAGCGTCAACTTTGTCTCGTTCAACATGACGCGCAAACCGTTCGACGATATCCGCGTGCGCAAGGCGCTGGCGGAAGCGATCGATCGCGAGGCTATCACCAAGGACGTCTATCAAGGTTTCTACGGCGAAATGGCGGAAAATTTTCTGCCGCCGGGCATGGCGAATATCGATCGCTCCGCCAAAGTGCCGTGGACGGGCATGACGATGGACCAGCGCCGCGCGGAGGCGAAAGATCTGCTGGCGCAAGCGGGGTTCCGTGTGGACCATCCGCTCAAGTTTTCCTACAACTACATCAGCATGCCGGATCCCAAACGTGCCGCCGTCGCCATGCAAGCGATGTGGCGCGACATCGGCGTCGAGGTCGACCTGGCGGCGACCGAGGCCAAGGTGCATTGGAATCTGCTGCAGGTGCGCAATTTCGAGGTGGCGCAAAACGGTTGGGTGTTCGACTACAACGACGCCAAGAACTGGTTCTTCCAATTCCAAGCGGCCGCCGTTCAGATGAACAATTCGGCCTATGACAACCGCTCTTTCGAAGCGGTGCTGCGCAGCGCCGATCTCGAAAGGGACTTGGCGGTGCGCGGCAAGCTCCTGGGCCAAGCCGACAGCAAACTCCTGACCGATCTGCCGGCCGTGCCGCAGTTCTTCCCGTACACGCGGCATCTGGTGAAGAGTTACGTGCTGAATTGGATCGACAATCCGCGCGACGTCAACCGGACGCGGTGGCTCGACATCGGTCCCGGCCAGGGCGCGCCGATAGCGGGCGCAAGCGCCGACGCGCAACGCCACAGCGGCTTCTGGGGTTGGGTCGGCGCGTGGTTCAGCGCCGACGCCTGGCAAAAATGGTGGAATTCGTAGCAGCTCGCGCTACAGCCGTTAGAGCGTCAACCTGAAGTCGCCGACCAACGCGCCCGGCAGGCGCATGCTGTCGACCGAGCGCCGGCCATAAGTACCGGTGTCCAGGATCATCTCACGTTCGGACGTCAATCCCAGCAACTCGCTCCCCAGCATGCGATAGATCGTGTCGTCAAAGCGCATGACATTCAGCGGCGCGACGATTTCTCCACCTTCGACCCACATCGAGGCAAAGCGCGTCAAACCGGTCAACCGGCCGTTGTTGCGATCGGAGTAGTTCAGATACCAAAGGTTCGACAGATAAACCCCGGTGCCAAGCTCGCGCAGGATTTCGGCGCGCGGCAACGCGCCGCCCGCCATATCAAGCGATTGCGGTTGTTCGGACTCGTTCGCCCCGTTTGTCGCAACGCCGTATTCCGCCGACGCCCGGGGACTCACAAGACATTGGTCGCAAACGCCACGAGCGATCAGCGAAACCTTCCCCGGCCTGAGGAAGCCATCTTGTTGAAAATCGGGCGCAACGCCGGCCGCAGTGTTCTCATCCAGGGAGACTTGCTCGGCGAGTCGATCGATGCCGTCGAGCGAGCGCAGGAACGGCGTTGAGCGTGTCTTGTGGGTCTGGAGGCCGAATGCGCCCCAGCCCAGCCAACCCCATATTTCCGCGAGCGCGGCCGGCGCCAGATAGGCGCGATAGCCTCCCGGCGGTACCGTTTTCGGCGGCCGCGACAAAACCGCAAGCGTGCGCGCGGCGTCTTCCACAATCCGCTCGAACTCGCCGTCGCGCCACTCAAAGCCGGCATAGTTCTCCTTCACCGCCTTATCGGCCGAATGGTAGAAACACCAGTCGAGATTGAAACTGTCGGCGCTGTGCCAATTGCGTTGACCCAAGCTGTTGGCGAAGCCATAGGCGGTGCGACCGGCGGCGTAAATGCCGACCATGTCGCGTCCTTTGCCGGCGCGCCCTATCGCGTCGATCGCTTGCCCTCGCGTCGGCAGTTTCGTTTCGGCAACGTGCGCGCTCGACTGCGGCGATGAATTGAACAGCAAGAAGGGATCGTCGGGGGTGGCGGCGAGCGCCTCACGCGCATCGGAGACCAACGCCGCGACGCGCGATTCGTCTTCGGCCTTGTCGCCGGTCAAGCGCATCGCAGCGGACGCCCGCTTTCGCCCGTCGATCAGATCGACGGCGAGTTCGATATCCGTGACCGAGCCCGGTTGGCGAACGGCCGAGCGATTGAAGCGCAGAAAGTCGGACTGCTCGGCGTAGTAGTTCGACAGGCTTACTTCTTTGCCACGCGTCAACTCCGCCACGCGGGCAGCGATGTCATGAAAGTGCTGTTGGAAGTTCATGCCACCCCGCCGAAGACATCGACATCGGCAAAGAGGCAGGCCGGGGTTGCATGCCCGACAGGCACCGCCTGGTTCGGCTCGCCCTTGCCGCATTGCGGGGCGCCGCCGATGAAATAGCTGCTCCGGTCGCCGACGCCCTTCAACGAGCGCCAAAAATTCGAGGAGATGCCGCGATAGTTCGGGTTGCGCACAACCTCGGTCAAGCGACCGTCCTCGATCATCTGGCCCCATTCGCAGCCGAATTGAAATTTGTTTCGCGAATCGTCTATCGACCAGGAAAAATTCGTTTCGGCATAGATTCCGCGCTCGACCTGAGCGATGAGGTCGTCGAATTTCGAATTACCGGGTTCCAAATTCAGGTTGGCCATGCGGTCGATCGCCGGGCGATTCCAAGAGCAGGCTCGGGCATTTGCCACGCCGTCGAGGTTGGCGCGGTGCTGGCTCGTGGCGCTGCCGAGAGGACGGGCCAAGACGCCGTCCTTGATCAGATATTCCTTTTGCGCCCGCCGGCCCTCGTCGTCGAAGGCGTAGGACGTCGCCTCACCGGCCTCGGCCGGATCGAAGCTGATGTTCAACAAATTCGAGCCGTAGCGAAACGTGCCGAACATCTCGGGGGTGACGAAGCTTGTTCCGGCATAGTTGCGTTCGTCGCCCAATATTCGATCGAGCTCCAAGGGGTGGCCGATCGATTCATGGATCTGCAGCGCCATCTGATCGGGGCCGATGACGATATCCATGCGGCCGCTTGGGCACTCTCGCGCCTCGATGAGCATCAGCGCTTCGCGGCCGATGCGTTCCGGCGCCGTGCCGAAGCCCAAATCGGCAAGAACCTCGAACCCGCCTTGACGAAATTTCGAGTCGCCGAACGAGCGGCGTTGCGTTTGCGCAGCGCAGCTCGCCGTCGCAAACATGGCCGGCACGACAACGCAGGATTTTTGCCGAACACGTCCACCTTTGGTTGTCAGCAAGAGACTCTCGGTTTGCGTGCGTGCGACGCTCGCGCCCCAATCGCCGATGCGATCATCGACTTTCAGCCGGCGAGAGACATCGAGCAAGAGCGCGATCTTGTCGGATGGCGATATGGCCGCCCAGGCCTCGCGCTCGGGCGAGACGAAGGTTCCTTTTTCGGCGCTCAAGCTCGATGCAGGAAAGCCCGGTACCATTCGTCCAGCCGATGCCTTCGCCCAATCGAGAGCCTCGGCCAGCGCATGGCGCAGACCCTGCTCCGACAGATCCGGCGTGGCCGCATAACCGATCGCCCCACGATGCTCGACCGTGATCATCGCGCCCATGTTGGTCGAGCGCCGCGGCGGCGCCGGCACGCCGCGACGAACCGAATGAGATTCGCTGACGCTGCGCTCGGCGCGCAGACTGCAATCGATGCCGGTGGGAACGGCACAAGAGAAAGCGCGTTCAAGCGCGTCGAACATAAGTTGGCCCCCAAAGTTCCTGCAGTTCGGCTCGGCGACCAGTGCGCCGCCGGTTTCATTTGTCTACCGCTGAGTCAGCGGTAGCGACAAGTATTAGGGCCAGAACGCCGTTGCGAAAAGAACTGAACGCCGTCAGCGGGTTCAATTCGGCGTGGGCGGGCTGCGGCGCGAACAATCCTGGGGACATTGATTCGGCCGACATACAACGCAAAGGCGGTTCGATATCAAAGCCGCACCCACACCCCGGACGGCTCGATCCGGGTCTGATCCGGAAACCCGGATAAGTCTCGAAACCGGCGGGCTAACCGGCTTCTTGTCGCGACAACCGGCGATTGGCGCGGGTTGCCGTTCGCCCCTATGATCCCCGCGAGAATCCACCCTCGACTGGCGAACCGCGCAGAGATCTCCCTTGAACCACGCCGTTAGACGCAAACTCACCACCATTTTCTGCGCCGACGTGGTTGGCTACAGCCGCCTCATGGGCGTGGACGAAACTGGAACCCTCAAGCGCTTAAAGGAGTGCCGAGAACTCGTCGCCGCCTTCATCGACCGTCACCGCGGGCGTGTGGTCAGCTGGTCGGGCGATGCGGTGCTCGCAGATTTCGCCAGTGTCGTGGAAGCCGTGCAATGCGCGGTGGAAATCCAAAAGGAGCTGAAGGCTCGCAACGACGGCAAGGTCGAAGGCGAGCGCATGGAATTCCGGATCGGCATCAACTTGGGCGACGTGATGGTCGAGGATCACGACATCTTCGGCGAGGGCGTGAATATCGCGTCGCGGCTTCAGTCGCTGGCGGCACCGGGCGGGGTGTTGATCTCGGGATCGGTGCACGACCAGGTCAAGAACAAGCTCTCGCTCGGCTTCAACTTCATGGGCCATCAGCAGGTCAAGAATATCGCCGAACAGGTCCCGGTGTTCATTGTCGCCCATGACGGCGCGCCGATGACGGTGGTTGCAAGCGGCGTGGCGATTGCACCGGCCCAGGGCGGCGCCAAGCCCGCCCGTGTGGTGGGTGACGCAGGCTACGCGTATGGGAGCTTCTTGACTCGCGCGGGGGCCGGCGTCGTCGACGTGCTCGCGGCCTTTGTCGCCGGGCTTCTCCTCAGCCTTTTCCTCGTCACGGCGTTCGGCAACGTCATCGAAATCGACGACCCGGTCATTCCCTTCGCCATCGAGAAAACGGTTCAGGCCGATTCGCCGTCGATCGAGATCGCCGCCGGCGGACGGGTCGTCAAAACGACGCAACGCTCCATCGTCGAGCGCAATTTCTTCGGGCTGGCGACGCAAACAGTGCGGCGCACTCATATCGATCTGACAGTCAACCGCAATGCCAGCAGCGCCGATCACGCGCGCGATGCCGCCGATGTGGCCCTTCTCAAGGCGAGCGGCACAAGCGGGGATGCGCTGATCGATCCCGCGAGCCGCACCGATCTCAGCCGTCCCTCGCTGTCGCTGGTCGCGATCGCGACTTATTTCATCATGCTTGCGTTTTGCGAAGGCTTCCTTTGGCGCGGGTCGTCGCTCGGCAAGAGCCTCTTCGGGTTGTCGGTGTTGGGGGCAAACGGGGAGGCCATCACACTCAAGCAAGCCTTCGCGCGCAATCTAGCCAAGCTCCTGTCGCTGGCAACCGCGTTCATCGGCTTTGTGATGGTGCTGTGGACTAGGCGCCATCAAGCTTTGCACGACATGTTTGCGGATTGCATCGTCGTCGCCACGGCGCCGACGAAGCGCTGAGTGGGCTTCCAAAACGAAAGGCGCGGCAGATATGCCGCGCCTTTCGCTGTACAACCCAATTTTAGTGTACGTGCTCGCGCGACATGCGCAATTGCGGCACGCGGCTCTCCTTACCGTCGGTCGCCATCAACTCCATCAGATCGGCAACAGGACCGGAGTCCATGATCTTGCCGAGGATGGAAACCGTGCGAACGACTTCAGCCGACGTGCCGAAGACCTGAGCGATCTCTTCAAACGGGGTCTTGGGACCTGGGAACAATCTCAGATTGATCTCAGTGTCAGCCGGAATTCCGGCCATCACTTTCGTCGCATCCAGTGCGGCACGGAAACCGCCGAACTCGTCGACGAGGCCGCGCGGCTTGGCGTCGGCGCCGGTCCACACACGGCCCTTGGCGATGTCACGCACCTTCTCGATCGGCATCTTGCGACCGGCGGCGACTTTGGCGGTGAAGTCGGCATAGATCTGATCGACGCTGTGGTTGAAGGAATCCCACTGCGCTTGGGTAAAGGGCTGCGCCGCGGACTGCATCAGCGCATTTTGGCCGATACCGAGCGGTTTGAGATTGACGCCGAGCAACGCCCACGAGCCCGAAGTCACGATTTTGCCCGACAGCACGCCGATCGAACCGGTGATCGTGGTCTGATGAGCAAAGATCTTGTCGGCGGCAAGCGAGACGTAATAACCGCCGGAAGCGGCAACGTCGCCCATGCTGACGATGACCTTCTTGCCGGCTTTCTGGGCCTTCTTGATCGCATCGAGGATTTGATCCGACGCCAACGCGGAGCCGCCCGGCGAATTGACGCGGAACAGAATCGCCTTGATGTCCTTGGCTTCCGTCGCGTCACGGAAGGCTTTGGCGATAGTGTCTCCGCCCATCGAGGTCGAACCACCAAAGGCCGACATTTCCGACTCACCGTCGTTGATCGTGCCTTCGCCTTGAATCAACGCGATCGCCGGGCGCCCTGCGCCTTCCCAGGGATTGCCGACGAGGGCGAAATATTCCGACAGCTTCTTGAGCTCAGCCTTGCCTCCCGCGCGCGCGATCGCGGCATTTGCCGCCTCGTCGTCGTAACCCTGTTTGTCGATCAGCTTCTTGTCGATCGCATCTTGCGTCAGATAGGGCGCGCCGTTAATGAGCGCCACCACCTGATCGCGGGTCATCTTGCGGTCGCCGGCCATGCCTGTCGTCGCGCTTTCGAAGATCGACTCGATCAGCCTTTGGTTCGCCTCACGGTGCGCCGGCGTGTAGTCCGATTGAGTGAACATGTTCGCGGCGTTCTTGTACTCATAGCGCTGCGTGAATTCCGGCACTGCGCTGATCTTGTCGAGCAGCCCCTTCAAGAATACCGCCGTCGCGGCAACGCCGGCCGTGTTCATCTCGCTGACCGGTTGCATCCAGATCTGGTCTGCGGAGCTGGCGAGGTAATAGTCGCCGAGCGCATTGGTGTAGAACGCTTGCGCATGGGCGATGACGAACTTGCCCTTGGCGCGGAAGGCCTTGATGGCGTCGCGTAACTCTTCGGCTTGGGCGGATGGAATCCCCCCGCCGCCGACACGTATGTATAGCCCTTTGACACGCTCATCGCGTTCGGCGCGCGCCAGAGCGGCGACGACGTCGATCACCGACAATTTTCCCGCAGCGGCGGCGAATGGATTTGTCGAATGCTGGTCCGTCAACGCGTCGCGCAGGTCCATCGTCAGGACCATTTCGCCGGGCAATCGGACTTGTGTAAACGCACCGATGACGCTGAATGTCAGAACAAGCAGCACGAGAAAGATGATGACCGAAGCAATGCGGTTGAAGATGTTCTTCACCCGCGTCAAAAACCAGGACCACATGGAAAACCCCACCGAGGAAAATTGAACGGCAGACTATAAATGGGTGCTTGTCGAGGCACTATGCAAGTCTCAGGGTCGGGCAACACAACTGCCGCAAAAGTGCAACAGTTTTGCTGGGCGGTCGGCTTGATCCTCGTCACGGGCGCGTGAGGCGCTTGCCGGAGTTTGGCTCAAAGGGCCACCCTCGTCCGGCGAGGCCACTTGAGGGCATCACGATGCGAACTTCGATACGCGTCGCCGGCATCATCTTGTTGCTGGCGGCGGTCGCCGGGGGGTATTGGACCTACCGACTCGTTTGGGGCAAGCCGTTCAATTTCGACCATTTGATCGACCGGCAGTCGGTCGAGACCCTGATCGACGATCCGCAGCTGTTGTCGAATCTCGGCATCGTCGATGGGACGATGCTGGATTTTCACAGTGATAAGCTGACGCAATTCACCCAACAACGCCGCCAAGCGCTCATCGAACGCGGTCACCGGTATCTCGACGAAATCAAGGCCTATGACCGCGCCGAGCTGCCGCCACAGCAGCAAACGACCTACGACATCATGCTGTGGACGATCGACGCCCAAGCCCGCTTCGACCGCTTTGCCTGGCTCACCGTCGGCGGGCTTTATCCGTTCGACCAGCAATTCGGCGAACACACCGGCTTGCCTCGCTTCATGCAATTTTCGCACAGCGTGTTCAACGAGAAGACTGCGCGGAGCTACGTCGTGCGCCTCAACGCATTCGGCACGCGGATCGACCAGGTCTTGAGCGAAACCAAGCGGCAGGCAGAGGCCGGCATCCTGCCCCCGCGCTTCGTCATCGAGCACGTGATCAAAGATGTCGCCAAGTTTCGCGAACCCGCGCCGCACGATCATCCGCTTGTGACGACGTTCAAGGAGAAGCTCGCGAAAATCGACGGCTTCGACAAGGCGGAGGCAGCGCAATTTGCGGATGACGCGGCGCGAGCGGTCAGAGAGGTGGTCTATCCCGCCTATCAGCGAATCCAATCTACATTCGAAACGCTGCTGCCGAAGGCGAACGACGACGACGGCGTTTGGAAGCTACCGGACGGCGACGCCTACTACGCGGCGCGCCTTCACCAAATGACGACCACCGATCTTTCGCCGGATGAGGTCCATAACATCGGGCTTCGCGAAGTGGCACGGCTCGACGGTGAGATCGACGCGTCAATGAAGTCGCTCGGGCTGACCGAAGGCTCGCTGGTCGCGCGGTTCGACAAGCTGTCCAGCGATCGGCGCTTCACGTTCACGCAAGACGACGCGGGTCGCGGGCGAATTCTGGCGGGGTACCGCGAGTTGCTCCGCAAGATGCAAGCACGGTTGCCCAATTATTTTTCACATGTGCCGCCGCAAAAGCTCGAGGTGGAGCGTGTTCCGGCCTATGCCGAAGCCGCATCGGCCGGCGCTTATTACAATCGCGCGTCGTTCGACGGGCGCAGACCCGGCACGTTCTTCGCCAATTTGCGCGACCCGCACGAGACCCAGCGTTGGTCGATGCCGACACTGGCATATCACGAAGGCATTCCCGGACATCACCTACAAATCTCGTGGGCGCAAAACATCGAAGGCGTGCCCATGGCGCGCAAAGTCCTGCCGTTCACCGCTTATGTCGAAGGTTGGGCGCTCTACGCCGAACATCTGGCGAAGGAAATGGGCGCCTACGACCAAGACCCCTATGGCGATCTCGGGCGACTACAGGCCGAGATGTTTCGCGCGGTGAGGCTTGTCGTCGATACGGGGATACACGCAAAGCATTGGACGCGGGCGCAAGCGATCGCCTATATGCGCGAAAAGACGGGCATGGTCGAAAGCGACGTCACCGCGGAAGTCGAGCGTTACATCGTCAGCCCGGGTCAGGCCTGCGCCTACAAGATCGGAATGCTCAAAATTCTCGAGTTGCGCGAGCGGGCGAAAACCGAACTCGGCTCACGTTTCGACCTGAAGACATTCCACGACGTGATCCTCGACGGCGGCGCGATGCCGCTAACAGTGCTTGAGGCGCGCGTCGACGCTTGGATCAGAGACTTGAAAAGGTGACCGGTTCGACCCGGTGGCCGGCGGCTACAGGCACATGGACGGGCGGCCCTACGGGCCGTAGCGTCAGCGCGTCAGAGAGTTGCCGCCGCGAAGGTGTCGCATTGCCCGGTGTCGCCACTGTCGAAGCCTTTGCGAAACCACTTTGAGCGTTGCGCCGAGGTTCCGTGGGTGAAGGATTCGGGCACGACGTAGCCGCGGGCGCGATTCTGCAAGCGATCGTCGCCGACAGCCGCGGCGGCATTCAGCGCTTCGTCGATGTCGCCCGCTTCAAGAATATGCTTTTCCTTTTCCGTGCGGTTCGCCCACACACCGGCAAAGCAGTCGGCCTGAAGCTCGGTGCGCACCGACAACGCATTCGACTGAGTCTCGCCCGCCGCGGCGCGCTGCGCGTCGACCTGCGAGGTGATGCCCATAAGCGTCTGAATGTGGTGACCGACTTCGTGTGCAATCACATAGGCCTTGGCGAAATCGCCGCCGGCTTGGAGCTTGCCGTCCATCTCGTCGAAGAATGAGAGGTCGAGATAAACCTTGTGATCGCCCGGGCAATAAAACGGTCCCATGGCACTCTGCGCAAACCCGCATGCCGATTGCACCTCGCGTCTGAACAAAACCAGCGTCGGCGCCTCGTACTGCTTGCCGGAGGCGTGAAAGATTGCGCCCCAAGTATCCTCGGTGTCGGCGAGGACGACCTTGGCGAATTTGCTGCGCTGGGCTTCCTCCGGTGTTTCTTGATAGGGCTGACCCGGCGCCTGCTGCTCGGACACTTGGCCGCCGCCTTGGTCCAGGATTTGCCGCGGGTCGATGCCGAACAAGAGCGACAATACGACGATGACGATGAGGCCCAGGCCGCCGCCCGCAGCAATGCGCGTTCCGCCACCCTGCGCGCGCCGATCCTCGACGTTTTCACTTTCCCTCTGGCCTTCCCACTTCATGAGTCCCTCGCGCGCTACACGTGCTGTTTATACCGAAATGCCCCAAAAGCGTTGAGGCTTGGCGCTCATATCCCCGCAAAGCTTCGTCCCCGGGGGGCGGTTCCTCTTGTGCCCATCTGCGAATTCTGGCGAAGTGGCCACTCGGCACGCCGGTTCGGGGGAAACGGACAAATGCTGCGTCTTTTGTCATTGTGCGCTGCAGCGATGGTCACCGTCGCTCTGGCTGCCTTTCTGGCCATTCTACCCGGCGGCCCGATCGAGCCCGCCAACGCCTACTTCCAACAAACGAACATCTATTCGTCGGGATTGGTCGGCAGCCACACGTTGGCGCTGACGTTTGACGACGGTCCATCCGCCTTCACCGGCAGGATGCTCGATGAATTGGCGAAGTACAACGTCAAGGCGACATTTTTTGTCCTTGGCTCGCGCGCCGCGCAACACACTGCCCTTCTCGAGCGCATGTCTCGCGAAGGACACGTGATTGCAAATCATTCGCTCACGCATCCCAAGATGGGGCGGCGCTTTGCATTGCACCCGGAATATCTGATCGAGCAGATCGGACACACGCACGATGCGATCGCGCCCTATCTGCGCCCAGATCAGGGACTCTATTTCCGCGCGCCTTACGGCATTTGGCGCAAAGTCCATGCCGACTATCTCAACCAGGATCCGGTGTTGCGCAACTATGTGGGGCCGATCTACTGGGAGATCGGCGGAAGCATCGAGTATGACGGCGCGGGAAATGTTCGTGCGGCGGCAGACTGGGATTGCTGGTCGCACGATTGGTCGACCGAGCAATGTCAAGCGGGTTACCTGCGCGAAATCGCGAAAAAGAACGGCGGCATCGTGTTGATGCACGATATTCGCGAGCGTTCGGTGTGGTTATTGCAGTCGATGCTGCCGATGCTGGTGGCGGACAATTATCGCTTTGTCACGCTCGATCAAATGCCAACCCTAGATCCTTACCGAACGCCGCCGGCGACGGAAGTGCCGGTCGCAAGCCTGCGCGGTGCACAAACGGCGATGGCGGCCCCGCAGCGGTAGAAACTCGGTTCACCTCGGCGGCATTCCCGGAAACGGCGAGGGCGCACCCGATTGGTGGACCGTCGTGCGCTGCGTCATCAGCGCGAGCAGGTATGCGCGCACATCGATATCCGGCGGGACGGCGACGCCTTTGCCCGGGCCCGGCCCCTGTTTCAAGTCGTCGAGGCCGAAATCCATCCGCGCGTCGTATGTGCGGTCGATCTGATTGCGAAGGTTTTGTTCGGCCTCGTACCACGAAGCCTTGAACGGCTCGTCGCGGCAGGTGCCGAGTTCCGGCCCGATCGCACCCCAGCGGCGTTCGATGCAGTGGTAGGGATCGAACGACAGCTTGAACAAGCGCCGGCGCACTTCTTCGTAGCCAAGCTGAACCGACGAACCATCGCTGCGCGCATAAACGATCGTGCAGGCCGCGGCCTCGGTGTCATAAGTCTGCAAGAGGTCGCGCAAGATATCGCCGCCTTGATAGACGATCCGCTTGTCGCCCGCCGCGTGCCACTCGACGAAGCGCTGGACCTGATCGCGCAATTCCTTGAACGAGGTCTTCAGACGCGCGTCGCGCGACGGCGAGGAGAATTCTTCCCACTCGCCTTCGGTACCGTAGATATTCGGCGGCAAGCGGTTGGGTTGCGGCTTCAGCTGAATGCCGTTCTTGACCGCAAGATCAACGGCTTCGGCGCGATATTCGATGTCCTCGCAGTTGGAGTGCAGCATATTGCGCACTTCGACGACCGGGTCGTAGGCGAGTGTGCCGCCGCCGAGCTTGGCGCGCATGTAGTCGTAGTAGTCGACCAATTGACCTTCGAGCGTGAAGCCGCCGCTCGACCATTCCCGATCGGGCGGCCG
>Ga0209069_10000477_pt1 | contig 18316 bp, 16 predicted proteins | sample Str013_2_FD_187202 | JGI IMG/M metagenome (GOLD analysis project Ga0209069, IMG submission 187202) | Freshwater sediment microbial communities in response to fracking from Pennsylvania, USA - Straight Creek_MetaG_SC_2013 (SPAdes) (version 2) | ecosystem: Environmental > Aquatic > Freshwater >...
GAGGAAAGAATAGAGGGCGCTCACGTGTGGTGCGCTCTCGCTTTCTTCCTTCTCCCTGGGGAGAAGGTGGCCGGAGGCCGGATGAGGGGTCTGCCGCCAGTGCAACCGTCGCAAACGTAAGCCCCCTCACCTGTCGCTGCCGCGACATCCTCTCCCAAGGGAGAGGAAAGACAGAGCGGTCGTCACTCGCGCTGCGCCCCTCTTCCTTCTCCCTCGGGAGAAGAGCCTGCCCCGGACTTTGATCCGGGGTGCCCCGGAGGGGCGGATGAGGGGTCTGTCGCCGACGGGTGAGACGATGAATTGAATTGCCCTGCGACGGCGGCCCGTCCATCGGTCGATTGTCAAACTCATTCTGTGATCATTTTTTTCTATCCGGGAATTGCCCTTGAGAAAGGCAACCGATGCAATAAAGTCAGCCTTGCGAATAAAAAGCGTGCCAGCTTGCGCGCTCAATTGCGGCGACGATCGGTCGTCGCGGGTCAGGGAGGATGAGGATCATGCGAATCACAGCAGCTGCCGCGCTGACGGCAATGAGTTCGATGCTCTGGGTCGGATCGTCGCTCGCTGCGGACATGACGGCCCCCGAGATCACGGCCTTGATCGTCGGCAAGTCGGTGTACCTGGAGTTGACCGCGGCTTCGGTGACCGGGGCATCGGGGCAGGGCGTGATTTATTATTCGCCGGACGGCACCTCGCTCTACAAGACCGCCAAGGGCGTCATGTGGCATGGCACCTGGACCATGAAGGACAACACGGTGTGCAACGTGTGGAAGGAGACTACCAACAACGCCTGCACGGGTTATGTCAAAGACGGCGGCGTCATCAGCATCACCAATGTCAGCACCGGGCAGGTCCGCGGCAAAGTCGTGAAGACAGCCGATGGCAACGCAGAAAAGCTCGTGCCGTAGCACGGTTGGATCAAGAGACCTTGCGACCCGAAACTGCGTGACAGAGGTAGCTCACGGCGGCAACTGCATCCAAATCGCCTCGTCCGGATTGCTGTCTCCCGGCGCGTGCGCGTAGCGGCCGTCGCCGCGCATCGAGAACACCCTGCCGTCCGGCTGGTACAGGTGCCAAAGCTCGTTGAACTCGCCGGCCGCATCGTTCCGGTAACGGATGTGCTCGATCTCCAGCCGGCCGCCAAGATCGAATTCGAGCACCGACCGGCCATCGGTCGGCGCCACATGGACCTTGCTCAGAGCCTGACCATCGATCGACCGCAGGGCCCGGCGCATTCTCCCTTTGGTGAACCAATCGCCGACCTTCCTGCCATGCATGAAATAGTGCCAAGCGCCGAGATAGACCCACAGATGCCATTCGCCGCGCGGGTGGACGGCTCGGCGCCGGGCCATCGCCCGCAGCTCGGCACTCGAGGACTGGCTCGGGTAGGGTTCGCGAACTTCCAAATGGGGCGCGCCGAACTCCATGGTGAGCATGGAGCCATGCCCCTCCCGCACATACCAGCAGGGCTTTCCGTAGACGGGCGCGAACACCTGTTCGACGATCGTCACGCGAACTCCATGATCACGGCATCGACCGCGAGGCTGTCCCCCGCCTTGGCATTGATCTTCTTCACGGTGCCATCGCGCTCGGCCTTCAGGATGTTCTCCATCTTCATGGCTTCGACCGTGCACAGGGGCTCGCCGGCTTTGACATCCTGGCCGACGGCGACGCTGATGGCCTTGATGAGGCCGGGCATCGGGCAGAGCAGCAGCTTGGAGGTGTCGGCGGCGGCCTTCGCCGGCATCAGCAGCGCGAGCTCCGCCTCGCGCTCGGTGTAGACCCGCACCGGCACGCTGACCCCCTTGAGTTGCAGCTCAAAGCCGTTGGCAATGGGTTTCACCTGCACGGAGGCGGACTTTCCCCCGACCGTGCCGGTCCACACCGGCTCGCCCGGCCACCAGCCGGACATGACCTCGAGCGAGGTCGTGGCCTCGCCGCTCTCCGCCAGCAGCGTCACCCGCACCGGCGCGCCGAAGCCCCCCTCGACATGCACGCGCTGCTGCTCGGCACCCAGCATGACCACGCGGGAAGCGGCGAACCGCACCGTGCTCGTTGCGGTCATCTGCTGGCTGATCTCGCGCCGCCGCATGTTGCCGATGTGATCGATCGCGGCCGCGACCGCCGCCAGCATGTCCTTGACCTCGCCGTCCGGCTTGCGCGGCTTGAACCCGTCGGGGAACTCCTCCTTGATGAAGCCGGTGGACAGCTTGCCCGCACGCCAGCGCGGGTGCTGCATGAGCGCGGTCAGGAACGGGATGTTGTGCTGGATGCCGTCGATATGGAAGGCATCGAGCGCCTCGGCCTGCGCCTCGATGGCGGCAAGCCGGGTCGGGGCGTGCGTGACCAGCTTGGCGATCATCGGGTCGTAATACATGGAGATTTCGCCGCCCTCGGTGACGCCGGTGTCGTTCCTGAGCGTGACATCTCCCACGATACGCTCGGCCGGCGGGCGATACCGCACCAGGCGGCCGATCGAAGGCAGAAAATTGCGGTAGGGATCCTCGGCATAGATGCGGCTTTCCACCGCCCAGCCGCTGAGCTTGATGTCGGCCTGTCTCAGGGCAAGCTTCTCGCCGGCGGCAACGCGGATCATCTGCTCGACGAGGTCGATGCCGGTGATCAGCTCGGTCACCGGGTGCTCGACCTGCAGGCGCGTGTTCATCTCCAGGAAGAAGAAGCTCTTGTCCTGTCCGGCGACGAACTCGACGGTGCCGGCCGAGTCGTAGCCGACCGCCTTGGCCAGCGCCACCGCCTGCTCGCCCATCGCCTTACGCGTCTTCTCGTCGAGCAGCGGGGAGGGCGCCTCCTCGATCACCTTCTGATTGCGGCGCTGGATCGAGCATTCCCGCTCGCCGAGGTAGACCACGTTGCCGTGCTTGTCGCCGAGCACCTGGATCTCGATGTGGCGGGGATTGACGATGAACTTCTCGATGAACACGCGGTCGTCGCCAAACGAGGCCTTGGCCTCGGATTTGGAGGAGTTGAAGCCTTCCTCGACCTCGGCCCGGGAGGATGCGATGCGCATGCCCTTGCCGCCGCCCCCTGCCGACGCCTTGATCATCACCGGATAGCCGATCGCGTCGGCGATCTTGACCGCCTCCCTGGCATCGGCGATCACGCCCAGATGCCCGGGCACGGTCGACACCTTGGCCTTGGCGGCCGCCTTCTTGCTCTCGATCTTGTCGCCCATGGCGGCGATCGCCTTGGGGTTGGGACCGATGAACACGACGCCGGCCGCCGCGAGCGCGACCGGGAATGCCTCCCGCTCGGACAGGAAACCGTAGCCGGGGTGCACCGCCTCGGCGCCGGTCGCCTTGCAGGCCGCGACGATCTTGTCGATCAGGAGATACGATTCGGCGGCCGCCGGCGGGCCGATGTGCACCGCCTCGTCCGCCATCTCGACATGCAGCGCATCCCGATCGGCGTCGGAGTAGACCGCAACCGTGCTGATGCCCATCCTGCGCGCGGTCTTCATGACGCGGCAGGCGATCTCGCCCCGGTTCGCAATCAGAATTTTCTTGAACATCCCGCCCCCAGCAGCCCGTATTCTCCAAAAAAAGCGCCGCGTCACTCTCGCGTCACACGGACTATCCGCCTTTTAGACTGGCCCCGGTGCGCGGTAAACCCGGTCGGACGAGGAAATTGGCCGGTTCTCGAGCATCGTCAATCTGCACCCCACCATGCACGGGCGACGATACCCTCTCCACACAAAAGCCCCAATCACGTCACGTCTAGGGGCCCCGATCAGGGGAGGGAGATTACGATGAAGTCGGATACCAACAGCATGCTGCTGACCGTCGCCCTGCTGGCACAATGGACGTGCGCGGCGGCGGCGGGGGATGACGGCGCCGAACGCAAGCTTGGCCGCGCGCTCGGCGAACTGACCCAGGCGGGACACTGTCCGAAGGTCGAGATCAACGCCAGCTCGCGGACCGCCGCGTTCAGCAGCCTCAAGCTCGACCCGAACGCGCCGACGCCCGCGTTCGAGGCGGGTGTGATCGACGGTCAGAGCCGCGCCATCCAGATCGTCAGCGAAAAGGGCGCTGCGGCGCTGTGCCAGGCGTTGACAGAGCGGTACGGGCCAACCGGCAGCGAAGCCAAGGACCTGGTGCTGCTGAAGCCCTGACGGAGACCGGTTCACCCATGTCCGCCGGCCAGCAATTTGCTTCCGACAACAATGCCGGCATCTGCCCGGAAGCGCTGGCGGCCCTCGTCTCGGTCAATTCAGCGGGACATGCGCCGGGCTATGGCGAGGACCGCTGGACTGCCGCGGCCATCGAACGTGTCCGCGAGACGTTCGAGACCCGATGCGAGGTGTTCTTCGTCTTCAACGGCACGGCGGCCAATGCGCTGGCGCTGGCAGCGCTTTGCCGGCCCTATCATGCCGTGCTGGCGCATCGGCTGTCCCATATCGAGAGCGACGAGGCCAGCGCGCCCGCGTTCTTTTCCGGCGGCGCCAAGCTGATTCCGCTCGACGGCGCCATGGGCAAACTCAGTCCCCTCGACATCGAGGCGCAGGTTGCCGACGCCCGGAGTGTACACCATTCCAAGCCACGGGCCGTCTCGCTGACGCAGGCGACGGAGGTCGGCACGGTTTATTCGCCATCGGAGCTGCGAGCTATCTCGGATGCCGCGCGCCGCAACGGATTGCATGTGCACATGGATGGCGCACGGTTCGCCAATGCCGTCGCCTCGCTCGGCCTCGCACCGGCCGACCTCAGCTGGCGGACGGGGGTGGACGTGCTGTCGCTCGGCGGCACCAAGAACGGTCTTGCGGTGGGCGAGGCGGTGATTTTCTTCCATGCCGGGCTTGCCGAGGAATTCGCCTGGCGGGTGAAGCAATCCGGCCAGCTCGCCTCCAAATTGCGGTTCATTACTGCGCCGTGGAGCGCGCTGCTCGAAAGCGGGGCCTGGCTCGCCCATGCGCGTCACGCCAACCGCATGGCGCGGCGGCTCGCCGATGCGGTTGCCGGGCTCGCCGGCGTCAAGCTGCTGTTCCCGGTCGAGGCCAACGGCGTTTTTCTGGATCTGTCCCTCGGCCTGCAGGCTGCCCTGCGCGGCGCGGGATGGCGCTTCTACACCTTCCTCGGAGAGACCGGATGCCGGTTCATGTGCGCCTGGGACACGGCGCCCGAAACCGTCGATCGCCTGGCCGCCGACCTCACGGCCGCCATTGCCGCGCCAGCCAGCGCCAGAGGCGCCCGTCGATGACGATCAGGGCGAGGCTGATCACCGCGGCGCCCCAGATCTCACGGGGCGCCAGCGTCTGGCCCAGCACCAGGTTGCCGAGCACGATCGGGGTCAGCGGCAACAGCAGCGTGACCAGCAGCGCATTGGTCGCTCCGGCCCGCCGCACGAGCGAGAAGTAGCAGATCGCCGCGAACGCGGAATTGATGATGCCCATGCCGAGCACGGCACCGGTTGCAGGAAGACTCGGCCACGGCAGCGTCCACGACCGGTCGATGATCAGCGCCAGCGGCAGGGAAATCGCGAGTCCGCACGCGATCTGGCCCGTGGCGACCACCAGCGGCGCGACACCCGTGAAGCGGCGGCGGGCGTAAATGGCGGCGAGGGCATAGCAGAGCGCCGCGCCCAGCAGCGACAACTTGGCAATCAGGCCTGCCGCCGATCCATGCAGCGCGTCGGGACCGACGACGATGGCAACCCCGGCGATGCCGACGAGAATCCCCGCGAGCTTGCTTCCCGACAACCGCTCATCGGCGGTCAGCATGTGGGCCAGAAACACGCCGAACAGCGGCGTGGTCGCATTCAAAACCGCGGCGAGCCCGCCCGTTACCTCCCGCTGCGCCAGCACGATCAGGATGGTCGGCCCGACGTTGTTGAACAGGGCGAGCGGCACGAACGGCACCCATCTGGCCGTTTCCGACGGCATGCGGAGGCGATAGGCGCGCAGCACCAGCCCCATGACGGCGAGCGCCGGGATCAGCCGGAACGCGGTGATGGTGAGCACCGGCAACTCGGTGCGGGCTATGTCGATGAAGAAGTAGGAGCTGCCCCACAGCACCGAGTGCAGCGTGAGCAACGCCCATTCCGCGGCACCCATGCGCGGGCCGGCACTGGACATGGCGGCGGTCACGGCTCGGCGGCTCCTGATGTGCGGCAGTGCCTGAAGCAGACTTTCCCGGCCCCCCACGGATGTCATCCCGGCATTTATTACCGGACACACCAATCACCCGTCACCCCACGCGCGACGCAGCGCTCTTGCGGTGCGGCGCAGACGCGGGATCTTCGCGCAGAATGTTACAATATGGCCCGAGAATCCCAAGATAATCGCGAAGCCGCGATTGGTACGAACGCCAAGCGCGCTCTGGGGTGAACCAGCGCGCGCTTGCGATTGCTTCAGAAACTCTGTCTCAGACGTCGTCGGTATCCCAGCCGCCGCCCGAGTTGTCGTTGATGGCGACATCCTCGGTGCCTGGATCGTTGTTGTCCTCGTAGGCGGCGTCCTGGACATCGTCGTCCGCCTGGTCCTGGGCTGCCTGATGCTCGGGCGTGGCGCCGAACGGCGCCGCGCCCTGATGGCCGCCGAACGGACTGCCGTGGCCACCCATCATGCCGCGAATGGAGTCGGCGAGGATCATGCCGCCGGCAACGCCAGCGGCTGTCGTCATCGCACCGCGCAGGAACCCGCCGCCACCGCCGCCGCCTTGCGGGGGTGGCGCACCATAGCCCTGGCCGCCGTATCCGGGTTGTCCGCCACCCTGGCCGCCCCACGGCGAAGAAGGTTGCGGCGCATAAGGTTGCGGGCGCGCGCCGGTTACCGGCACGCTGGTCGGCCGCGGCGGCTCAGCCGCCTGCCCGCCGCCGAACAGCCCACCCAGGAAGCTGCCCGACTTGCCCTGCTTGGCCACCTGCGCCTCGAGCTCCTGCACGCGGGCGTTCGCCGCGCCCAGCGCATGCTCGTTGACGATGGCGGTCTGCGCCAAAAGATAAGGGGCGTAAGGATATTGGCGGATCAGCTGACCGATGTAAGCCTCGGCCTCGCCATCCCGCTCGGTTCCTGCAAGCCCTCGCAGTCGCTCGAACAACCCGTCGATCAGCTGGCGTTCATCGGGCGTCATCGGTTCCCTCCATGGAAGTCTCGAATGCGCCGTATATTGGGTTGCACCCATAGCTTCTCAAGACCTTGGCCGGGTTGCAGGCGCCACCATCAGAACAGCGCACCGCGCGCGGACACCGGCCACACGCACTCGACGAACGCTTCGGCACGTCCGAGGCCCCTTACGCCGACGAACCAGTCGTGCAGGTTGACCGTCGGATCGCAATGGCCCGGAATCAACAGCACCGTGTCGCCGAGGCCAAGCGGCGCATTGGCTCCCGCCATGTCGAGCACGCCATGCTCGTCGGACGGGCGCCCGTAGCTCACGCCCGCCAGTCCATGCACCGCCGGCATTCCCGAATCGAATGCCAGGGCCTTGAGTCCTGCATCCAGCACCACCCGCCCCTCGGCCGGGCGGCTCATCACGCCCGCACGCACGAACAAGGCATGCTCGAAGGTGGAGATCGGCGCCCCGTCGGCCGCCAGGACACGGGCATAGTCGGCATCCATGAACACGTACGAGCCCGCTTGCAACTCATTATAGACGCCGCTGGCGGCCTCCATCTCGAAGCTGCCGGTGCCGGCTCCCCCGACGATATCGCAGGCAAGGCCAACCGCATTGAGAGCGGCCACTGTCGCCCGGGTCGCCGCGATCGCCTTGTCGATCTCCGCTTTCCGCTCGCCGTGGCCGCGAATGTGCTGGGCACGGCCGTGATAGGCCTGCAGGCCGGCAAAGCGCAGCCCCGGGCGCGCGGCGATGGCGCGGGCCAGATCCACCGCGGCAGCCCCCGGCAGCACGCCACAGCGGTTGCCGCCGACATCGATCTCGACCAGCACTTCGAGCCGGACCGCGAACCTGGCCGCAGCCGCGGCGAGGGCATCGATATTGGTGAGGTCGTCCGTGCACACCAGCAGCCGCGCCTGCCGCGCCAGCGCCGCCAGCCGCTCGAGCTTCCTCGGCCCGGCCACCTCGTTCGACACCAGCACGTCGCCGATGCCGCCCGCCACCATCACCTCGGCTTCCGAGACCTTCTGGCAGCACACCCCGACCGCGCCGAGCGCCAGCTGCTTGCGGGCGATGTCGGGGCTCTTGTGGGTCTTGGCGTGCGCGCGCAGCCGCACCCCCGCGGCCCGCACCAGATCGGCCATGCGCGTCAGATTGCGCTCGAAGGCATCGAGATCGATCAGCAGCGCCGGCGTATCGACCTCGCTCAGCGGCATACCGGGTCTGGCGGGGGGTTGTTGGGGCATTTCACTCTACCTGCTCGATCCTACGTCACTCGCAATTCGCGTTCACCTCGGCCGATCGATAAAATTTGAATCAATTTTAGCGGGCATTCTCGCAATCCGCTCAAGTTATCAATTACCGACAATTTGCATCAAGATCATCTTTCCCGCATTCGATCCAATTTTAGCTTTTGCGACAAGAGCCGCTTCAAGCATTGAGCGCATGGTCCCCACGAGCTTGAGCCATATCCCAACAATACTCGGCAGAGCGCGTCACCACAGGAGAGTCCCATGCGTCTGGAAGAATTCAAAGTGCCAAAACGGTTTGACAGCGACGAGCGAGGCAACATCGGTATCATGTTCGGCGTCATGCTCGTGCCGCTCGTGTTCATGCTCGGCATGGCGGTCGACTTCGCCCGCGCCTACTACGCCCGCAACCTGCTGCAGCTCGCCTCCGATCAGGCGGCGCTGGCTGCGTCGATCCCGAAGAACCTCACCGACACGCAGCGCGTGCAGCTCGCCCTCGACAGCTTCAAGGCGAACAGCGCCGCCAGCTCGCTGACCAACAGCGTCACGCCCTGCGTATCGATCGGCACCGCGACCAACTGCAGCGCGACCGGCACTGCTTCAAGCTCGATCACGGTGGCGACGACGGCGCAGATCGGCAAGATCACGATCGCCGCCAATGCCAACGTGCCGACCTACTTCCTGTCGATCCTCAAGAATGCGTCGGTCGACATCGGTGCCGGCGGCAATGCGGTGGTGGCCAACAATAATATCGAGATCGCCCTGATGGTCGGCCTGCCGGGCTCGCTGGGCAATACCGACCCGGTCACCGGCCAGCCGAAGATCAATCACGTGAAGTCATCGTGCAACGACTTCGTTTCCACGCTGTACCCGACCGGCACCAACCCCAAGATCCGCGTCGCGGTGGCGCCGACATCCGACTACGTCAACGCCGGTCCTTATGCCGTGACCGCCACCGGCCTGCCGGCGACGGGCAGCTACAGCAAGAAGGAGAACCTCTGCAACACGCAAGGCGGCAAGTTCAACGGCACCACCTCGGGTGTCAGCAAAGCCAGCGGCTTCGGCTTCGGCACGACCTCGAGCGGCGCCACCTACAGCTCCACCTTCTGCTCCAGCCCGACGACGACCTCGACCACGATCGTGCAATACACCGATACCAAGGGCTCCAACGGCACGCATGACACCGGCGACAAGTGCACGCCCGGCGCCAGCGGCCAGAAGCAGGGCGCGTTCTACTACGACGACAGTCACGGCACGAAGCACTATGTGTCCGATAAGCTGGGCGACAACGGCGATAACAATAATAGCACGTACAAGAAGTACAGAACCTACCATTGGACCAGCGACAACAAGTGGGAGCAGGACGATAACGACAGCTACAACACCTACATCCCGAAGACCACCACCACGACCGTGACCGACCCCAACTGCACCACTGCCGCCGACCAGACCGGCCCGCTGATCACCTGCGTCACCGAGCGCACCGGCCAGCATGCCAGCGACGACGAGGCTCCGGGCGGATCGGGCGGCTACTGCGGCGGCTACAACAAGGGTGCGGCGGCCAACACGGTCAGCAACTACAGCAACCTCGGCAAATGCTGGGTAGCCGGCCAGACGTTGCCCCAGGTCGTGCCGCTGACCAGCGATACGGTTGCGCTGGGTGACTTCTGCAGCAACGCCACGGTGGGTGGCGGCCATGCCGAGCATATCGGCGCCGCCTGGGCCTACTACGCGGTGTCGCCGAAGTGGTCGAGCGTGTGGCCGACCACGAGCAAGCCTGCCGACTACACCGAGATCACCACCAAGAAGCACGTCGTGATGGTGATCGACCACGAGGCCAACGAGCAGTATTCGAGCGTCGACAGTAAAGCCCAGACCAAAGCCCTCTGCACATCGATGAAGGCCCAGGGCATTACCGTCCACGCCATCGGCTACGGCCTGTCGTCGACCTCCAAGGCGAGCGACGGCAGCTCGGACGGCGAGGCCAAGGATCTGATCGAAAGCTGCTCGAGCAGCATGGATACGGTCCACTATGCGAGCAGCGGCACCGAGTTGAGCACGGCCATGAAAACCTGCGCTCACAGCATCTTGAACGCGTCCAACCCGTCCAAGCTGACCCAATGATTTGAGCTTGCCGACACCACACGGGAAGGGGCGCCTCACAAGGCGCCCCTTTTTCATTGCCGCCCTGCGACCCAGAAACCAAACGTTTGATTAATCCGAGTGGTACACAAGGCCATTCAGGTCTGCTTTTCTCGTGCGGTCCAAGTCCCCTCATCCGTCCTTCGGGCACCTTCTCCGTCCATGATAGGGGTCGGAATCGGCTTTCGCCGAGGCGCCGCAAAGCTGACTATTACGAGGCACCGTCCTTTGTCCATTCCCACTCCCTTGCGCGCCGCGACCGGCCGGCATCACTACCCGCTCAGCGGCTGGCTCGAGGCCTGGGCCTACGTCGTCGTCCTGACGCTGCTCAACCTGATCTATGCCATCGGCCACTCCCTCGGCGCGCACGCCGGCGCCTTCATCCTGGAATCGATGCTGATCGGCTCGGTCGCGTTGATCCTGGTCGGCGAGAAAGGTCCGAGCCTCCGTGCCATTCTGTCGACCTGGCAAACCTGGGCGTTCGGCTGGGCCACGGTGCTGACCGAATTTTTCTTCTACCTGCTGATCGGCCGTGCCTCCCCCGCCGAAGCCAGTCTGCTGACACGCCTGTCGCTGCCGATCGCGCTGCTGATCGGCTGGATAGGCCTCCGCCGCGTGCCGGTGCGGCAGCGGCGCATTGGCGCGGCGATCGTGACCGCCGCGCTCGCCGGATTGATCGCGGAGCTTCCGGCGGGCTCGCGCCTGACAACCACGATCTACGCCGTGCTGGCCTCGTTGGCGATCGCGCTGCGCGCCTTCTTTGCCGAGTTCCACCCCTGGAACCGGTCCGCACAAACGGTGCGGGGGAAGATGGCCGTGACGGGCAAAGTGGTGCTGGCGACCACCGCGCTCGGCCTGCTGCTGATGGCCGGCCATCAGCTGCTCGAGCACGCCGGACTCATGGGGGCTTCGCGGTTCGTGCCGACGCTTGCCGAGCTCCTGCACGGTCCGACGCTGGCGCTGGCGCTGTTGATGGGCGTCGCCGTCATCACTGCGATGCAATACCTGATCTTTTCCTCATCGGTGAAAATCACCTCCGAGAACTTCTCGGCCGTGAACGCGTTCGTGCCTGTAACGACACTCATCGCCAACTATGCCATCGCCGCGCTGGGGCTGGTCGCGCGCCCCTCCAGCGGTCTGTTCCTGGCAACCTTGATGGCCATCACCATCGCCGGCGTGATGCTGGTGCTGCGCGCGCCGGCGCCGAGGCGCAAGTCCGACTGAGCCCGCCTGCGGCACCTCCGCGGCTTGACGGATCCGGCGCAGGGTGGCTAGAGGCTCCATCGAGCGAGCAGCGCCGTCGCTGATTCCGATGATGGACGTTGCAACCGGGTGCAGATTTACGGCGGCTGATGGACGCGAGCGCCAATACCAACGCCAGGACCAGCTGTGCGCCCGACGCGGGCACGCGCGCCGCTGCCTTGCCCAAGCCATCCGAGACCGAGGCCAACGCTGACGCGCGCACGGACACGGCGCCGGCCCGCTCCCCCCTGCCGCTGCTGCTGGAAGTTCGCTACCTCGTCGAATACGGTTTGCTGCGGATGGTGGTCGGCCTCGTCCGCCTGCTGCCGCTCGACCGGGCGGTCCGTATCTCCGCCGCCATTTGGAAGCGGCTTGCACCCTTCGGCCGCCGCCATCGGCGCGCCTTGGCCAATCTCGCCCGCGCCTATCCGGAGAAAACGCCAGCAGAGCGTCAGTCGATCGCTGTCGCCATGTGGGAAAACCTCGGGCGGGTGATGGCCGAAACCATGCTGATCGATCGCATCCTGGCCGAGCCCTCGCGGATCGAGGTGGTTCCGGACCAGGTCTACGCCCGCTACCGCAACAAGTTCGGCTCGGTGGTCGGCGTCAGCCTGCACATGGGCAACTGGGAGCTGGCGGTCTGGCCGCTGACGCTGGCGGGCACCAACCCCGCCGCGGTCTATCGCTTCGTCAAGAACCCCTATGTCGACCGCTATCTGCGCTACCAGCGGCGCAAGCTCTATCCCGGCGGCATGCTCGGCAAGGGCTCGCTGATGGGCTCCAATGCCGCCGCCCAGAAAACGGCGCGGCTGATGATCAACTACGTGCGCAACGGCGGCCGGCTCGGCCTCGTCGGCGATCTGTACGACCGGTTCGGCATCCCCGTGCCGTTCTTCGGGCACCTGGCCCCCTCCACTCCCGCCCCGGCCCTGGTTGCTCGCCACGTCGGCGCCCGCATCTGGCTGTCACGCTGCATCCGGGTCGGCACAGGCAGTCATTTCAAGGTCGAGATCAAGGAGCTGAAGGTGCCGCGCTCCAACAATACCGCCGACGATATCAAGGCGATCACGGCCGCCATGCAACAGCAGTTCGAGGCCTGGATCCGGGAATACCCCGAGCAATGGATGTGGTCGAACCGCAAGTGGAGCTGAACGCGCGCCAGACAGTAAATACGCGCGGGCGCTGAGCCGGAAATTCAACACGGTGTGGCGCGGAGCGAACCCAAAGGCCCGTTCCGCACCACAGGGGAGTGTTCCGTCTCGATCCCGGCAGAGCCTGCACGCCGTTCGTGCATCCGGCCCTGCCAACAAGCGGCGTGGGTGCTGCTACCTGCCCTGCTCCCCTTCGCCTTGGGATGAAGGGTCCGGGTTGCAATCGCCGCATGATTGAGCTGCAAGCTAACGCAGCCCGGCCGGCATTTGAACTAGGTCCCTACCGGGGCCATCCGGCTCCCTCACTGCGCCGCTACCACCTCGACCTCACTCATCTCGCCCGCATGGACCTCGAACTCGCGACTGAACGTCTGCCCGCCGCGGCGGGCTGTGACCACGTAGTTTCCGGCGGCAAGAATATGGGTCGGCAGGGCGCCGACGCTGTCCTTGATCAGCTCTCCGGTCTGCGTCAGCACATTCCAATGCGTGTCGGCCAGCGCCTCCCCGCCGGCACGCTGCACCAGCTTGAAAGCGACCTTGGCCGCGGCGTGGCTGACGGTCGCCTCGGTCAGCTTGCCGGCTTCCACCGTCACATCTGCCGCGACGACGGCATTGGCATCACCATAGACCGAGCGCAAATGATAGATGCCGGCATTGAGCCGGATGATCAGCCCCGGCTTGGCACCCGACATGATCCTGGCGCGGTTGCCGGCCTGGTCGCGCTGATCGGAGAAGATGTCGTAGCTGACGCTGCGATCGGCGGCCGGCTCGCCCCCCGCCAGCTGGGCGGTGACACGCAAGCCGCCGGCGTTGAGCACAAGCTTTTCGGTGACCGCCTCGCCCGGCTTCACCACGACTTTATGCGTCAGATGCGCCCGTCCGAAGGACGCGTTGATGAGATACTCGCCGGGAGCGAGCCGCAGCACCGGCGCAGCATCGCGGCTGGTCGTCACCAGCTTGAACTTGCCGTCCCCGCCCGCCTTGCCCTCGAATACCCGCCACACCAGCCCCTGATCGATGCGCTGTCCGCCGTCGTCCGACAGCAAGGCTTGCAGGGACACGGGCACGGTAGCGCCGGACTTCTGCGGCCCCGCGGGCTTGCTCGGCGCAGCTGATGGCTTTTCCGGCAGCGTCAACAGCGAGGGGGTCGGGAATTGTGCCCAGACGTCGGGAAGTTTGTTGGCTGGGGCGGATTGGGCCAGCGCTATATCGACCTGCCCGAGCAGTATCGCCCCGCACGCCAGCGCCAGGGAGACGCAGCAGCGACAGGACCTCGCACCGGAAAATCGTCTCATGACCGAATTACATGCCTGTTGAACCTGATGTCGACAGCGACCGCAATAGCCGCCACTTGTAGCGGGAATTGGACCGGTTTGCGAGCGCGGCCTCAATCCGCCAACTCGATGGTCTTCTCATCGCCCGTCGCCACCTCGAACGGCCGCTGGCGGCTGTGATCGTGACGCTGGGCGACGATCACGTAACTGCCGGCCGCCAGGGCCAGCTTGGGCTCGGCCAGCGCCGAGCGCCAGACCGGCTTGCCGCTGCGATCGCGGACCTCCCACAACACATCCGACAGCGCCGCCCCGCCCGAGCCGTCCGCGAGGCGGAAACGGATCAGGCCAGCCTGATGCTCGAGCGTCAGGTTGATGGTGGTGCCGGCCTTGACGTCGACCTCGCGGGTGATGCGCGCGAGCCCGAACCGGCCTTCGATCCGGTAGCGGCCTTGCACCAGATCCAGGGCCGCTGCCGGACGACTGGTCACGATTTGCGGCTCGGCCTCGGATTTGGGCCGGTCGAGCCGCTCGATCGCATAGGAGATCCGGTCGGTCAGCGGCGCGGTCCGCCCAACCAGTTTCGATGACAGCGCAATGCGGCCCGAGCCCAGCACCAGGGTCTGCTGCGTGCTCGCCCCAGGCCGCACCGTGATCCGCTCCCGCCCGACGACCGAGCCCCGCCGGGCCATGACATGATAGATGCCGGCGGGCAGCAGGAACGTCGGAGCGCTCGAGGCCGACCGCGCCACCTCGCGCCGACCCTGCGCCGACTCAGGATCGTCCTCGTGGATCACGAACAGCATCTCATCGAGCGGATCGCCGCCTTCGCGGGCCACCGCCCGCAGCGCGATCTCGCCCATGTCATAGACGATTTCGACATCGCTGGTGCTGCCGGCCTTGACGCTGATCGCCCGATCGATTTTCGCAAAACCTTGCTGCGCCGTCACCTGGTAGTCGCCCGATGCCAGATGATATTCGGGCGCCCGCTCGCGGCTGAGCGCGATCGGCTTCCAGGGCTGGCTGCCGCCGCCGCGCGCATAGAGCGTGAAGAACACGTCCTCCAGCGGCGGACCGCCACGCGAGGCGGTGGCCTTGAGGCGAATGATGCCGGCATTCAGAACGACATCGGCCCGTGTCTCCACGTCGCCAACCTCGAAGCTGTCGCGGCGGCTGACCAGGCCGTAGGTGGCGGCGACCTCGTATTTGCCGGGCGGCAGCACCAGCTTGGGTGTCGCATCCGCACCCTCGTAGAGCGCCGCGCTCGATTGCGGCGCGCCCGCCTTCGTCACGCGCCACTGCACGCCTTCCGCGATGGGCGGCCCGCCCGCAGCCAACAATGCGGCAAGCCGCAACCCCGGCGGTCCCTTCGGTGCGCTCGGGGCCGGCGCAGGCCGCGCCTCCGCGGGCGGCGGCCGGACGGCGGGTTGCGCGGCCGGCCGTGCGGCGAGCGATGCCATGGCAAAGCTCTCGCTCAACGCCGCGGCAAGGTCCGATTGTGAATTGACCCGGTACAACTTGCCGCCGGTATTGGCCGCCACGCACGCCACGGACTTGATCTCCTCCTCCGGCACGCCGACGGCGAGCACGTGCGCGACGAGCCTGGGGTGGCTTTGCTTGATCTCGCGCGCGGCGGCGCAGGCGTCCACCGTGCAGTTGTCGGCATTGTCCACCACCAGCACCGCGGTCGCCGGCCGCCCCTTGTCGGGGAATTGCGCCGCGGCTTGCCGCAAGGCCGAGCCGACCGGCCCCTTGCCCTTCGGGTTGTAGCGGCGCAACACGTCCTGGAGCCGCGCGTCATCGAGCTTGGCGAGCGGGGCCATGGTGTCCACGTCCGAGCAGTCGCTGCGGCGATTATTGCCGAATGCGACCACGCCGAGCCGCATGCTGGCAAGATAGCGCGGCATCAGGTCCTTGAGCGCCGCGCGCACCGCGTCGGCCTTGGCGGCCTTATCGCGTGTTCCAGGGGCCAACGGCCCCCACATCGAACCCGAGCCATCGAGCACCAACACGGTTTCGGCGGGTTCGGGTGGTGATTGCCCGGCCGCGGGGGCGGCCAACCCGGCAGTCGCCAGCAACGCCAGCACGGTCAGGTTTCGGGCCCGCCAATTTCCACGCATATCCAAGCTCCGCGTTGCCGTGGCGGCTCGACCCAATTCTCCCTCTGCCCGCCGAAAAGCGGTGGAGAGGGGATAAATTGAATGGCTCCGCGTTGCCGAGGCGGCGCGCGCCGCACCGCACATTGTATACCCCGTGGTTTTACGATAGCCAAAGCGCTGAAATGACCAACATGTACCTGAAAGGTCTGGATCGCATGGCCAATGATGTAGCCTTGCAACTATTGCTGTCGCGGCGCTCGGTGAAGCCGGCGGAGATGGTCGCTCCCGGCCCCGGACCGGCCGAGCTCGACACCATCCTGACCGCTGCCGCTCGCGTTCCCGATCACAAGATGCTGGTGCCGTGGCGGTTCGTGGTGTTCGAGGGGGAGGCCCGCGCGCGGTTCGGAGCGGTCATTGCCGAGGCCTGCATGGCCGAGGACAAGATGGAGCCGTCGCAGACCCGGCTCGACACCGAGCGGAGCCGGCTGCTGCGTGCGCCGCTGGTGATTGCGGTCATCTCGCGTGCCCGCAGCGGCGTGCCGGGGGCACCAGAATGGGAGCAGATCCTGTCGGCCGGCGCCGCCTGCCACAGCCTGTGCCTGGCCGCCAATACACTTGGCTATGCCACCAATTGGGTGACCGAATGGTACAGCTATAGCCCGCGGGTGACGGCGGCGCTCGGCTGTCGGGAAGGCGAGCGGGTCGCCGGGTTCATTTACATCGGCACCGCCAAGGCGGCGCCGCCCGAGCGCGCGCGGCCTGAGCTTGCGCAGATCGTCAGCCGCTGGCAGGGTTGAGCCAACCCGCAAATCGGGCACGCCGGTTTCATCAGGGACCACCACCATGCATTACGACGCGATCGAGAATAAGCACGGCCTCAAGCACGACCCGTTGAAAGCGCTGGTGGCGCCGCGGCCGATCGGATGGATCTCCTCGCTCAGCAAGAACGGTGTCTGCAATCTCGCACCGTACAGTTTCTTCAATGCCGTGGCCGAAAAGCCGGCCTGGGTGGTGTTCAGCTCGGTCGGCATCAAGGACAGCTTGAAGAACATCGAGGAAACCGGCGAGTTCGTCTGCTCGCTGGCCACATGGGATCTGCGCGAACAGATGAATTGGTCGTCGGCGAGTGTCGCGCATGGCGTCGATGAGTTCCCGATCGCGGGCCTCAGCACGGCCCCCTCGCGGTTCGTCAAGCCGCCGCGGGTCAAGGAGAGCCCGGTCGCGCTCGAGTGCACCTACTGGCAGACGGTGCCGCTGCCGCCGGCCAGGGCGGGCGACAAGCCGGGCAACTTTGTCGTGTTCGGCAAGGTGGTCGGCATCTACATCGACGACGCGTTCGTCAAGGCGGGCATGGTCGATACCGGCGCCATGAAGCCGATCGCGCGGATGGGCTACATGGATTATGCCGTGGTCACGGCCGAAACCATCTTCACGCTGGGCCGGCCGAGCCCCGATGCCGCCATGGCGAGGTTGAAAGAGGGCGTGGAGGGGTAGGGGCTGGGCGGCGCTGTACAAAGCCGCCGTCCACGCGATGGGCGGCTTTATTGTGTCCGGAATCAGATTTCGTCTTCATTGCGCTGCGCAACCGGTTGACGGGGTTGATGGGGACTGCGCGTCATTGCAACCTGTGCTAATTTCTGGGCATGGAAGGACACCCCCTGAGCGCGCTTGCGCGTCCTGGACACGCCATGACCATCACGCTTCCCACCGACCCCGAGACGGAGCGCTTGGCCCGCAGACTGGCTGAGGCGACCGGCAAGTCGTTGCCGGTCGTCGTCAAAGAGGCGATCGAGGCCGAGGCTGCGAAAGCCGGTGTGGCCGCGCCCGCCCGCCTCTCCCGTGATGAGCTGCTCGCCCGCATGATCGAGATCTCCGACGGTTTCGCCCGCCTTCCCATTCTCGACCTGCGCAGCGCCGATGAGATCATCGGCTACGACGAGCAGGGTGTGCCGCAGTGATCGCCGTCGACACCTCGGCGCTGATCGCGATCACCAACCACGAGGCCGAACGGCAAAGTTTTCTCAACATCATTGCCGACGCCGACCGCTGCCTGATCTCCGCGGTCACGCTGTCGGAGACCCGCCACCCCACTAC
>Ga0209069_10000480_pt1 | contig 18276 bp, 17 predicted proteins | sample Str013_2_FD_187202 | JGI IMG/M metagenome (GOLD analysis project Ga0209069, IMG submission 187202) | Freshwater sediment microbial communities in response to fracking from Pennsylvania, USA - Straight Creek_MetaG_SC_2013 (SPAdes) (version 2) | ecosystem: Environmental > Aquatic > Freshwater >...
TCCGACTACGGCAAGTTGAAACACATCGCCGGATTGCTCAATCCGCAGATGGTTTTCACCGCCGATGCCGCCAAGTTCGGCAAGGCCATCGCGGCCTGCTGCCCGCCCGGCGCCGAAATTGTCGCCACACGGGGCGAAGCGTCCGGACACCGGACCACGCCCTTCGCGCAACTTATCGAAGCGCCCGAGCGCGCGGGCGTGGATGCCGCGCACGCAAGCGTCAGACCAGAGAGCATCGCCAAGGTGCTGTTCACCTCCGGCTCCACCGGCGTGCCCAAGGGCGTCATCACCACGCACCAGATGCTCACCTCCAACCAGGCCCTGATGCGCCATTGGCTCGCCTTCGTCGCCGACGAGCCGCCGCTGCTGCTCGATTGGCTGCCCTGGAACCACACCTTTGGCGGCAGCCACAATTTCGGGTTGGTGCTGTATAATGGCGGCACGCTCTATATCGACGACGGCAAGCCGACGCCTGCCGGCTTTGCCGAGTCGCTGCGGAACCTGCGCGAGGTGACGCCGAGCATCTATTTCAACGTTCCCAAGGGCTACGAGGAATTGATCGCGGCCTTGCGCCAGGATAAGGGCCTGCGCGAGAGGTTCTTCAACGGCCTCAAGCTCACATTCTACGCCGCCGCGCCGCTGCCCCGGCACATGGCGCAGGAACTCGATCAGCTAGCCGTCGAGACCATTGGCGAAACGGTGCCGATGATCAGCGCATTCGGTTCCACCGAAACCGCGCCAAATGCGCTCAGCGCCACGCTGGAGACGCCCGGCGCAGGCAATCTCGGCGTGCCGCTGCCGGGCGTAACCCTCAAGCTGCTGCCAACGGGCGGCAAGCTGGAAGCCCGCGTGCGGTCGCCCTCGGTCACGCCGGGCTATTGGAAAGACCCGCTCAACACGGCCAAGGCGTTCGACGATGAAGGCTTTTACATCTTCGGCGATGCCCTGCGGTTCGCCGAGCCGGACGATCCGTCCAAGGGCCTTTTCTTCGATGGCCGGCTCACCGAGGATTTCAAACTGCTCACGGGCACCTGGGTCAGCACCGGCCCCTTGCGCGCGCGCGTCATCGCCGGTCTCGCGCCGCTGGCGAGGGACGTGGTGATCACGGGCCACGAGCGCAGCGAGGTTGGCGCGCTGGTGTTCCCTGATATGGACGGCTGCCGCGCGCTGCTGCCCAAGGCGGGCGATGGACTGGCCGATGCGCAGGTGCTCGCAAGCCAGGAGGTGCGCGCCGCAGTCAAGGCGCGGCTCCACGAGATGGCCAGCGCGAGCGCCGGTTCCTCCACCAGGATCACGCGGGCAATGCTGCTCGATGAGCCTGCCTCGATCGACGCCAACGAGATCACCGACAAGGGCTCGATCAATCAGCGGGCAGTGCTCGACCGGCGCGCCGCGCTGGTCGAGGACCTCTACGCCGCCAAGCCGCCCGCGCGCGTCATCCTGTGAGATCGCCCATGAAACTCGACGAGCTGATCGCCATCGACGTCCACACCCACGCCGAAGTGTCCTGCCGCAACCCGGCGGACGCACTCTGGCAGCCCTACGAGGACGCCGCCAGCAGCTATTTCAAAGTTGGCAAGCGGCCCACCATCGCCGAAACCATCGCCTACTACCGGGAGCGGAAAATCGGCCTCGTCATGTTCACCGTCGACAGCGAGCACCAGATCGGCAACCGCCGCATTCCCAACGAAGAGGTGGCCGAGGCGGCGGCGGCCAACAGCGACATGATGATCGCCTTCGCTTCCATCGACCCGCACAAGGGCCGCATGGGCGTGCGCGAGGCCCGCGATCTCATCAAGGCAGGCGTCATCCGCGGCTTCAAGTTCCATCCGACGTTGCAGGGTTTCTTCCCCAACGATCCGATGGCGTACAAACTCTACGAGGTGATCGCCGAGCACAAGTTGCCGGCGATTTTCCATTCGGGCCATTCTGGAATGGGAACAGGGATGCCGGGCGGCGGCGGGTTGCGGCTCAAATACTCCAATCCCATGCATCTCGATGACGTCGCCGCCGATTTCCCGGACATGACCGTGATCATCGCCCATCCGTCCTGGCCCTGGCAGGACGAGGCGCTGTCGGTTTGCCTGCACAAACCCAACGTCTATATCGACCTCTCTGGCTGGTCGCCCAAGTACTTCCCCGCTGAGTTGGTTTCCCGCGCCAACGGCCAGCTCAAGCACAAGATGCTGTTCGGCTCGGACTACCCGCTTATTGCGCCCGACCGCTGGATCAAGGATTTCAGGGACGCCGGCTTCAAGCCCGAGGTGCACGATCTTATCCTGAAGCAGAATGCGATCCGGGCGTTGAGGCTCGATCAGGCGCCGTGACACATTGGGCGGTGGAGCAACGGGAGGGATTTGCCAGTGCGATCAGAGGACTACAGGGCCGACAAGACTCGCCCGTTCACCGGAGCCGAGTATCTGGAGAGCCTAAGAGATGGCCGCTGCGTGTTCATCAATGGCGAGCGCATCGCCGATGTGACCAGCCACCCGGCCATGCGCAATTCGGCCCGCTCGCTCGCCCGCATGTACGACGCGCTGCACGACGCCAAGACCAAGGACCGGCTGACGAGCGCGACCGACACAGGCTCCGGCGGCTACACGCACAAATATTTCCGGGTGGCGAAGTCATCGGCCGATCTCATGGCCCAGCAGGGCGCCATCACCGATTGGGCGCGCATGAGCTACGGCTGGATGGGGCGCACAGCCGACTACAAGGCGGCGCTGATGAACACGCTTGGCGCCAATGCCGGTTGGTATGGTCCGTTCAAGGACAACGCCAGGGCCTGGCACAAACGCGCGCAGGAATCCGTGCTGTTCATGAACCACGCCATCGTCAATCCGCCCATCGACCGGCACAAGCCGGCCGAGGCGGTCAAGGACGTGTTCGTGCATATCACCAAGGAGACGGATGCCGGCATCTACGTCACCGGCGCCAAGGTGGTGGCGACCTCATCGGCCCTCACCCACTACAATTTCCTCGCCCAAAGCTCGGCCACGGTGACCGAGGATCCGTCCCTGTCCGTCATGTTCATCGTGCCCATGAATGCGCCGGGCGTGAAGATGATCTGCCGCGTCTCCTACGAGCAGACCGCCAACACCGTGGGGCATCCGTTCGACTATCCGCTGTCGTCGCGGTTCGACGAGAACGACGCGATCCTCATACTGGACAATGTGTTCATCCCCTGGGAGGACGTTCTCGTTCTTCGCGACGCGGCGAAAATCCTGTCGTTCCATCCCGCTTCCGGCTTCATGCACGGCTATTGCTTCCAAGGCTGCACGCGGCTTGCCGTCAAGATGGATTTTCTGGCGGGGCTGCTTGCCAAGGCGCTGCGGGCGACCGGGGGCGATGCCTTTCGCGGCAACCAGGCGGCACTCGGCGAGGTGGTGGCGCTGCGGCACATGTTCTGGTCGTTCTCCAACGCGATGGCATTGAACCCCATTCCCTGGGCAAGCGGCGCGGTGCTGCCGAACCTCGAATCCGCTTTGTGCTACCGCACCTTCATGTCGGAGGCCTATCCTCGGGTGATCGAGACCGTGCGCAAGGTCGTGGCCTCCGGCCTGATCTATCTGCCGTCATCAGCGGCGGACTTTGCCAATCCCGAGATCAACGCCTACCTTGCCCGCTATGTGCGCGGCTCCAACGACATGGGGCACATCGAGCGTATCAAGATCATGAAGCTGCTGTGGGATGCGACCGGCACCGAATTTGCCGGACGGCACGCGCTCTACGAATTGAACTATGCCGGCGCGCAGGAGGAGGTGCGGGTACAGGTGCTCAAGGGCGCGGAACGCACAGGCACCCTCAAGAAAATGGAGGATCTGGTGGATGCCTGCATGGCCGACTACGACGAAAAAGGCTGGACAACTGATACTTGGCTGCCTCCACTGGGGCAGCACCCGTAAGCAGAGAGAGCCCTGTGCCACACTTTTCCTTCGAATATTCGGCGAACCTGGAGCCCAAGGCCGACCTTGGCGCGCTATGCCATCACGTCAAGCAGGCGATGATGGAAAGTGGCCTGTTCGAACTCGGCGCGATCCGGGTTCGCGGCGTGCGTTGCGAGCACTACGCCATCGCCGACGAGCTTGCGCAGAATGCATTTCTCGATGCCTCCTTGCGCATTGGGCACGGACGTTCGGCAGCGGACAAGACGCGGCTGGGCGAAGCCGTGTTTACGGTCCTGTGCGCGCAACTGGAGCCGCTATTCAATTCCCCGCATTTCGCCCTGACGTTGGAAATCCGCGAAGTGGATGCCGGATTGAGCTGGAAGAAGAACGCCATCCACCCCCGGCTGCGATCAGCTTGAAGCCACACCAAGGAGCGGCAATGTCGGCTCTGACTGACAATATCGGCAAAGCCTCCGGCTATCTCAAGCGGTTCACGGATCGTCCTGTGCTGCACCGGATTGCCGGTGAAGATGTTGCGGCTAGCGACGGCGGCACCTTCGAGACCATCTCGCCGATCGACTTGAAGCCCATTGCCAAGGTCGCACGGGGCACTGCGGTTGACGTCGACCGGGCGGCCAAGGCAGCCAAGGCCGCGTTTCCTGCCTGGGCAGCGATGCCGGGCGACAAACGCAAGGCGCTGCTGCACAAGATCGCCGATGCCATCGTCGCGCGCGCCGAAGAAATCGCCTTTGTCGAATGCGTCGACACCGGCCAGGCGCTCCGCTTCATGTCGAAGGCGGCGTTGCGCGGGGCGGAGAATTTCCGCTTTTTTGCCGATTTGGCGCCGGGCGCACGCGACGGCAAAACTCTTTACGCACCAGGTCAGATCAACCTGACCAGCCGCGCGCCGGTTGGCCCCGTAGGCATCATCACGCCGTGGAACACGCCGTTCATGCTCTCGACGTGGAAGATCGCGCCTGCGCTGGCTGCGGGTTGCACGGTGGTTCACAAACCCGCCGAGTTGTCTCCGCTGACCGCCCGCCTGCTGGTGGAGATCGCCGAGGAGGCGGGGCTGCCGAAGGGCGTCTGGAACCTCGTCAACGGTTTTGGCGAAGACGCGGGCAAGGCGCTGACGGAGCATCCCGGCATCAAGGCCATCGGCTTTGTGGGGGAAAGCCGCACGGGCTCGATGATCATGGCGCAGGGCGCGGCCACCTTGAAGCGCGTGCATTTCGAGCTTGGCGGCAAGAACCCCGTCATTGTTTTTGCCGATGCCGATCTTGAGCGCGCCGCCGATGCCGCCGTCTTCATGATCTATTCGCTCAACGGCGAGCGCTGCACGTCGTCGTCACGGCTGCTGGTCGAGGCGTCCATCCACGACAAATTCGTTGGCATGGTCGCCGAGCGGGCCAAGCGGATCAAGGTCGGGCACCCGCTCGACCCCGAAACGGTCATTGGGCCGCTCATCCATCCCACGCACGAGGCCAAGGTGCTGAACTACATCGCCATCGGAAAATCCGAGGGCGCAACGGTGGCCGTGGGCGGCGGAAAAGTAGAAGGCCCTGGCGGCGGCTGCTATGTCGGCGCCACGCTATTCAGCAACGCGCGAAACACGATGCGGATCGCCCAGGAGGAAATATTCGGGCCGGTGCTGACGGCCATTCCCTTCGCGACGGCCGGGGAGGCGATCAGCCTCGCCAACGACGTGCCCTACGGTCTCGCCGCCTATCTGTGGATCAACGATTTGGCGCGCGCGTTGAACGTCTCAAGCGCGCTCGACGCCGGGATGGTCTGGGTCAATTCCGAGAACGTCCGCCATCTGCCCGCCCCCTTCGGCGGCGTCAAATCGTCAGGCATCGGCCGCGACGGAGGCGACTGGTCCTTCGATTTCTACATGGAGACCAAGAACACCGCCATCGCCACCGCCGCGCACGCCATCCCAAGGCTGGGGGGCTGAACGATGCCGGTTCCCAAGTCCAATCTGTATCCAGACTTCAACATCGTCCGCCTCAGTCACGTTGAGTTGGGCGTCACCGATCTGGCAGCCTCCCGCAAGTTCTACGCTGATGTTCTCGGCTTGCAAGTGACTGACGAGACCGCAACGCACGTCTATCTGCGGGCGATGGAGGAGCGCGGGCACCACTGCCTCGTGCTCAAAAAGCAGGACCGGCCGGCGGTCGGCGCGCTGGGCTTCAAGGTATTCGCCGAGGCCGATCTTGACCGGGCTCAGGGGTGGTTCGAAGCGCGCAACCGGCCTTGCGCCCTAGTCAGCCGCCCCTTCCAGGGCCGCACCCTGCGCACCACCGACCTGCACGGAATGCCGCTGGAATTCTACTTTGCGATGGACTGGCTGAAGCCGATCCATCAGCGCTACGAGCTCTATCGCGGCGTCAAGCCCCTGCGCATAGACCATTTCAATTGCTTCAGCGAGGACGTGGACGCGGCTGTCGCCTTCTACAATGACATGGGCTTCCGGGTGACGGAGTACACGGAGGAAGAGGCGACGGGGAGGTTGTGGGCGGCCTGGCTCCACCGCAAGGGCGGCGTGCACGACATCGCCTTCACCAATGGCCTCGGACCGCGCCTGCACCACACGGCTTTCTGGGTGCCGACGCCGCTCAACATCATCGACCTGCTGGACCTGATGGCGACCACCGGCTACCTCGCCAATATCGAGCGCGGCCCCGGCAGGCATGGCATTTCCAACGCCTTCTTCCTCTATGTGCGCGATCCCGATGGCCACCGGATCGAGATCTACTGCTCGGACTACCAGACCGTCGATCCTGACCTGGAGCCGATCAAGTGGGGTCTCAAAGACCCGCAGCGCCAGACGCTCTGGGGTATGCCCGCGCCCAAAAGCTGGTTTGAGGAGGGCAGCCTGTTCGAGGGCGTTGCGCCAAGGCCGCCAGCGTTGAAATCGCAACCCATCATCGCGCCGTAGCAAGAGGGCCTCCCATGCCGGTCCGGTTTGTCAGCTATCGCCTCAAGGGGCAGGACGCTTATGGCGTGGCATCGGGCGATGGCGTGGTGTGCCTGTCGCAACAGTTCAAGACCGAATTCCCCACGCTCAAGGAGGTCATTGCCGCCGGGGCGCTGAACCGGCTCGCGGACGCCGCCGCGGGAAGGAGCGCGGACGTGGCACTCAGCGAGATCGAATTTGCCATTCCCGTGCCGCGTCCCGAAAAAATCATTTGCGTCGGCGTCAACTATCCCGAGCGTAACGAGGAGTACAAGGACGGACAAGCCGCGCCAACCAAGCCGTCCTTGTTCGTCCGGTTCCCAGGCTCGCTCACCGGCCACAACCAGCCCCTCATCCGCCCAACAGTGTCGGAGCAACTCGACTATGAGGGCGAAGTCGTGCTCGTCGCCGGCAAGGCTGGACGGCATATCACGGAGGCCCGCGCGCTTGACCACATCGCCGCCGTCACCCTCGCGAACGAGGGCTCGGTGCGCGACTGGATAAGGCACGGCAAGTTCAACGTCACGCAGGGCAAGAATTTCGACCAGAGTGGCTCGCTCGGCCCCTGGCTCACGCCCTTGGCCGGGGAACCGCAGATCGCTGACATCCGCTTGACCACGCGCGTCAATGGCGATCTGCGCCAGGACGACCGGACCTCCCGCATGACCTTCAATTTCCGCTCCCTGATCGCCTATATCTCCACCTTCACCACCCTTCAGCCCGGCGACCTGCTTATTACAGGCACGCCAACTGGCGCGGGCGCGCGCCTCAATCCGCCGGTCTGGCTGAAGCCGGGCGACGTGGTGGAGGTCGAGGCCGAGGGCCTGGGCGTTTTGCGCAACACCATCCGCGACGAGGCAGCCTCGACATGACGCCCGAACAGATTGCGCAGGCCGCTGCAGCGCTGGAGGCGGCGGAAATATCCCGTAAGCAGATCGGATTGCTCAGCCTCGCCTATCCCGGCATGACGCTCGATGACGCCTACGCCGTGCAAGCCGGCCTCGTCGCCCGCAAACTCGCCAAGGGCCGCAAATCCATCGGCTTCAAGATCGGCTTGACGTCCAAGGCCATGCAGCAGGCGCTCAACATCGACATTCCGGATTCGGGCGTTCTGCTCGACGATATGCTGTTGGCCGACGGAGCCACGGTGCCCGCAGGCCGCTTCATCCAGCCGCGCATCGAGGCCGAGATCGCCTTCAAGATGAGCCGGGATTTGCGCGGGCCGAACGCCAGCTCCGCCGATGTGATGGCCGCGACGGAATGGGTCGCACCGTCGCTGGAAATTCTCGATACGCGCATTCTGCGGGTGGATCCGGCAACGAAGAAAGCGCGAACGATTTTCGACACGGTGTCCGACAACGCGGCAAATGCCGGTCTCGTTCTGGGAGAGCAGCGGCACAGCCCCAGCGATCACGACTTGCGGTGGGTCGCCGCCATCGTTTCGCGCAACGGCGAGGTGGAGGAAACGGGCCTCGGCGCAGGCGTGCTCAACGATCCGGCGCTTGGCATCGCCTGGCTCGCCAACCGTCTCGCCCAATACGGACAATTCCTCGCCAGGGGAGACATTGTGCTCTCAGGCTCGTTCATCCGCCCCATCGAAGCGGTGCCGGGATCCCGCTTCGTGGCCGATTTCGGCCCCTTTGGCCGCGTTTCGTCTGGTTTCGGCTGATGCCCGCCGCTCGCCTGCGCCCCATCCATCCTCCTGGCGCTCTGTTGCCAGTTACACGGGCATTCGTTACCTTGACCCCGCCTGGGATTTGCGAATGAGGGATCCGTTGCTGAAAGCATCCGACATCGCGGACATCCTCAAGCTGATCGACAGCTCGGACTTTCAGCACGTCAGGCTCCAGCTTGGCGAGACGAAACTGGAGTGGCATCGCAAGGGCGCTGCGGGAGCTGAAAGAGCCGTTGCCGCCGTAACGGCGCTGGTCCCCGAGCCCCCGCTCCCCAATCCATCAGCGGCCAAGATGGCGGCAATCGAGGATGGCGCGGCAGCCGTGACCGCGCCGATGCTCGGCGTGTTCTGGCACGCCTCCCGGCCCGGCGATCCGCCCTTCGCCAAGCCGGGCGACAGAGTGACGGCAGAAACCACCATCGGCATCATCGAAGTCATGAAGCTGATGAACACGGTTCCGGCCGGCATTGCCGGCACTGTAACCGAAATTGTCGCGCCCAATGGCAGGCCCGTCGAATTCGGCCAACCCCTCATCCGTGTGCGGCCGGAGTGACCATGCCTCCGATTTCGCTGATCGACACCACGCTGCGCGACGGCAACCAGTCGAATTGGGGGGCGACCGGACTCGACACGGCGATGATGGTCGAGATTGCGCCGGTCATGGATCGCGCCGGCTTTAGGGCGATCGACTTCACGACTTCGACGCACATGGCCGTGGCGGTGCGTTTTTCCAGGCAGGATCCGTGGGAGCGCCTCCGGCTGTTCAAGCAGGCCGCGCCGAAAACGCCGCTGTCGTTTCTCACCACGGGTATGCGCTTCATTTCCTGGGAAACGGCCAGCCACGAGCTGATGGAGTTCGCCTTCCAGCTGCTCGCGCGCAATGGCATCGAGCGTTTCGCCGTCATGGACCCCATGAACAACGTTCCCGCCATGTTGACCATGGCGGAGCTGACGCGCAAGGCGGGCGGCGGCAGCATCGTCGCGGCACTGACGTTCACCCTGTCGCCGCTGCATGATGACGCGCATTTCGCCGGTGCTGCAAGGCAGCTGATGGCGACAGGGAAATTCGACCAGATCTATCTGAAGGACCCCGGCGGTCTGGTGACGCCGGAGCGGGCGCGGACACTCATTCCCGCGATCAAGGCGGCCATCGGCGAGGCGGTGCTGGAGTTTCATTCCCACTGCACCATCGGGCTCGGGCCGTTCAGCTATCTCGAAGCCGCGCAGGCTGGCGCAACTATTCTGCACACCTCGTCATCGTCCGCCGCCAACGGAACGGGCCAGCCGGCGATGGCCCCGGTCGTCCGCAATCTGCGCGATCTTGGCATCGCCGTCGCGGTCGATGATGATGCCGTCGCCGGGATGGATGCCTATTTCACAGCACTTGCTGAGGCAGAAGGTCTTTCTCACGGCGCACCCGGAGAGTTCGACCGAAGTTATTTCCGCCACCAGATGCCGGGCGGCATGATGGGCACCATGAAGCGGCAACTGGCCGAGACCAAGCGCCTGCATCTGCTGCCCCAGGTGCTTGAGGAAGTTGAAAAAGTGCGTGCCGATCTCGGCTATCCGATCATGGTCACGCCCTTCAGCCAGGTGGTGGCCGCGCAGGCGCTGATGAATGTGCTGTCCGGCAAACGCTACGAGAACGTGCCCGACGAGGTGACGCGCTACGTGCTTGGCCGCTTTGGCGCGCCCGCCATGCCGCTGAACCGGGATGTCGAAGACCGCATCAAATCCTCCAGGCGCGCCAGGGAACTGGAGGCGGAGCCGCAGATGGCATCGCTGCCCGAGCTGCGCAAGAAGATCGGAACGCAGTGTTCCGATGAAGAGTTCCTGCTGCGCGCGGTGATGCCGGCCGGGCAGGTCGACGCCATGGTTGCTGCGGGGCCGGCCCCCCTTGGCTATGATCCCAAATCGAGCGCCGTCAAGACATTGATCCGGGAGCTGACGCAGCGCCGGGGCCTCGGCGCGGTCAAGATCAGCAAGCCCGGCTTTCAATTGGAATTGACATGACGCACACCCACCCCATTCGCGCCGCCGTGTTCGACATCGACGGCACGCTGGCGCTGATGGACAAGGACAAGGGCTCCTACGTGGCCCTACCCGGAGCGGCCGAGGCCATCAATCAGCTTACGGCGCGTGGCACGCCAGTCGTCGCCTACACCAACGGCACGTTCTTCCCACCGGAACACTATTATGCGCCGCTTGGCGCCGCAGGGCTGCATTTGCAACCTGGGCACATCCTCACGCCCGCGACGGTGGCGGCGCGGCAACTTATGAAACTCGGCCACAAGCGCGTGATGCTGATCGGCGCCGAAGGCACGCGCATTCCCCTGCAACTGGCCGGCATCGAGATTATCGAGGCGGCGGCAGGCGCGCCCGAAGTCGAAGCCGTGCTCCTGGCCTGGATCAAGGACTTCCATTCAAGCCAGTTGGAGGCTGCGGCCAATGCTATCTGGGGCGGGGCGAAGCTCTATGCGACATCGGTTGCGCCCTATTTCGCCGGCGCGAAAGGCAAGCTGATGGGGGTTTCGGGCGCGATGGCCGCAGCCATCAACAACGCGACAGGGGCCAAGGCCACAGTCTTCGGTAAGCCGTCAACCGACGGGCTCGAGATCATTTCAGAGATTGTCAACCTGCCTCCACAGAACATGGTGGTGATCGGCGACGATCCGAAACTGGAAATCGCCATGGCCCGCAAGGGCGGCGCGTATGCCGTGGGCATCACATCGGGCGTTGCCGATCACGCCGCATTCGAGGCAGCATCTCCCGAGTTGCGCGCGCATTTGATCTTGCCCGGTCTCGCCGGCCTCACGTTGCAACCATGGTTCAAGCGATGACTGGGCAAATCGGCGAAATCTTTTCCGTAGACGGCAAAGCCGTTCTGATCACTGGCGCGGCCTCGGGTCTCGGCAGGGAAATGGCGATTGCGTTCGTCGAGAATGGCGCACGGGTGGCGCTGATTGATTGCGATGCCGCGCAGCTCGCGGCAACCGCAACGGAGCTTGGACCGGCAGCGCTCAGCTTTACCGCCAATGTCGCCAACAAGCAGCAGATCGAAGACGCCGTTCATGCGGCGCATAAGGCCCTCGGCGCGTTCGATGTGGTGATCGCGAATGCTGGCGTCACTGATGCGCAGCCGGCGCTCCTTCATGAGACGACCGACGAAGTGTGGAACAAGGTGCTGGACACCAATGTGGAGGGCCTGTTCTTCACCGCGCGGGCGGCGCTCGCCATCATGGTCAAGCAGGGGCACGGCAAGCTGATCACCGTGGCCTCGATGTTTGGCCTGGCCGCGCCCGCGGGGTTGTTTCCGCGTCCCGCCGTCGCGGCTTCCAAGGGCGCCGTCGTCAATTTGACGCGCGAGCTGGCCATACAGTACGCGCCCTACAACATTCAGGTGAACGCACTCTGCCCCGGCTTTTTCCGCACGCCCACGCGGCCCCGTTCGGCCGAGGCGGCCAGGATGATGGCGCAGTACACGCCCCAGAAGCGGATCGCGGACGCCTCCGAGATCAAGGGCAGTGTGCTCTATCTCGCCTCAAGCGCTTCGGATTTCGTGACGGGCACCACGCTTGTGGTGGATGGCGGCGTGCTGGCGCGGTGACCGTCAACGCCCCGTTGCCACCTGGAACACGGCCCCCTCAAGCGCCGGTGTCACCTTGATTTGGCAGATGAGCCGGCTGCTACCGCGCGGCTCATTGGCGTTGAACTCGATAGTGTCGGCCTCGTCCTGGCGTGGCGTGGGCAACGGGCCGCCCGGCGTTTCCAGCACATAGCAATGGCAGGTGGCGCACATGGCCGAGCCGCCGCATTCGGCAATGATGCCGCGCACGTTGGCGTTGCGGGCGGCCAGCATCAACGGTTGATCCGGCGCGGCGTCAATCTCGCGGCGCGCGCCATCGGCCTCGATGAAAATCACCCTCACCATTGATTTGACCTCAGATGAATTGCCGGCCGCCGTCGATGATCATGGTCTGGCCGGTCATGTAGGCTGACAATGGCGAGGCCAGAAACAGCGCGCCGCCAACGATGTCGTCCACCTCCGCCGGGCGCCTCAGTGCGGCGCGGTCCAGCCCGTAGCTGCGGGCGTCCGCCATGTGGCCGATGCTCGCCTCGGTCATCGTGAAGCCGGGGGCCAGCACATTGACGCGGATGTTGTCGCCGCCCAGCTCCTTGGCCATGGTGCGGCTCATGGCGATGACCGCGCCTTTTGACGCCACGTAGTGCATCCATTGCGGCGAACCGGAGAACACCGTGGCCGAGGCGATGTTGATGATCGCGCCGCCGCCGGCTGCGCGCATCAGCGGTGCAAGATGGCGGCTGGCCTGCCATACGCCTTTGACGTTGACTGCCATGACGCGATCCCAAACGTCCTCGTCGATGTCCGCGAACGGTTTGCGCTGCAACGCGCCGTAAAGGGCGGCATTGTTCACCAGCACATCAAGTCCGCCCAATCTGTCCTGCGCGATGGCCGCAAGCGTTTTGCAGCTTTGCGCCGATGTGACATCGCAGGCCGCAGCGAAGGCTTTGCCAATCAACGTTGCGGTTTCCTTGGCCCCGGCTTCGTTCACGTCGGCGGCGAGGACGCGGGCGCCGGCCTTGGCGAAGGCCAGAGAAAAGGCGCGGCCCAAGCCAGCCGCCGCGCCGGTCACGATCACGCGCTTGTCTTCAAGGTCAAGATTGCTCACGCTGTCTCCAGATCGTTTGCCAGCGCCAGTTCGGCGCGCAGCGAAGCGGTGAAGGTCTCGGCCATGGCGCGGCCCGGCGCGGTGAGCAGTCGCGGATTGGACACGGTTGAGACCATGTCCACATATTGCTCAAGGCTCCAATCATACCAGCCGCGAATGATCCGCATACCGTGGGGCGTGGTGCGCCAGCATTTGTCGGCGTCCTTCATCACGGCATCGTCGATGGACCGCGCCTCCCGCGTGGTGTCGTGGCCGTCGATGATCGCCAGCACCGCCTCGGCATCGACGCCAGCGGGCTTGTGCTTTTCGAGGATGCCGCGCGCGATCTCGACGCCATACAGCTCGTGATCGCGCACCAGATCGGGGCGTTTTGGCGTGCGGCCGATGGCGTCCAGCAGCAGCTCTTGCGGAACGCGCTTCCAGCCGACGTCGTGCAGGACGATGGCGGGGAGCACGACGCTCTCGCGCGCTTCGGGGACTTCCCTCAGCAGCGCTTGAGCCACCGCATAGGCAACGAGTGTGTGCTCATCATTGTTGCGCACATCAAGATATGCGCGGGCATCGTGCCAAAGCGCGGCGTCTCGCGGTGACAGAATGAGGCTCATACCGACGCCTCGTAGGAGAGATAGATGGTTTTCCATTCGAGATAGTCTTCAACTCCGTAACGCCCCTTTTCGCGGCCAAGGCCGCTCTGTTTCATGCCGCCAAATGGAACGTAGTGCGATGATCTCTGGATGTCGTTGAGCCAGACCGAGCCGGCCTCCATGCCCTCGCACAGGCTGAGGCCGCGCGCGAGATCGCGGGTGAAGACGAAGCCGGCAAGGCCGAATGGAGTATCGTTGGCGCGGGTTAGCGCCTCGCGGGCAGTGTCAAAGAGTGCGATGCCCATCACCGGGCCAAAGGTTTCCTCGCGCATGACGAGAGCGTCATGCGGCGCGTCGGCCACCAGCGTTGGCGGCAGATAGTAGCCGCCATCGAAACCCGCGCCCCGGAGCCGCTTGCCGCCTGTTAGGATGCGTGCGCTGCGATTACGGGCATCCTCGATGTGCTTCATCGCGTTGTTGAATATCTTCTCGTTGACAAGCGGCCCGAGATCACCTGTGCCACCTGCGGGGGCCATGGTGAGAGCAGCCACGCGCACGGCGAGCTGTTCCAAGAACCGTTCGTAGACGCTGCGCTCCACGTAGACGCGGGCGACGCGGTAGCAGAACTGGCCGGAATTGGCGAAGCCGTGGCGGCAGATGGCCGATGTGGCCTTGTCGAGGTCGGCGTCGGCGCAGACGATGGCCGCCGATTGCCCGCCAAGTTCCAGCGTCACGCGCTTGACCGTGCCCGCCGCCGCAGCAGCGATGGCCTTGCCTGCGGGGACCGATCCGGTGAAGGCAATCTTGCGTGGAACCGGGTGCGCGACCAGGGCCTCGCCGATGGCGCGGCCGCCGGTCACGACGTTGAACACACCGGGCGGCAAGCCGGCTTCGTGGAGCAGGCCGGCGAGTTTCAAGGTTGACAGCGGCGTGTCCTCGGACGGTTTGGCGACCACGGTGCAACCGGCAACCAGGGCCGCGCCCAATTTGAACATCAGCAGATTGATGGGGTAGTTGAACGGCGTGATCGCGACGACGACGCCGACGGGATCGCGGGTGACGAGGGTCTTTTCGCCCGGCGCTGCGCCAAGCGCGAAGGAGCCTTGCAGGCGCAAGCCCTCATCGGCGTAGACATCGAGCAGGTCGGCGGCGCGGGCGATTTCCTGGAGGCAGCCGGGGAAGGGGCGGCCCAGTTCGCGGCACAGTAAGCGGGCCAGATCGTCGGCATTGGCGCGCATAGCGTTGGCGCAGGCCTTTTGCAAGCGCACCCGCTCGGCCATGGGCGTTCGCTTCCAGCCGTCAAAGGCCTGTGCGCAAGACCTTATCGCGGCATTCGCATCCGCTGCACCGGCCAGCGGAACCTTGCCGAAGGCCTCGCCAGTCGCGGGGTCGAACACGGGCATCGTCTTGCCGTCCGCCGCGTCAACCCATGTGCCGTGAACGAACATCCGCATCGTCAGCTCACAGCACATGCATCATGAGTTGCGCGCGCGTCACCGCAAGCTCGGCTAACGCCATCTCGCGGCCCTGCGGCGTTTCAAACCAGCCCAGCTCCGTCTCAATCCGGTTGGCATAGGCGCTCGGCGTCATGCCGAACCAGTCGGCAGCGATGGCGATGCCAGTGACGGAGTAGCGCCACAACTTGTCGGCATCGCGCACGATGCGGTCGTTGAGGTGGCGCGGCTCCTTGCGCGTGTCATGGCCGTCGATGATCTCGCAGACTTGACCAACCATCGCCTCGTCCCAACCTGTCTTGCGCAGCACCTCCGCGCCGAGCCGCACGCCCTCGGCCTCGTGGCGGTAGCGCACATCCGATTGCAGCATGTTGGCGCCGCGGAAACCCTGGGCGATGATGTCTTTCATGTCGATGGCCCACCAGCCGATGTCGTGCAGCAGAATGGCCAGCAGGCAGACATCGCGGTCCGCAGCCGGATGATGTTCGAGCAGGCGCAGCGCCCAGCCGAAGGACAGTGGAATGTGCACGTCATTCTTGCGGGCGCGCATGTAGGGTTCGGCCGCGCGCCAGACGGGGTCGTAGCGCGCGGTGTCGATGGTCATTGGCTTGGCCTCAAATCAGGACAGGATCGTCACCGTGCCGGTGTTGCCATCGACGCGGAGGCGCTGGCCGGTCTTGATCCTGGAGCTTGCTGTTCCCGTGCCGGTGACGGCGGGCAGCCCATATTCGCGGCAGACGATTGCGGCGTGGCTCATCATGCCGCCGATGTCGGTCACAGCCGCGCCGATCTTGCCGAAAACCGGAGCCCAGGATGGCGCGGTGACGGGCGTGACCAGGATTTCGCCCTTCTTCAATTCGCCAAGCTGATCGGGCGAACGCAGCACACGCGCGATGCCTTCAACCGTACCTGGCGCCGCCGCCATGCCGGAGATGACGCCGGGCTTCTCATCCTTGCCCTGCCAGCGCTGGATCGCCTCGGAGGTGATGCCCCAAAGCATGATGGTGAAGGGCTCGGTGATCACCGCAGGCGGATTGTTCAAGGCCGGGATGGGCGGCTGGGAGGCCAGCGCCTTGACAATGGCCCCACGGCGCTTGATCTCCACCGGCCAGTAAGCCGCGCCGGAAATGCTGGCGCCGGCGGCCCAGCCGAAGCAGTAGTCCCACAGCACGTCGCGCACCTCGTTGCGGTTGAGGTAGAACATGCCATCGGCCTCGGGCCAGAAGCCGGCATGGGAGAGCAGCGCCGACAGCTCGCGCATCTTGCGCCAGAAAACGCCGAGCGCCCAATGCTCGATGTAGAAATTGTGGTCCTCGACATAGGGGAACACGGTGCGGGCGAGGCCGAGCTTGCCGTCGAACACCGCTTGCGCCTCGGCATCCATCAACTCGCGGTATTCCGAGGTGATGCGGTCGCGCTCTTTGAGCAGGGCGGGAGTCGGGCGCTCGATCTTCTCGCCCGCCTTCACGCGCCCGATATAGTCGCGCATGAACCCGAGCGGAATGTCGAAGTGGTCGATCCAGTAGCGGTCGGTCGAATAAAAGCCGTTGCCGCTGGTGAAGTTGAACCACGGGTCCTGCGCACCCTTCCATGCCGCAAGCCATTGCGCGCCATTCGGCAAATTGCCAACGGCAGCGAGCGCCTGCTCCGGCGTGCCGGTCATCAGCGCGGCATCGACGCCAAGCTGGACGGCAAGGTGCGCCAGCTTTTTCAGTTCATCATCGGGGCGGAACAATTCCGAATCCACGCCCTGCACCATCTTGGCAATCGCCTGATCGGGGATGGTGGGGAATTGGCCCTTCATGAACTGGAAGAAGTCCAGATAGGCCGCATAGCCCAGGTTCAGGAACTCGAAGTGGTATTGCCAAATCTTGTAGCAGAGTGTGATGGCGTGATCGTAGGCCTCCAAGAGCTCGTTGGTGTTGTCGAGGCCCTTGCCCGACTTCACCCATTCGACGGGAACAACTTCCGGTAGGGGCTCGAACTTGATGCCGTCCATTTCCTTGATGGCGGCTTTGACCTTGGTTTGCCAGTTGGCATAGAGGCTGGCCCAATTGCCGAAATAGTGCCCGGCGCGATCCAGGAACTGCGGCACGCGCGGGCCGATTTTTTCCGGCTCCACGGCGACGGGCGAGAAGTAGACATAGCCGTTCAGCAGCCGGTATTCGATGCCGTTGGCCGGCGGCACCATGAGGTGGCGGGTATTGTACTGCCCCAGGCACTTGATGGCGAAGTCGAGCATGATGGTGTCGAAGGGGCGGAAGGGCGTCGGCCAGTGCTGCGAATTGCAGAACCAGAACTTGGCGTCATCCTCGGCGCGGCGGGCAGTCTGGAACTGGGTGTAATACGGATAAATCTGCTCCCAGCCCTTGGCCCCGTCCGGCGGCGCAACGTCATAGGCGCTCGGGAACATTGATTTCGGCTTCGTGTCCAGGTGCTTGGCTACCGGCTTGTCGCCGCCGCCGAAAAATTCCTTCAGTCCCATGTGTCTCTCCCCAAGGTCTGTTTTTGCCCGGCTTACAGCCGTGTTGAACGCGGGTTGTTCAGCGTGTTGACGATGCTCTCCATGCCGGTGGCGAGTGCCTGCTTCGGCACGTCTTTCTTCTTCTGCGACCAGACTGTCTCGGGCCTTGATTGCAGCGCCATCAAGTTTTCACCGTCGGGAAGGTCGGCGTCAATCGCCCATTCGACATCCTGCGGGCACTTGTTCTGCCGCTCCAAACGCTTGGCGAGGCGGGCCACGGCCAGCACTTCGGCATCGCTGAGGCATTGCCTGTTGCGGCGGGACGCTTCAACCTCGCGCTCGATGGCTGCGCCTGCTGCGGCGTCGCCCACCAGCTCGATGTGCTTGTCTGAAATCTTGCGCGCCAGGATTTGTTCCAGCACCTTTTCGACCGTGAAATTGTCCGGCGTCACGATGCCGGACACCACCGTTTCGCCAAGCCCCCATGAGGCGTCGATGACGATGCGCGTGCGGTCGCCGTTGGATGGGTCCAGGGTCATGGCCACGCCAGCGGCCCTGGCAT
>Ga0209069_10000481_pt1 | contig 18269 bp, 19 predicted proteins | sample Str013_2_FD_187202 | JGI IMG/M metagenome (GOLD analysis project Ga0209069, IMG submission 187202) | Freshwater sediment microbial communities in response to fracking from Pennsylvania, USA - Straight Creek_MetaG_SC_2013 (SPAdes) (version 2) | ecosystem: Environmental > Aquatic > Freshwater >...
GCTTCGGGTTGTCCCTGAATATTAAAATACCACTTTGTTTTGTGAATGGATATTTGCCTTATTTTCACAGCAAATAATCTTACTTATGAAATCGTTAGTGGCAATTATTTTCTTTTGTTGTTCTCTATTCATTATATCGTGTCAGAAAGAACTCAGTTTTGAAAATTCACCCTCCGCAAATTCAGGCGCAGCCTATACGCTGGGTGCATCGGGTGGCACCTGCAGCGGGGTTACAATCAGTGGCACCTATATGGAAGCGTTGGTAATGTCGTCTGCCAACACTGTGCAATTACAAGTTCATGTAAGTGCTACAGGTTCATATAGTATCAGTACAAATACAGTGAATGGGGTTAGCTTTTCAGCAACCGGAAATTTTACAGATACAGGTGCCCATACCATTACCCTGGTTGCAAGCGGGACGCCTGCCGCAGCGGGTCCTAAAACATTTTCAGTAACGGGCGGTGGAAGCACCTGCAGTTTCGATATCAATTTTGCCCTTAAAGCGCCGCCAGCCGTATTTACATTGAATGGCGCACCCAATGCATGCACCTTACCCGTTATCAATGGTGTTTATGCCGCTACTGTGCCTGTATCGGCAACCAATACAGCAGTAATTAAAGTGAATGTTACAACAGCCGGCTCTTATAACATTGTGACAAATATTGTGAACGGCCTTAGCTTCTCTGCCACCGGCGTTTTTACAACAACGGGAACCGGTATTGCTGTTACCTTGAATGCCGCAGGTACGCCGTTAATGGCCGGCACAACAACACTTAAGCCCGCAGTGGGTGCCGCTAATTGCAGTTTTGATGTTACCATCGGCGCTGCACCCGTTGTAACAGGAATCTATAGCTGCAAAATTGATGGCGTAGCCACCACTTTTACGGAACTGGCTTCGGCGGGGATATTGGAAACACTCAGCAATACTCCCGAACTTTCTACAGATGGCTATAAAGATGCCAACCACGACAGTTATTTTAAAATTTTTATTTCTAACAATGATCAAACGGCAGTAAGGGCAGGCACATACGATGAAAAGCATTATGTTCCCACTTCGGCTACATCGCTGGGCTATCGCATTGAAGTTGATTACAGCGTTAAAAATGCGGATTTTTCAACTACCATCTGGAATACCAGCAGCAATATCCCGCCCCTTACTTCCAATAACCCTGCATTTACAATTGTTGTTACCAGTGTAACTGCTACCAGGGCAAAAGGAACGTTTAGCGGTAAACTAACCGACTTATTGCAAGGCGGCACGGCATTTAAAACCATCACTGAAGGGGTTTTCGATTTACCCATTCAGTAATTTTATACATTTTTGTAAGGCCCATAGGTTGGCATTTATGTACGGGCTTTTCTTTTTTTACTATCTTGTCACTAATAAAAAGCAACCATGAAAAAAATATTCCTCTTCTTATCAATGCTTGTTACAATGGCAACCATTTCAAACGCACAAACCAAAACACTGCGCCATGTGGTAATGTTTAAATTTAAAGAAGGCACAGCAGCCGCAGATATAAAAAAGGTAGAGGATGCTTTCCGGGCACTGCCGTCAAAAATAAAAGAGATTAAATCATTGGAATGGGGTACCAATAACAGCCCCGAAAACCTGAACCAGGGATTTACCCACTGCTTTTTTGTAACGTTTAACAGCGAAGCCGACAGGGCCATCTATCTTCCTCATCCTGACCATAAAGCATTTGGCAAAGTACTGGGGCCGTTTCTTGACAAGGTACTGGTGCTGGACTATTGGGCGGAGAAATAATTTTTGGATTGAAATTTTGGGTTGTCCTGAGATAAAAGGCCTTAATGAACTTTGAACCAGGAATCGCAAACTTTTTTATACATCTGCAACCTTAAAGGGCTTCACTTCCATTGTTTTCCAAACTCCGTTCGTGATATAAGGTTCATTGCGGTACCATTCATTGAACTGCTCGTCCGTTTCAAACTGTACAATCATTACAGAGCCTTCCATTGCTCCTGCTTCGCCTAAAATAGCGCCACCAATTACAAAATTGTTATTGGCTTTAAGCCTCGAAGCACCGGCTAAATGCAAAGGCCTGGTTTCTATCCGGCGGTTCAGCGCCTGGTCGTCACTGCCATCTCTTGCGATAATCACATATTGTTTCATAAATGCCTTATTTAAAAATCAAAATTATCCGAAAGCACAAAATTTCGAAAACGTTTGCCTGTTTGAATTCCAGGTACTGAATGCTAAAGGTTCCACCAGTAGGTCCACTTCAGCACAAATGCCCGGTTGCGCACGGCAATGGGTGCCGGATAGTAATTGTCTGTATACACCAAAAACAAATCTGATGCAGGCTTATAACGCCATTGCACACGCGTATTCAGGTTCATGTTTTTCAGCTGCTCGTTGTATTGCAAAAACGCTGTGATGAAAAATTTATTTGTCAGCGTGGCATCAATCCTGGGTCCCACCAGCCAGAAATGGGTATCGCCCCAGGGTGCCGGCAATTGCAATGCATTGTAGGTAGCACTCATCACAATACTGATAAACGGCTGAAAACGGTACCCGATATCGCTGGCAAGGCTCAGCTTATTGCCATTGGCATAGTAGCCACCATAACGGCCCGAAAAAGTATAGGTGAGCAATTGCTGGGGCCGGGAAACAATATCAATACCCGCCGTGTTCCAGCTGTGGTGGCTACCCGTTTGCAGTGAATCTTTGCCAGAATTTGTGGGATCGAAGGGTTGCAACAGTTTCACATAATCGTTTATCAGCAAACCAGCAATGGTACTGCGGTCGCGCATTGTAACCAGGTAAGACAAAACCGTTTCATTGTCTGTAGCATGAAACTGGTTGTCGTAATAATACAAGCCGCCCAATTGCGGACCATGACTGAGTATCCTGCCTGCTTTCGGAAAAAAATTATACGACACCTGCGGATTTAGTTTGATATAGCCCCTGCGCGGCACATACCCCACTTCTGCAGAATAATTGCTGCCCACGTATTCATATTGCCCCAGCACGGTCCATTTACGGCTGGCGTATTGCAGGTGGCCGGCCTGTATAAAATCTTTTCCTTTGCCGGCCGGGTTAAAAGACTTTAGAAACAAAGCCTTGCCGGTGAGTAAATTATTGGCCGAAGCAAGATTGTATTCAACCCCAAAATTGCGATCGTATTTTGAATAAAGGGGTTTGCTGCCTGCCGTATCCGGATGATAGCCCACCGATTCTTTGTCAATAAAGATGAACCCGATATTGGACCGGGCAAATACCTTGCGCTGCAAAGCAATCACCGAAAAATTTTGCGCCGGCAATGCGGTGCTGTTGTTGGCCCTTGTTTGTATGTCCATTATGCCGATGCGCCAGTTTTTATCCAGCTTGCCGCTGAGGCGGGCGCCGGCGTCAATATGCGTATTCAATCCGATACGTCTTGAGAAAAAAGGCCGGATGGAGGCATAACCAAAATTGGAAAACTGGTCGCCGTTCTCGAGGAAGAACTGGCGTTTTTCGGGAAAGAACAATTCATAGCGGTTCAGGTTGGTGACTTGTTTGTCTACGTCTACCTGCGAGAAATCGGGGTTCACCGTAAGATCAAGATTGAGCGATGAACTGATGGCAATCTTAGCGTCTACACCTGCCTGTTTCTGAAATGCCGGGGACTGTTTGTTTTCATAATCTTTTGAAACGCCCGTCAGCAGGTATGGAATGATGGATAAATTCATTTCTGTTTCCGGCGGTGGCTTGTCCCATACCAGGGTGCCGGTATAGGCAAGTGAAGCTGTAGGAAATTGCCTTGGCACCGGCGCCCAGCTTGATTTTTCGCGTGACTTCAGATCATTACGGCTGAAATTGATGCCCCATTCGGAAATTCCTTTTTTGTACCGGATACTTTTAAATGGAATGGCCGCTTCAAATACCCATTTGTCAGGGTAGTTTTTCACTGCTGATTCCCATTTATTGTCCCAGCTCAGATCTACTTTACCGCCTTCGTACATGGTGCCATCCCATTGGGCGCCGGCAGCATTGGCGCCAAAAGAAAACCCGTTTGTTTTATCATCAAACGGATCCATAAACAACAGAAAATTATCATTTTTGAGAAAAGAAAAATCGCGGCGCAGGGATTCCACCATATAAGGACCGGGTCTTTCGTTGTAGCAAATGGCCAGCAGGTAGATATTGTGGTTGTCATAAGTCATTTTAACCACGGTTTGCACCTGGGCATAACTGGTATCCATGGGCAATACCATATAGAAACGGCTGGTACTGTCTGCAACTTGCCAGGCGGGATCATCAACGGCGCCATCCACAGCAATTGCAGATACTGCCTGTTGCATGCGCAACTGGAATGCCTGGTTTTTTTTCTGCGCAGCGAGTGAAAAGCCTAAACAGGCAGACAGCAATAAGCAGACAGCAATTTTCAAAACTTGTATTGGTTTAGATTGAAAACGCAATGTAAGCATAACATGGATGCAATGGCAACCGCCCATAAATACTTGTCGAAAATGGTTTTTCCGGGAGCACTTCTGGAAAAAAGAACGCCCCTGCAAGACTACAGCGGCGTTGTAAAAAATCAGGGGTAAGTGTTATCTTAAGACTATCGGGAAGGTATATCCAAGTATGGTAACCGTTGCATTGGCATCGCAGCCAGTGTTGCCATAATCAAGCGTACGGGTAGGTTTGCCATCAGGAGTTACATCCAAAGTACCACTTTCAAACCAGCGGCAATTCATTTTACGGATCAGTGCTTTTGTAATATTAATGGTATAAGATTTACCATTGGCATTGGTGCCGCTGGCATTGCCGGTAATGGAATACACATCGTCATTTAAAACCAGCGGCGTGTTTGCACCGGCTAACCATTCGCGGTAGCGGGTAGAAACCCAGGTTACAGTACCTGCGCCATTTGCTTTTATTACTTGTCCGTTTACTTCAATCTTATAGACCAGGTTGCCGGCACCGTTGGGGCCCTGGTTGGTAATTTTCTTGGTACCGGTCAGCTGGTTGTCGTTTACAAAATAATTACTGAAAGAAATATTGATAATGGTTCCGGATTCTTTGTAGCGGCCGGTATAGCTGAGTATGATTTTACCGCGGCGGTTGCGGCCATCATTACAAAGACAATTGGCGCTGCCAAAATCAATCGTAATGATATGGGGTGTGCTTACCGTGTCAAATGTAACAGAAGCGCAACCAGAACCCAGTGAACCATCTTCGCGGCTTGCGGAAGCATCAGCAGCAACACGCATGTTTACACTACCACCCAATGCTGCCTGGTCGGAAATGGTGGTAACGTCGTTAAAACTTGATTCTGCCAGTGCATTGTTTTCTGCAGCTTCTGTATCGGCATCTTTTGCGGTGCTGTCTTTTTTACAAGACGTAAATAAAAGAGAAGAACATATTACCGAAGCGGCAATAAAAATGGAAATTTTCTTAGCGTACATGGGTAAATTTTTTTAGTGAATAAGGCCTTTAAGACGCACAATGAAAGAGCAGGTTTAAAATCTGATTAAAATTATTTTAAGACATTATAGTGTTGAACCTTTGTCTGTAAAAACCGGATTGTGTCTTATTAAAAGACGATTGCCTGTACTAATTGCCGCTGTTTAAAAGCATAAGCAATTATTCGTCAAAATGAGAGTTGACAAACAGCAATGTGTGCCATACAAATAAAAAAGCCGGTAAAATTTACCGGCCTTTCGCTGTTATTTTTAAAACTGTCCCAATGCTGGAATCAGTCTGCCTGCAATTCTTTTTCTTTCAACCACATTTCTTTGCCATAACCCGCTATCACATGTCTTTCGCTGTGGTAAGAAGAACGCACCAGCGGGCCGCTCTCTACATAGTCCAGTCCCAGGCCGTAACCAATCTCCCGCAATTCTGCAAATTCGTCGGGGTGTACAAAGCGGTGCACGGGCAGGTGCTTTTTGGTAGGCTGCAGGTATTGTCCGATGGTCACTACATCGCAACCATTTTCTGCAAGGTCTTTCAATGTTTGTATTACTTCTTCTTTTTCCTCGCCCAGGCCCAGCATGATGCCACTCTTGGTGCGCATGCCGCCAGATTTTAATGTCCGAATCACTTCCATGCTGCGCCAGTATTTGGCTTGTATGCGCACCTGGCGGGTAAGTCTTTCCACTGTTTCAATATTATGAGACACCACTTCTGGTGCTGCTTCAATGATGCGTTGAATGTTTTCTTTTTCGCCCTTGAAATCGGGTATCAGGGTTTCCAGCGTAGTACCGGGGTTTAACTGTTTTACGGCATGGATGGTATTGTACCAGATGATAGAGCCGCCGTCTTTTACTTCGTCGCGGTCAACCGAAGTAATAACAGCATGTTTCACCTTCATCAGGTAAATGGCTTCGGCTACGCGTTGGGGTTCATCCCAATCAATGGCATCGGGCCGCCCGGTAGCCACAGCACAAAAGCCGCAGCTGCGGGTGCAGGTATTGCCAAGAATCATAAAAGTGGCGGTGCCGGCTCCCCAGCATTCGCCCATATTGGGACAATTACCGCTTTCGCAGATGGTATGCAGTTTATGGGTATCCACCAGGTTGCGCACATGTCGGTAGCTTTCGCCTGTTGGCAGTTTCACCCTCAACCAGTTGGGCTTTTTTATTTTTGATTCACTTTCGGGTATATTGGAAACAATGGGTAATTCCTGCATAATAAAATTGGGTTAATGAACATCGGAATATGGCCACTCAAAGCGGAACTTTCATGGCAAACTTATAACGATACTGCACAAAAATAGTTCAGGATGGTTGAATTACCGCTACCAGCATAGAATTTGTGCCAATTGGGCTAACCGGTGAGATTGCAGGCGCTACTTACGCCGTCCGAACATGATGGTAATGTACGCGTTGAAGAAGAAGTTTTTGGGTTTGTTGTAGAGCAACTGCTGTACTTCGCTGAAATAATATTCGGCATTCAGCCCCGCTTCAATGGCAGAGACTGTTTCATTAAAACGGCCATAGTCGAACCGCATGGCAATTTTTGCATGCAGACCGGGCTTTATTTTCACTTCGTTCCAGCCATAGGTAAACCCGGATGCGCCAAGTACCAGGCCACCCGTGGTATCAGTAAATTTCTTGCGTACCACCGGAGAATTCTGGTTGCTCGGATTCTCTACCACGTTGATAAGATAAGGCTTTGCCATGCCAATGGAAACACCTCCCGCATAAATGGCCGATACCGAAACACCACTTTTATTGGCCTTACCGCCAATCAGGAATTGCTGCCCCAAACCCATCTTAAACTGGTAAAAATTATTGACCTTGCCCCAAACAACAGAATTGGACTGACCGATGATATTTTGAGGACCGGTAGCTGTTTTTTCTTCCTTCCGGTTTTTCTTTTCATTTAATTCAAACTGAAACAAAAGGGTTTTGCGGGGTGTTTTATACTTGCCCTTTTCATAAGAAAGACCATAACCATCGGTCGACAATTTGATTCCGAAAATGCTTTGCTTTTTAAATGCGGGGTCCCCTTCTTCTTCCAGCTTCAGCAATGCATTGATGCGTTGCCTTTTTTCTGATTTGCGATCGTCCTTACTGGCAGGTGGACGCGAGGAAGGATTGTTCTGCGCCTGTATGGTAATTGCAATGATGGAAAAGGTAGCAACGATAAATATTTTCTTCACAACTTTGTCGTTTAATCTATTAACGTAAATTTAGACAAAAATAATCCATCAACGGGTTATTTAACATTTTAATCAGCATGACAGCAACAATTATTTATACCGGCCAGCTACGATGCAGCGCCACACATAACCAGAGCGGAACCGTAATTGAAACAGATGCACCAACCGATAACCGTGGCAAGGGCGAACGGTTTTCTCCTACGGATTTGCTTTGTGTATCGTTGGGTACCTGCATCATCACTACCATGGGCATTAAGGCAAGCGATATGGGCATTGATTTAACCGGGGCCACCCTGCAGGTACAAAAACACATGCTGTCCGAACCGCGCCGCGTTGGTAAAATTGAAGTATTGCTCAGCTTTCCGCCCACCTTACAACTGGATGAAAAGAATAAAATTGTTTTACAAAGAACCGGCGACAACTGCCCGGTAATGAAAAGTATCCACCCCAACCTGGAGACGGTAGTGATTTACAACTGGGGTTAATATCGATGAACCCCGCATAAAAAAACTATAGTGAAAGGGCGGCCCGGGCAATGACTAAGTCTTAATGGCCAATTGTTCATTACTAATTTCTTTCAGGAACTCGTCCCGCACCTGTTTGGCTGTTTTATGTTCGCCAGTATGGCTCCAGCCGGGTGGCATAACAATGTATAGCAATTTGTTTTTAATACCCGGCGCATTCCATACATCCTTGCACAGTGCTGCCAGTTCGCCAAAATATACATCTCCAAAATGCTGCGGGTTCATTTTGCGGGTGATGCCATAAATGGGCGGTTCTGTCATTTGCTCGTATTGAAAGGTTTTAAATACGCGGTCCCAGATATTAAGCAGGTTGCAGAAATTGGTATCCATGTACAACGGGTTCTTTGCATGGTGTACGCGGTGGTGCGATGGCGTAAGAATAATTTTATTGAGAAAGCCCAGTCTTCCGTCTTTCATGATATTTTCTCCCACATGTATAAAAGCGCCCCAGGTGCCGTCTACAAACATAATCAAACCCAGCAGCAGCGGATTGATGCCCATTAAAATGCAGATGGTCGTTCTGATAACATCGGCATAAGGCCCCTCCAGGAAAAAATGCGCAAAGCTAACAGAAAGGTTCATTTGTTCGGGGGCATGGTGCGTAGAATGCAGGCACCAGAACAACCTTACTTTATGTCCAAAATAATGATACACAAAATGAGCAAACTCCCATACAATATAACCGTAGATAAACCAGTACCAGGTAAAACTGGTTGTAAGAATGGCAAAGGGGCTGAAAATTTTTATACAGAAAAGCACCGCCGCAATGGAAATAAACCTGGAGATTACCCGGTTAAAAACAAAAATCAGGAAAGTGACTTTATAGTCTTCGATTTTAAACTTTTTGTACAGCAATGCCCGTACAATTTCTATCACCAGTATCAGCGGAATCAATGGACCGATGGCACCACGGATGCCATCGAGCGTAAACAAACTGCTGTAATCATTGGTTTGGTACATCTTCAGCCAATGATTGATGCCAAAGAAACCGGTGAGCTCATCCCTTAAAATGTCGAGTATATTCATAGTGCAAGCTGCTTATGGGCAACCCAATAAAAGTACACATTTTATGATTTGCTGCCGCGAAAACAGCAAAGACCGCTTAAATTAGCAGCCACAAATCAAACTATGACTGATAGCACCATTTCTATTGCCGGAATACCGGATATTTCTGCCCTGAACACTTTGGTAAACAGTGCCTATCGCGGCGAAGGATCAAAACAGGGATGGACCACCGAAGCCGATTTACTGGAAGGCATCCGTACCAGCGAAAAAGGATTGGCCGGCCTTATCAACCAGCCTGGTGCCAGCATTCTGCTTGCCCGCAATGAAGCAGGTATTATTAACGGTTGCGTATACCTGCAAAAACAATCGGATACCGTCTACCTGGGCATGCTCACTGTGTCGCCCGCATTGCAGGGAGCCGGTATCGGCAAACAATTGTTGAAAGCCGCAGAAGCATTTGCAAAAAATGAAAACATTCCGTCCATTTCAATGACGGTAATTTCTGTGCGTTCAGAATTGATTGCCTGGTACGAGCGGCATGGATATGCCAGGACCGGTGAAACAAAACCCTTTCCCACAGATCCGGCATTTGGCATTCCCAAACAACCATTGGAATTTGTAGTGATGAAAAAAATGCTGTAACCATCACCGGTAGTGCCGCAAACCGGCAACCGCTCAATACATCAAACAGATCGCTTCAGCAGTGCGTTGCCCACGGCACAGTCCAGGCATTTTTTATGATCGCAATACTGCGTTTTTAACTCAATCAGCGCCTGGCTATGGCAGGCATCCTTATTGCTGATGCCCATTTGCTGCCACCCATTTGTGATATTGTTTTTTTCGGGAGCGGTTTGGGCCAGCCATTGCAGGGCTTTTTCTTTCATAGATTGTTCTTTGTGGTACAGGCCATAGGCAAACAACAGCGGCGCCACTGTATTAATCACAATATTATTGACCATGCTGCTGCCCAGTTTTTTTATTTTATAGCCGGCAGGCGTATCCAGCTGGTAATGATAATGCCAGTAATCATTGGCGGTTACATTCAATTGTTTCATTACCTGCTTTACAGCGCTGGATTCTTTTATGCTGGCAAACAAATGAACCGACTGGTGTACCAGTATGGCCAGTTGTGCCAGGCGGATGCCCGGAAAAGCGGCCGGCCGCATGCGCAGAGAATAAACTGACACTGCAGGTTTTGCCAGCTTGTATTTGTGCTGGTGGAACCGGTATTCTCTTTGCAATAATTTTGGATAGGCTTCTGTAAATTGTCCCTCCAGCAAACCCGCCTGCCCCATCAGCAAGGCTTCCAGTACAATTGGCTGGTGTTTGTGTTTTGCCAGCAACGATACAGGCAAAGAACAGGCGATGTTTTCAAAAGCCTCTGCATTTACAGACATCCCGAAATTTTTTGCCAATAATTGCCAGCAGGTTTCTTCCCAATGGTATTGGTTACGCTGCAATAACAGTAATACATGGTTGCTTTTGCGCTGCAATCTTTCGGCCAGCAACCTTTCTCTCCATGCCAGCCATACCAGTTCATTTACGGCTGTTACAGCGGGCGCACAGGGCACAAAAGACGATTGCTGCATCCAGTCTTCATATTGGTTTAGCAGCAGCGAAGAAACACGGTGTTCCAAATCGAGCAGGGGCACGGTCGCCGGCTGCGGACCGTCATCGTGCCGCCAAACCACATGCAGGATCACATTTTTATAATTGCGATCGGTATGGTGGCCGTGTTTGTGCCAGTCGGAAGTATTGATGTGCAATTCTATATTACCAACCAGTGTGGTGTTGTCAATTTTAATACTGGCTTCCAAAAAATCGGGGCCCTGGTTGGTATTGTATTTACCCGGGTGAAGGATCTGGAGCACAGCGCCATCGTTCACAATCAAATCGTGCCGGTTGAAATACTGAAACTGCCAGATAAACTGGAGAAGGCGTTCAGTCATGGAGAAAGATTTAGTAAGCCTTTTGCAATGCGCAGCAGGCCCTGGCCAATAAAAGATCGCAATCTATTGGCGCGGCAGCACAAAAAAGAATTTAAAATATCGTACTATATTAATTCCCTTTTATCACCGTAAAACACTCTGTAAAAAAAGATAGAAGCTGGTTAGCTGATGCTGAGGCCATTCAATTCCTGTACAACGCGGCTTACGGGAAGACCCATTACATTGTAGAAATCGCCCCTGACGGCTTTGATACCGGTTACGCCAATCCATTCCTGGATGGCATAGGCGCCCGCTTTGTCGTAGGGTTTGTATTTATCGATATAAAAAATGATTTGCCCGGTAGTAAGATCGTGAAACCACACTTCTGTAATGTCTGCAAAAGAAATTTCTATTTCGGGTGCAAGTATCACCACGCCTGTAATAACCAGGTGGCGCTGACCGGATAGCGACTGTAATATGTCGATGGCATTGTTGCGGTCTTTTGGCTTGCCGATGATCTGCTCATTAAGCACCACTACGGTATCTGCGGCCAGTATGATGCGGTCGTGGCTCAGTTCCTGTTTTACCGCCAGCGCCTTGTTGCGGGCAATGTATACCGGCACTTCTTCTACGGCCAAATCGGCCGGGTACAATTCATCCGTCTCTTTAATCACCACATCAAACGGTACTTCTGCCCATTCCAGCAATTGTTTTCTGCGGGGCGATTGCGATGCAAGTACAATTCTTTCCATTATAGGTGCCATTTAAAAAATACCATAGAAACAATACCCGTAAGCATCACCAGTTTTATCCAGGTGCTGATGGCATGAAATTGTGCTGTAGTTATGGCCGCGTACAATTTTTGCAAAATCATAACCAGGGGCAGTACAACCAGTAACAAAACAAAAGCCGCGGCCACCCACCAGCCCAGCAGTATGGCGTATACAAACAATACCAGCACGGCCAGTATTAATACTAGCAGCCAAACGCCTGCAAATACTTTGGAAGCCGGTATGCCCCAAACAATGGGCATGGTATGGCAGCCGAATTTCTCATCGCCCTGCATGTCTTCCATGTCTTTTATCACTTCGCGGATAAGCGAAATAACAAAGGCAAAGCCACTGTACAGTACCGTTAGTTTAAATATTTTAGTCATGGCCAGCTGATAATTCATTTCGCGGGTAAAAACTACCAGGTCCAGCTCGCTGAAGTACAATACAAATACCACCCAGGCCGTGAGCAGTGAAATAATAATATTGCCGATGAGAATTTTTTTCTTGAACGTAGTAGAGTAAAACAGCAGCAGGAATACCGATGCCAGGTTGGCCGGCCCGATAACCCAGTTGCCGATTTTCCAGCTCACTATAAATGTAATGACCAGGCCTGCAAATGAAAGGCCGAGGTGCCAGAAGATGGCCCAGCGCCGTTTTATAATTTTTTGTACGATAATATTATCCGGTTTGTTAACCTGGTCTATGTCGAGGTCAAAATAATCGTTGATGATATAACCTGCTGCAGCAATGAGAACAGAAGCCGCCACCAGTGCCCAGAACAGGGGCCACGATAAAAACCAGGCATTTTGAATGTTTAACCTGCTGTATGCCGGAAGCATAATACAACTGTAGAAAAGAAATTGGGTAAGTACAATAAAGAAAAGGTTGGGCCAGCGTATCAAACGGAAAAATGCGGCGGTTAATTTCATGTAAGCAATGATTCGTTGCACAAGATACTTATAGATTGCCAGACTAAGAAAAGCGGTTCTTACCTGCTGGTTACATCCGTGTCAAGATCCCATTGCCCGTTTAGCTTCAGCACTTTTTCAATTACTTCCCTTACGCAGCCTTTACCCCCCGGCATTGCCGCAATATATTTCGAAATACTTTTTATCTCCGGTACAGCGTCTGAAGGACAGCAGGGAAGCCCCACTTCCTGCATTGCGGGATAGTCGGGTATATCATCTCCCATAAACAAAACATCCTTTGGCGCAATGTTTTTTGCCAGCAAAAATGCATTCAGCACTTGTTTTTTATTGCCTGCCTGGAAATGTACTTCGGTAATGCCCAGCTTGTTCAGCCGCTTTTTTGCCCCCTCTGCACCACCGCCCGAAATAACAATCACCGCATATCCTTTTTTAACGGCCAGCTGCAGCGCATAACCGTCTTTTGTATTCATGGAGCGAATCATCTGTCCGTCGTCGGGCAACCACACCGTGCCATCGGTTAAAACGCCATCTACATCAAAAGCAAAACATTTTACCTGCTTAAACTGGTTGAGCAAACTCATTATAATGGTTGTTGATTTTGGCTGCAGGCCATGCCTGTAACCGGTAGCAGCGAAGATACCCTTTCAACGGCTAAAAATGCAGCTGCTCCTCTATAAGTTTTTTGAAAGCAGGGCGCTGTTACAATACCAGTTCCATTTTTACATCGGCTGTTACAAATGGAGAATCTGTAACGGGAATGTCTTTGAAACCAAACTGCCGGTATAAATGAAGTGCTGTTTGCAGCTGGTGGTTGGAAAACAACATCAGTTTTTTTGCGCCAAGGCTTCTTGCTTCCTGCAGGCAGCGGTTGAGCAATAATTTGCTGATGCCCTTGCCGCGGAATGTTGGATCCACGCTCATTTTAGCCAGTTCGTACACAGCGTCATTTTCTTTCATCAATGCGGCTGTGCCTGCAATGGTGTCATTTTCTTTTGCCAGGAATATACAACCGCCCCTGTTGATGATAGTGCCACGCGGATCGTTCACTACCTGCAGGTCGTGGCTTTCTGCAAGGTTGTATTTGTACAACCATTCCAGGTTCAGTTGTTTAAAATCTTCCGCATACTGGTCTTCGTAATAAATAATTTCCATAGCCGTCCTCCTGTACCCGCAAGGGAGATTTGTGTTTTTAAATGATGTGCAATATTACAGAAAATGTATGCGCCAATGGGTGCTTAAAAAAAAAGGCAGGTTTTGCAGGAGCCGGCAGTTGACTGATGCGTTGCAACTGAACGGAGCGTCGCAACAACGTTGCCCAAAAAACCCGTGCCGGTATCCCCCTATTACATCACAAAATCTTTGTCCTGCGTGGTATAGCTTTCCAGTTCTTCCATCATCTGCTTGCTTCCAATAAACAAGGGCGAACGCTGGTGCAGGGAGGTGGGCTGAATATCCAGAATCCGCTCTTTGCCATTGGTGGCTTTACCGCCGGCCACTTCTGCAATAAAAGCAAAGGGGTTGCACTCGTACATCAGGCGCAGCTTCCCTTTGGGCTTGTCTACCGTGCCGGGATACATAAAAATGCCGCCCTTGAGGAGGTTGCGGTGCACATCGGACACCATGCTGCCAATATACCTTTGCGTGTAGGGGCCACCGGTAGCCGCTTCTTTTTTCTGGCAGGCGTTGATATATTGCTGAACGCCCTTGTGGTAACGGAAAAAATTACCGTGGTTGACGGAATATATTTTGCCCGATGGCGGGCATTGAATATTGGGATGGCTCATGCAGTATTCGCCAATGGAAGGATCGAGTGTAAAACCGTTTACGCCCCTGCGGGTGGCATACACCAGCATGGTGGAAGACCCATATACCACATAGCCTGCAGCCACCTGGCTTTGGCCGGGTTGTAAAAAATCGGCCATGGTAACCGGCGTACCCTTGGGCGATACACGGCGGTAAACACCGAAGATGGTACCAATGGAAATATTGACATCAATATTGCCGCTGCCATCCAGGGGATCAAACATGCAAACGTATTTTGAATTGTTGCTGATATCATCATCAAACGCCACAAAATCATCCAGCTCTTCGCTGGCAATGCCCGCGCAGCTGATGCCCTGCTGCAATACGCGGATAAACTGGTTGTTGGCAAAAATATCCAGCTTCTTCACTTCTTCGCCCTGCACATTTACGGCGCCGGCATCGCCCAGTATGTCTACCAGGCCGGCTTTGTTTACTTCTACATTTACTCTTTTGGCGGCAAGGCCAATATTGCGCAGCAGGCCGCTCAGCTCGCCGGTTGCATTGGGAAATTCTCTTAATTGCTGAATGGTAAATTCGTCGAGGGTGACTACGGTTCGGTTGGTATTGCTCATAAGGCTGGTTTTAGTGTGATAGGCTTATCAAAAATAAGTATTTAAACACAGCTTTTTTTACAGGACGGAACAGGACGGCACCGCATTCAATGTCCTGCCATTGGTTTACATTACATTTGCAGTAAACAACTGCATTTGAATACAACGAATCATTACACGATTATTATTATTGGCGGCGGCCCCATTGGACTGGCTTGTGCACTGGAAGCAAAAAAAGCAGGACTTGATTATATGATACTGGAGAAAGGCAGCCTGGTGAACTCTTTGTACAACTACCCCAGCAACATGACTTTCTTTTCTACTTCTGAAAGGCTGGAAATTGGTGGCGTGCCCTTTGTTTCCAACAATCCCAAACCAACCCGTGCAGAAGCATTGGAATACTACCGGCGGGTAACCACTTCGTACCAGCTGAACATTCATTTGTTTGAAGCCGTAAAATCAGTAACGCCTGGCACAACAGCTACCAACCCTGTATTTACCGTTACTACCCCTAAACAGGCTTATACTGCAAACAATATCATTATTGCTACCGGCTTTTATGATATCCCTTATTTGCTAAACGTGCCGGGAGAAGACCTGCCAAAAGTGACGCATTATTACAAGGAGCCCCACCCCTATGCTTTTCAGCAGGTGCTGATAGTGGGCGCCCAGAATTCATCGGTAGATGCAGCGCTTGAAACATGGCGCAAAGGCGCAACAGTAACAATGGTGGTAAGAAAAGAAGACATTGGCGCAAGGGTAAAATACTGGGTAAGGCCCGATATCATGAACCGCATCCAGGAAGGTTCCATTAAAGCCTATTACAATTCAACAGTTAAAGAAATCAGGGAGCATGAAGTAGATATACAGACCCCGGAAGGCCTGGTAACCCTGGCCAATGATTGGGTGATAGCCACTACCGGTTACCAGCCCAACCTGCAATTTCTGCGCAGCATGGGCATACAATTGTCTGATGACGAAGTGCTGTGCCCCAACATTGATGAAGCAACGCATGAGACCAATATAAAAAACGTTTTCCTGGCCGGCGTTATTTGCGGCGGCATGAACACCCACCGCCTGTTTATAGAAAACTCACGGGAACATGCCGTAAAAATCATCAGCAAGATAAAGAAGAGATAAGAGCAGATTAAATGGAGATAATAAAAATTCGTTTCAGCTGAGCGATCATTGTAATTTCATTGTATGGAAGTTCGTGAACCCTGTGGCTACAACCCTTTCATTTGGAAATTCTGCTGGAGGCCATTTACGATGGCACCGATTTACAACAAAGCCAGTAAGATTAGATTGACTTCTTCATCAGCCAGTCGGTTTGCACATCATCGCCCAGCACAAAGTCGTGTTCGCCAAATTTCTCAAACCCAAATTTTGTATAAAACGCAATGGCCCGCTGGTTGTGCTCCCATACACCCAGCCATAATAGCATCCTGCTTTTTTCCTTCGCAATGCGGATACATTCCTGCATCAGCAATTTGCCTACGCCCTGGCCAATCGTTTTTTGGGCCGCATAGAGCCTTCCCAATTCAATGGCTGGGGTATCGCCCAGTTCCGGTGGGTTTTTAGTTTCCGTCATTTTTGCATAACCCACCAGTTCTTCGTCCATAAAAGCAGCCAGGAAAATATGTTCCGGCAATGCACATTCGGCCAGCAGTTGTTCTGTACTAAAGGGGCCAGTCATAAACTTGTCCATGTCTTCTTTGGTATTCACTTCTGCAAACGTATCGTAAAATGTTTGCCGGCTTAATTCTGCAATGTTTTGCGCATCTGCCGTGCTTGCATACCTGATAATAATACCCATGCCGCAAGCTACCCATTTGCCGGTATAAAATAAAAAACGTCCGCCAAACGGCGGACGCTTTTATGATAAACCAATATAACTGCTCAGATTAATGACGGTGGTTCTGCCTGGCTATCTGGCGGTCTGCACGACGTACCGGATGTTTAACGCCATCTGCTTTTGCATCTTTGGCGTCGGCTTTAATGTCTTTCTTGTCTGAACGGATATCCTTCCTGTCTGCTTTGATATCTTTTGTTTCGGCCCTGGCAGCTGCCTTATCGCCTTCTTTAACATCTTCCCTTCTTTCTGCTTTGTCTTTTTTCAGGTCGCGCTTGTCGGCACGTTCATCGCGGATGTCCTTGCGGATATCTTTCATGTCGGCTTTCTTATCAGTAGTAGCCGGGGTAGTAGCAGGCGTTTGTGCAAAAGCACCTGCAGTTAACAATGCGCCAAGTACGAACAATGTAATCTTTTTCATGATGGTGATTTTTTTAATGTAATTATAATGGATTCAATAACAGAAATAAGAGCCGATTTAGTATGCTTCGTTTAAACGGGCCATACCGGTTAACAGGTCGTTAACAAAAGCCGCAAACGGCAACAATGCGTTATTTACAAATTCCGTTTTAGAACGATGTGCCACAAAGCCCGGATCGTAATTTTACTGCTTAAAATACGATGCCGCTAACGGCACGCCCTACCTAAAATGGATCATTCGCTTAGAAAATTCCGGTATATAAAAGCAGCCCCTCTCTTTACCGGGAGCTCCGTTAAAAATTAAACGCAGCGCCCCCGCCGAAAATATTGGCCTGGCTGTTGCCGATGCCTTTCATATACTGCAGCCTTACTTCAATATTGTGCGAGCCATTGCCAACGGCAAAACGGATGCCCGCATTGCCAACGGGGCCAAATGTATTTAGCCTGGTGGCGGTGTATTCTCCATTGCCGGTATTCAACGCATCCGACAAATTAAACGTGCCGTAATGGTAACCAAAACCAGCACCCACAAAATAGCCAAAACGGCTTTCCGCATTTTTGCCAGAACCCGCGCCCATGTTCAGGTTGATGAGCAGCGGTGCATTCAGCATAAGGCTGACTGAACTGCTGCTGTTGCTGCCACTATAACTATTGTAGCTGGCATTGTAATCAAACGATGCGCCGATTGTTAGTGGAAGGCCCACCGATACAGACATATTGCTTTCTTCTATAAAATTGAAACGCGGGTTGTAGGTAAATCCTTCATTAACGGCCGCTTTGCCACCGGGTGCGGTAGCTACCATAATATTAAGCCCGGCACCGTGCATAAAACTTTGTGCAAACAGGGAATGACCGGCACACAATACAGCCG
>Ga0209069_10000484_pt1 | contig 18246 bp, 12 predicted proteins | sample Str013_2_FD_187202 | JGI IMG/M metagenome (GOLD analysis project Ga0209069, IMG submission 187202) | Freshwater sediment microbial communities in response to fracking from Pennsylvania, USA - Straight Creek_MetaG_SC_2013 (SPAdes) (version 2) | ecosystem: Environmental > Aquatic > Freshwater >...
GATAACCCCCGTGCGCGCTTCAGCATTGCTCCAATCATCAGGCACATCTGGTGGGCGATCTTTCAGTGTGGCCGAGGTGATGATCAGCCCATCGGCCTGCCGCAACACGGCGTTGGCCAACGGCACTGATGGGTCAATCCAATGCGAATGAAAGCCTACATCATGTTCACGGCCAAACATCTGTTCCACCGCAAACCATTCCACAAACAGCGGGTTGTTGTGGCCCTGCAATTGCTTGAGCATGGAAACCCAACCGCCCACCATCAATTCGCCTCGTCGCTTTAATCCGCGCGCAATGGCTTCAATGCGGCCACGGTCTGCGGTGGCAAGATCAGCAGCCTCATCATCCAGTTTTTTCAAAAGCAGATTGGCCAAGCCAGTCATCGGTTTCTGCAGGGAACTCAAATGATCGGCAAGGTCATCAATCGCAGTTGGCAGGCCCGCCACCAATGGCAGGCAATCTGCCTCCAATGAATTTGAATTGGACGCTTCCGAGCGTGCCAGAACTTGTTGCCGCACAAGGGCCAGAAACTCTTCAGCTGAACCTTCGGGCTGGCCAGATTGAATGCGCCTTGTCCAGCCGGGGCCCGGCAATGAGCCAGCGGCGCGCAGCACGTCCTGCAACATCTTTTCAGCTTTGGCTTCACCTGCCAGCAAATCGCCTATACGTTCCGAAAGCCCGCGCCCGCGCCTGCGCTCAGTCTCTGGCCCGCGCAACCAACGCCGCAACTCAGCCGCTTCCAGCGCAGTCAGATGCCCGGAAAAGGCGCTGTCCGCCGCGTCAAACAAATGATGGCCCTCGTCGAACACCAAACGGCGCAAGCCGCCTGGCGCCTCGGCTTCTTCCTCAGTTTTGGCCACCCCGATGGCATGGTCAATGGCGGCTTGGTGCAGCACAAGCGCGTGATTGGCGATGACGATGTCCGCCTTGCGCCCGGCGCGCACCGATTTTTCAATAAAGCAGCGTTTGAAATGCGGGCAGGCGGCATAGATGCATTCGCCGCGCCTGTCCGTCAGGCCCAATGACGTGGGAGTGAAGCTGCGCGTCTCGCCATCAATATTGATTTCGGTGAACAGCGGCATCAGCCAACTCGGAAAATCGCCACCAACAATATCTCCGTCGCGACTGACGCGGGCCCAGCGAGAAATCAAACTGGCCAACAAGGCAGAACGCGCATTGGCAGCGGTGAGTCGTCCAAAAACCTCCTGCATATTCAGCAGACAGGCATAATTTTCACGGCCCTTGCGAATGACAATTTGTGACCGCCGCTCTGCCGGGTCTGGCACCATGCGGGCGGTTTCTTGGTCTAATTGGCGTTGCAGATTTTTGGTATAAGTTGAAATCCACACGGGTGCATTGTTCTTGCGCGCCCACAAATAAGAGGGGGCGAGATAGCCCAGCGTTTTGCCAAGGCCAGTGCCCGCCTCGGCGAGCAAAATGTTATTCACTTCCTTGCGTTCACGTGGCGCAAAAGCATGCGTAGCAGTAGCCGCATAATCCTGTTGGCTTTGACGCCGCTCTGCCCCGCTGCCTAAGATGCGGCTAAGAAAACCTGTGGCCTCGTCCGGCGTAAGGCCAAGTTGGGTGCCTTGTGCGCGCTGGCCATCATCTTCCCATTCTTCAACACGGTCCCAGACATTTAGGCCGGTAGCGAATTGCGCCGTTTCCAGCCGTGCATTGGCTTTGACGATCGCGGCCAACGCAGCCCTGGCCCAAGGCCAATTGCTGCGCCCCAGAAAATAGGCAGCCTCTGCCGCCTCGCGCTGATGGGGATAGCTGGTGCTGGAAAGCCTTTGCAGCAAATCTTCCGCCACGGCCTGCAAAGTTGCCCCTTCGTCCGCGCCACGCGCCACGCTCAATGAACGCGCCAAGCCCGATGGAGTTGGTGTGGCCATTCGCGCCGGAACCACAAAGGCGAAAAGCTCGGCCACATCAAAATGCTTCTGCTCACGCGCCGCCCGCACCAGTGATTTTGTAGCCCCAGCTTGCTGGGCCAAACGCTCGATGAAAAAAGCCGAGTGGCAAATCAGATAAGGCGCTGCCGCCATCCGCGCCAAGGCGGACGCCGCCCCTAGGGCCTCACCGCCCAGAACAGCACCCAGTGCCGCAGGAACTGCGGTGGCAGGCAATGTGAGTTGAGCATCAAAGGCGTTCATAGGTTGACTCTAGCGAGAACATTTGGAAAACAAAAGATGTGATTATAAGTTACTTCAAATGGTCACAGTTTTGGGCTCTGTTATTTGAAATCTTGCACTGGGGAGAATGACATGGACCAGAAAGTCATCAATCTGTTTGACACTTACACCCATGGGGGCATGAAGCGGCGCGCGTTTCTCGACAAGCTCAAATCAATGGTGGGTGCCGCGGCAGTCGCCCCGATGCTGGCGCAGCTCGAATGTTCTTATGCTTATGCTGATACTGTGAAAGTGGATGATCCGCGCTTGAGTGTGTCGGATATTGAGTTGGTGCCTGGTATCAAGGGCCACTTGGCAATGCCAAAAGACGCCAACGGCAAATTGAGCGCTGTTATGGTGATCCACCAGAATCGCGGCCTTAATCCGCATATCAAAGACGTGACCCGTCGCATGGCATTGGAAGGCTTTGTCGCCTTTGGTGTTGACTATCTCTCGCCCCAGGGCGGCACACCTGACGATGAAGACAAAGCCCGCGACATGTTCGCCAATTTGAAACAAGATGCGGCCACCGCCATTTCCAAGGCTGCCCGCGCCGGGTTGGCCTCGCATCCGGCAGTTAATGGAAAAGTTGGCGCCATCGGGTTCTGCTGGGGTGGAGGCACCGTAAACGCTGAGGCCGTGGCTGATCCCGATCTGAAGGCAGGCGTGGCCTATTATGGCATGCAACCGGCCCCAACCGATGTTCCAAAAATCCAAGCGCCCCTGCTGCTGCAATATGCTGGGCTTGATGACCGCATCAACGCAGGCATCAAGGATTTTGAAGCAGCCCTCAAAGCCAACAACAAAACTTATGAACTCTATGTTTATCCCGGCGTGAATCACGCTTTCACCGACGACACGCAATCCGCTCGCTACAGTAAAGAAGCGGCAGATTTGGCCTGGGGTCGCAGTGTGACGTTTTTGAAGAAGTATCTTGCCTAGCTAAACCCATTTGACCTGAGCCATGCCGCTGCTATGGAAGCGGGCATGACCGACAAAATTTCCCCCGCCCTGCGTGAAGCCGCCCTCGCCTCCAAGGCTTGGCCATTTGAGGAAGCGCGCAAGCTGCTCAAGCGCGTTGAAAAGACGGGCCAGAAATCCGTGCTTTTTGAAACAGGTTACGGCCCATCAGGCCTGCCGCATATCGGCACCTTTGGCGAAGTGGCCCGCACCACCATGGTGCGCAAGGCTTTCAGCATGATGAGCGATATTCCCACCCGCCTGTTGTGTTTTTCTGATGACATGGACGGCATGCGCAAGATTCCAGACAACGTGCCAGACAAGGCGGCACTTGAGCCGCATCTGCAAAAACCACTGACTTCAGTGCCCAATCCATTTGGCGGAGACTTCGAGAGTTTCGGCCATCACAACAACGCCATGCTGCGCCGCTTCCTCGATACTTTCGGCTTTGATTATGAATTCGCTAGTGCCACAGAATATTACAAGTCCGGCAAGTTCGATCAGATGCTTCTGCACGTGCTGGAAAAATATCAGGCCATCATGGATCTGATGTTGCCCACCTTAGGCGAGGAACGCCGAGCAACCTATTCCCCCGTTCTCCCAATCTCGCCCACCTCTGGCCGTGTGCTTTATGTACCGATGAAAAGCATTGATGCCAAGGCAGGCACTGTCACCTTCACCGATGACAACGGCCAAGACACCACACTTGATGTGCGTGGCGGCAAGGTGAAGCTGCAATGGAAGCCGGATTTCGGCATGCGTTGGGCGGCCTTGCATGTGGACTTTGAAATGTTCGGCAAGGACCATCAAACCAATGCGCCGATCTATGATAAGATCTGCGAAATCCTCGGCGTGCCAGCACCCGATCATTATGTTTATGAGCTGTTCCTTGATGATCAGGGCCAGAAGATTTCTAAATCCAAGGGCAATGGCATTTCGATTGACGAATGGCTGGCCTATGCCGATCCAAACTCACTCGCGCTTTACATGTTCCAGAAACCGCGAGAGGCCAAGCGCTTGTATTTTGATGTGATCCCCCGCGCGGTGGATGAATATGATGCGTTCCTGAATGCCTATCAGAAGCAAGCTGACAAGTTGACAGATCAGCTGATGAACCCAGTGTGGCATATCCATGCTGGAAATCCGCCGAAGCCTGAAGGGGCAGGGCTTTCATTCGCGCTCTTGCTGAATTTGGCAACCGTGGCCAACACCGAAGATAAGGCCGTGATGTGGGCTTTCATAAAGCGCTATAAGCCAGAACTTACGCCAGAAACGCATCCGCGTCTGGATAGCTTAGTTGGGTATGCCATTCGCTATTATCAAGACTTTGTGAAGCCCGCGAAAAAATATCGCGCCGCTGATGCAGGGGAAGCGCAAGCGCTTAAGGATTTGGCTGCTGCAATCGGCACTTTGCCCGCCACAGCCACAGCCGAAGAAATTCAGCAGAAGGTTTATGATATTGGCCGTCGAGAGCCCTACACCACCACCCAGAAAGATGGATCTGTGGGTGTGGCCCAGAGCTGGTTCAACATGCTCTATCAGATACTGCTCGGCGAAGAAAAAGGCCCGCGCTTTGGTTCGTTCGCGGCACTTTACGGTGTGGCCAACACGGTGAAATTGATCGAGTCTGCCCTGCGCGGTGAGTTGGTTCGCTAACCCTCTTCACGCAAAGCCTGCACATAACGATCAATCGCCAGCGCTTCTTTTGAGAAGCCTTGGCGGTAGTAGAGCAGCAAGCCCATGGCTAAAGTGGTGCAGATTGAAATCAAGGGCCCGGCGAATAACATAACGCCCGCCACTGCGAAATAATAACCCCTGATGCCGCTGTTCATGCTCTTCACTGCTTCGGTGAGAACTGTTGCGGTCTGCGCCACCATCACGGCTGTTTGCGGTTTGTCAGCAGGCGCTTCGTCAAGCCCGCCAACCATGGCCATGGTGTAGGCCAGCTTGCGCAGGCCGTAGGTAAAGGAAAAAAAGCAGCGCGCGATAATGGCCGTTATGGCGCCGAAATAGACGGTGAAAAGCTCCAGGCTGATCGGCGGAAAAAACGCGATCTCAGAAAGTGACGCATGCACCCTGTTGATCGACGCCAAGGTGCCTACAAACCCTACCATCACAATCAAGGTGGCCGAACCAAAATAGCTCATCGCGCTGGAAATCTGGCTCAGGATAATGGCGTCGAACGTGCGGTGTTCACGCCGGGAATAAACCGACATCATCATCCACTTCAGGCGAACCGCGTGAAGCTGGGCATTCAAGGTGCCGCGCCCCAGCAAATTCAGCACCGGCGTATAAAGCCACCAGACAATGAACACGGTGGCCACCGCCGCAAGATGCAGGAAATCAAAATCCTTGGGCAGATCGGAAAAATTCATCCGTGAATTTCCTTGATGGTTTGTGCGCCAATACCGGGGGCGCGGTCCAAAGCATAGTTCAGGTTGAACGCCGATGAAGCCATGAATACGGGCGCGCCGTCAAGATCATGCGCCACCGATGATTTGTTGTTATCCACAAAGCCGTCCATGGTTTTGGAATCGGGTGCGGTGATCCAGCGCAGAATTTCAAAGCGTGTGGTTTCGAATGAGGCAGGCACGCCATATTCATGTTCCAGCCGGTCAGCCAACACGTCCAACTGCAACGCGCCCACCACGCCCACAATGGCGCCAGAACCATCCAGCGGTTTGAACAATTGCACCACACCTTCTTCGGCCAATTCTTCCAAGGCGGAATTCAGTTTCTTGGCCTTCATCGGGTCGCCCAATTTCACCCGGCGCAGAATTTCTGGCGCAAATGATGGCACGCCCGTGAACACCAATTCCTCGCCCTCGGTCAGCGTGTCGCCAATGCGCAGCACACCGTGGTTGGGAATGCCCACCACATCGCCCGCGAAGGCTTCTTCGGCCAGCGAACGATCCTGCGCGAAGAAAAACATCGGCGCGTTCAGCGCCATCTGCTTTCCGGTGCGCACCACTTTCACTTTCATGCCGCGCAACAACCGGCCCGAACACACGCGCATGAAGGCGATGCGGTCACGGTGGTTGGGGTCCATATTCGCCTGAATTTTGAACACCACGCCAGAGAGCTTTGGCTCCACAGCTTTCACAATGCGTTGCCGCGCTTTTTGATCGCGCGGCGGCGGGGCGTATTTAATCAGCGCGTCGAGCAAATCGCGCACGCCGAAGTTCTTGATCGCTGAGCCGAAGAACACCGGCGAGAGATGGCCCTCAAGGAACGCCTGATTATCAAACACATGGCCCGCCATGCTCTGCAGCTCCAGCTCTTCACGGAAATGTGCAGCGCCTGAGGCGGGAAGCAGCGTGTCGATCAACTTGTCTTCTGGCCCGCTCACTGATACGCCCGCCGGGTCTTCATCAATGCGGCGCACGCGCTTGTTGATGAAGTCATAAGTGCCAGCGAAGGTTTTGCCGATGCCGATGGGCCACACCATGGGCACAACGGTCAGCGCCAGACCCTTCTCAATTTCATCGAGCAAGGCCAGCGGCTCTTGCGCCTCGCGGTCGAATTTGTTGATGAAGGTGACGATGGGAATGTCTCGCAAGCGGCAGATTTCGAACAGCTTGCGCGTGCGGTCTTCAATGCCCTTCGCGCCGTCGATCACCATCACGGCGGCGTCCACGGCGGTGAGCGTGCGGTAAGTATCTTCCGAGAAGTCTTCGTGGCCCGGCGTGTCCAGCAGATTGAACACGGTGTTGTTATATTCAAACGTCATCACCGAGGTGACAACCGAAATGCCGCGCGCGCGTTCAATGCTCATCCAGTCTGAGCGCGTGCGCCGACGATCACCCTTGGCGCGCACTTGGCCCGCCAGCTGAATGGCACCGCCGAACAGCAACAGCTTTTCGGTGAGCGTGGTTTTGCCCGCGTCTGGATGCGAGATGATGGCGAAGGTGCGGCGGCGCTTGGCCTGGGATTCAATGTCAGACATGATTGGCGCGGGGCTTAGAGCAATTTGGCAGAGATTTGAAGCGCTTTGCTGGAGCCATTATCCCGCGCCTAAGCGCTGCCTCAACTTAAGTCGTCATCCCGTGCAACGACACGGGATCCATAACAAGCGCTGACGGAGGCCCCGTGTCGTTGCACGGGGTGACGATGGGTTTGAATTCTGATCTTCTAATTTTATCGTCATCCCCACCTTCTCGCTCCGTCATCCCCGTTCCATCTACCCGTCATCCCCGCGTCAACTACGCCGTCATCCCGTGCTACGACACGGGATCCATAACAGGCGCTGACAGGGGCCCCGTGTCGTGGCACGGGGTGACGATAATTTTGGATTTAGAACTTGATCCGTCATCCCGCCGCGTCGGCCCTCTCATTTCGTCATCCCGTGCTACGACACGGGATCGCCGTCAGACTCTGAAGTGGGCCCCGTGTCGTTGCACGGGGTGACGATCCAATTTGAACAAGACTCTCCGCTCAGTGGGCCTCGTGTCATGCGAGGCCGGAGGAAGAAAGGAAGGGAGCGCGGGGAAACCCGTCGCTGGGTGCCACTGGCTTAAAGTGGCAAAATATGCGCTGGGTTTCCCCATGCTTTGCAAGGTTTTCTGCTGCTCCTGCTCCGCTGGTGGCCAAAGAAGAGGATGTAGAATCCTCCAGCTTTGGCCGGTTGATGCTCCGATGTGGAAGGCTCCGTCTCCGGGCTTTCGACACCAACCATGCAGCGCTGAACGTTTATCAACCCCGACCTTGAATGAAGGGCGTGGCGGCTGGCCTACTGGCAGACCCATATGCTGGGTTACGTTACCCCAACCGATGGTCCTTGTTTCTCTCCCGCCCCGAACACCGTCATGACCGAGACCCTTGGTGGGAGAGAACGAATTCGCAGTAAATGAATTAGGAATAAATGTCAAGGAAATTGTTAGGGCGCTCGCCGGCTGGTTCCAAGAGGGGATTGCAATTATCTTATGGTAGGTTTGAACGAGCGGGGACAAAAATCGGCTACTTTGCGCGCGTGCTCATTACAGTCTCAATCACTAAGTCTGTATTGTGTTTCTTGATTAGTGGAAAAAATGTTTTGGTCAGCCAAGTTAAACCAAACTCGCGCTGTTTTTTATCTGGAATTGCTACGTAACCATTCCAGAAATAATTGAAAAGCGCGTCTTCATGTTTCTGACAGTGGGTAAAGGCGGCTCGAACAACAATAAGTGCAGGATCAGAGTTTTTTACCGCAACGGATTCTGCATAAGTTTTTAAGCAGACATCCCACTTTTCTTGAAGAAATTTTTGCTCTGTTTCTGTGTTAGCCGCAGCCAGATTGGCGGGCTTTGCGAAACCGTGTGACGCATCAATCAAGAGAAGAAAAATGGAAACAGAAATTATTTTGAGCCTCATGTCTAACATGTAAAAGCGTCCTTTTCTCGCAAAACATTTCAATTAACCTCTCCAATTGCGGACATTCGGACGCGTTAGGCTGGTCAGACGGGATCAGGCAATCGGCGCCGATCCCGCAAATGAACTGCCGTCGCTTCGATACTCGGGTACACTGTGGTCGCGTTGATGTTTATCCTATCGAGTTGATCTAGTATATGTTGCTTATTCTGGATCGAGATACGGCTGATTTCGATTCCCTTTCGTCCCGCATCAGGAAGCGTCGCCTCTTGCCCAAACAGCAGAAAAGCGCCGGATTGTGATTTGATGCGAGTGTTGGTGCGCTTCGCCTTAACGCATAATATGGACCAAAGATCATCGGGGACTATTCTCTTCTCGAAATAGCCCTTTTCGGATTTGATATGATGAATCAACTTCCCGACGACTTCAGTCTGATTGAAGGGCTCCGGATCGAGCCAAAGGTCCAATTTGTTCTTCTGATCATAAGTCAGGTTAGAGAGGTTCGAAAGGCAGCTGACCGCGTCAGAATCGTAATATTTTAGGTGACCTGGCGCGATGTAAAATATTATGACCTCACCGTCTTTATCTATTTTAGGCTTACCAGAACACGCGAAATAAAGTGCCACTAAGGGGTTGCTGGAAATATCCAGCAGCCGTGTGGGTAGGCCGTAGTGCTGCATTCGTACAAGTCGGTCGAAACAATACTCGTCACTCGCGAACTCGTCGTGATGCGCAATCAATAGTTCTTTGCACAGCAGCTCTTCTTCAGGCAAGAATTGCCAGTTACCATTATCCCACTTGCGCAACACCGAAGGAGTAAGTTCATAGGTGGCATCGCTGTGACCACGGAAGAATATCTCTGTCGCCGACTTTTTTTGCAAATCGTAATACAGTTTAAGGAAGCCCTCCACATTATTAGCAACGCCAAGAATTTTCTTGTCGCGTGGCGGTAACGGAACCTTGTCTTCGACAAAATCGACAGCTTTCTTTTTCCCAATGAGTTCTGCAATTTTTGGACTGTGATCGGACAAGCGAGCGAGAATCTCATTCCCCTTGCCTTCTCGTACCGCCCAATGTGTCCGAGAAAGTTGGAATCTATCCGCGCTAAAGATCGACTTGGCAGCCTCAACATCGTCGAATTGTACTTCACCGAAATTGAATTGCTCTACGAAGGTCATGGAAACATCTTTGACCCCACGGTTGATCTTTGTTACCCTGCCCAACCTGATGTTCATGCAGTCTGAGTTTCCTTGGTACTTAATCTCGCTGCAAAGGAACGTTGGCAAGGTTTCCAGAAACGAGATCGAAACTAGATCAAGGCTTTCAAGCCGCTTTTGGATGTCGGACGGCGTATATTCGAACATGCGCCCGCGCCCCATAGTGATGTCTGGAAGTTTCTTTTCAATCCATTCCCAACTACCGAAGGATATGTAGTTAAAATATTCCACGATGCCCCATAACTTTGGCCCTTCGCGTCATTCATCGCGACACCCAGCAGCTACTGTACATTGTATTCTTATGCTCTGTCCAACGGATTGGTGGACGTGGAACTTTCTACAGTACCGCTCACTCTCCCCCCAACCTCCAATCTTGCCCCAACCTCCAACCTGTGGCATTTCTGCTGCATGACAAATCTTGCACTCGTAGGTGACATTGGCGGTACCAATTCCCGCTTTGGATTGATTGAGCTGGGCGGCATGGAAGTGCTGGATGTTGAGGTGCACAAGAACGACGATTATGCCGGGCTTGAGGCGGCCATCACCGCCTATCTCACCAAGCGCGGCATCACCGAACTCGCCGCCGCCGCTGTGGATGTGGCAGCCCCCGTTGACCGCGAGATGATCACGCTCACCAACCGCGCCTGGACCTTCAGCGCCGAGAGCCTGCGCAAAGCCGCCCATGCCAAGCGCTTTCGCTTGCTCAATGATTTTGAGGCCTTGGCCTGGAGCTTGCCGCATATCGCGGCGGCTGATCTGGTTCAGCTGGGCGGTGAGGTTCATCCAGAGCCGCATGTGAAAGTGGTGCTTGGCCCCGGCACGGGGCTGGGCATGGCGACCTTGGCGCCGCTGCCTGATGGTGAGTGGTTTCCTATTCCCGGTGAAGGCGGGCATGTGACTTTGCCGATCAAGACGGCGGAAGAATTCGCCCTCAAAGACAAGATCATGGGCAAAGACCATTTCGCCGAAGTGGAAGATGTTTTAACCGGCCCCGGCATGTTGGCACTGTACCGCGCCATTGCCGCCACACCCGTGTTGCAAAAGCCAGAGCAAGTGATGCAGGCGGGCTTGAGCGGCAGCGATGCCGACGCGGTAAAAACGCTTGACCATTTTATGACCTTCTTGATGCGGCTTGCCGGAGACATGGCCATGGCCAACCAAGCGCGCGGCGGGGTTTATCTGGCGGGCGGCATCGTGCCGTCATTGGTGCAGCTGTTGCAGGCACCGAAATATCGCCAGGTGTTTGAGGAGAAGGGCCGCTTGTCGGAAGTGATGAAACACATGCCGCTGTTTGTGATCACCGATCCGTTCCCCGCCTTCAAGGGCTGTGCCGCGGCGCTGAACGCCAAATGAGAAATGCGGTTCTTCTGGTCATCGATGTGCAGAATGATTTCTGCCCCGGTGGCAAGCTGGCTGTCGCTGGCGGCGATGCGATTGTGCCGCTGATCAACCAACTGGCGCGCGCGCATGAGCATGTTGTGCTGACGCAAGATTGGCATCCGGCGGATCATTCGTCATTCGCCTCGCAGCATCAGGGGGCCGAGCCTTACACGCAAATTGAAATGCCCTATGGCCCGCAGACCTTGTGGCCAGACCATTGTGTGATTGGCAGCGAAGGCGCGGAATTTCATGCGGGCCTTGCTGTGCCCCATGCCGAGCTGATTTTGCGCAAGGGTTTTCGCCGCGCCGTGGATTCTTATTCGGCGTTTTTCGAGAATGATCACAAGACGCCAACGGGTTTGGGCGGTTATCTCAAAGAGCGCGGTTTCACCCACATCACCTGCGTGGGCCTGGCCTTTGATTATTGCGTGCGCTATTCCGCGCAAGACGCCAAGAAGCTGGGCTTCGAGGTTGAAGTGATTGAAGCCGCCACCCGCGCCATTGATCTGGGCGGCACTGCAGCGGCCACCCGAGAGAGCTTCGCTGAACGCGGCATCAAACTGGCGTGACCCAAACCAGTCGCGGGATTAGTCTTTTCGTCGCGTCATTCTTTGTGGCCGCTCTGGTGGATACGCCTGCAAAATATCTGCTCGCGCATGGCACGCCGCTGCACAGTGTGGTGTTCTTGCGTTATGCCATTGCGCTGGGTTCTTTGATTGGCTTGTTTTTCTATCGCCGCCAAATACCGCAGAAAAGCCGCAGCATCCGCACCAATCTTTTTCGCGGCTGCTTGCTCACTGCTTCGACCTTTGCGAATTTTTATGCCGTCAGCCAATTGCCTTTGGCCTTGGTGGTCAGCATCAATTTTGCTGCACCCTTGTTTTCATGCGCGCTTGTTCCTTTTATTTTACATGAACATGTGGGCCTGCGCCGCTGGGCCGCTGTGCTGGTGGGATTTGTTGGTGTGTTGATTATTGTGCGCCCCGGCACGCAAGGCTTTCAACCCGCCATGCTGGCCAGCTTGTTCAATGCATTTGTGGTGGCGCTCTATCAAATTTACACGCGCAAAGTGGGCTTTCGTGATGCGCCTGAAACGGGCCTGCTTTGGGTTTTCACCGTGGGCGCAACTGTCACTTCATTGTTGATGGTTCAGGATGGTTGGCAAATGCCCAGCGCCAATCTTTGGCCTTGGGCTTTGGTGATGGGCACGGCTGGTCTTGCCACCCACATTCTCATTTCACACGCGCTGCGCTTGGCGCCTGCATCTGTGCTGGCACCATTTCTTTATACGCAGATTATTTGGATGACGCTTTCCGGCATCGTGCTGTTCGGTGATTGGCCGGATCGCTACACGCTGCTGGGTGCATCCATCATCATCGCCAGCGGCATTTATGTCTGGCACCGCGAGCAGATCAAAGGTGTGGCGGTGGGCGTGGTGAGCGCGGATTAGGCGCTCACATAAGCCGTCTTCACCGTGGTGTAAAATTCAGCGGCAAAGCTGCCCTGTTCACGCGGCCCAAAGCTGGAGCCTTTGCGCCCGCCGAAGGGCACATGATAATCCACGCCAGCGGTGGGCAAGTTTACCATCACCATGCCGGCCTGCGCATTGCGGCGGAAGTCATTGGCGGCTTTCAGCGACTGCGTATAGATGCCGGATGACAGACCGAAGGGCGTGTCATTGGCAACGGCCAGAGCTTCATCATAGCTATCCACTTTGATCACCGAGGCCACTGGCCCGAAGATCTCTTCGCGGTTGATGCGCATGTCGTTCTTGGTGTTCACGAATAGCGCGGGCGAGAGATAAAAGCCTTTGGTGTCGCGGTTCAACCGTTCACCGCCCCAAGCCAGTTCAGCGCCTTCTTCGCGGCCAATGCGGATGTAGTCTTCATCTTGCTTCATCTGGACCTCATCGATCACCGGGCCAATCTGCGTGCCGTCTTTCAGCGCGTGATCAACCTTCAGGCCTTTCAGCATCTCAATGGTTTTCTCAACAAAGGCATCATGCACTTTGGCATGAACGATGAGACGCGACGAGGCGGTGCAGCGCTGGCCCGCTTGGAAGAAGGCCCCGTCCACAGCGCCTGCCACAGCGGCATCCAAGTTTGCATCATCCATAATGACCAGTGGATTCTTACCACCCATCTCAAGTTGGAATTTGCGGCCATGCGTCACGCAAGCTTGCGCCACTTTCGCGCCTGTTCCCACAGAGCCGGTGAACGAGATGGCATTCACATCTTTTGAATCCAACATGGCTTGGCCCACAACAGAGCCGCGCCCCATGACCAGATTGAACACACCCTTGGGCAGGCCCGAACGTGAAATGATCTCGCTCAATGCCCAAGCCGTTGCCGGCACCAGATCGGCAGGTTTGAACACCACGCAATTGCCATAAGCCAGTGCAGGTGCAATTTTCCACGCAGGGATCGCGATGGGGAAATTCCAAGGGCAGATGAGCCCCACCACGCCCACAGGTTCACGCGTGATGGTCACATCCACATTGGGCCGCACGGAGGCGAGTTGTGTGCCCGCAATGCGCAAGGCTTCCTGCGCGAAGAATTTGAATATCTGTGCGGCGCGCATGGTCTCGGCAATGCCGTTGGCCAGTGGCTTGCCATTCTCGCGCGCCAAGAGGCGGCCAATCTCATCCTTACGGGCCAGAAGCTCTGTACCGATCATTTCCAGCGCATCGGCGCGCTGTTGTGGCGTAGAGCGGCCCCAGCCAGCACTGGCGGCTTTGGCGGCGGCGATGGCCTCTTGGGTTTGGTCTTTAGAGGCCTGGGTGAATTCCCCTACCACATCACTGATGTCAGAAGGGTTGATATCCTGGGTGACGGCAACGCCGTCCATCCAAGCGCCTGCAATGAAATTCAACTTCGCGACCATGTTCATTCTCCGAAACTATTTGTACGACAAATAGCAGAGGAAGCGGGTAGGTGCAAAGACAAGTGAGGTGGATCAGATGCAAACATCACACGTCACCCTTCCCCCACAGGGGGAAGGGTGATCAAACATAAAGTGCCTCGGTCAAAGGTGATTTCGTTCCAGCTGACACTCATCCCCCTGAGGCGTAGGAACAGGAATCACACATCCAAATTCGCCACGCTCAGCGCATTGCTGACGATGAACTCACGGCGTGGTTCAACCACATCGCCCATCAGCTTGGTGAACAGATCATCGGCATCATCCATCTCAGCCACACGCACGCGCAGCAATGAGCGGGCGTTGGGGTCAAGCGTGGTTTCCCACAGTTGTTGCGGGTTCATCTCGCCCAGACCTTTGTAACGCTGCATGGAAACGCCCTTGCGCCCGGTGAGGAACACCGCCTCAAGCAGTGACAGCGGCCCATGGATCACGGTTTCAAAATCCTTGCGCTTCAACTTGCAGGCACGGGTGTAGATTTCCTGCAAATGCGTGGTCTTGCGGTCGAGGCGCAAGGCTTCCTGCGATGAGATCAGCTTGCCGTCTATGTGCCAGGCTTCTTTCACGCCGCGCAGGGTGCGTTCAAAATTCAAGCCGCCGTCGGAAGCGGTGTGGCCCTCCCAGCCACGCTCGGTTTCATCAGCAATGGCATTGAGACGGCGCGCAATATAGGCCGCTGCCTCAGCGGATTTTTCTGGCGTGGAAATCACTTCGGGGTTCAAGGCCCCGGCAATGGCCGCCTGTTCGATGATGTCACTCGGATAGCGTGAATGCAGGCCCTCGATCATGGCACGCACGGCCAAGGCCTCTTCAACAACCGCGCGCAGATCAACACCGCCGCGTTCGCTGCCATCAGCCAGCGCCAGTGTGGTGCCTTCCAGCCCCACATCAACCAAATTGATTTCCAACGCCGCATTGTCTTTCAGATATTGCTCAGACTGGCCGCGCTTGATTTTATAGAGCGGTGGCTGAGCAATATAGAGGTGGCCACGGTCCACCAACTCACGCATCTGGCGGTAGAAGAAGGTCAGCAACAGCGTGCGGATATGTGCACCGTCCACGTCAGCATCCGTCATGATGATGATCTTGTGATAGCGCAGCTTGTCAGCGTTGAATTCCTCGCGGCCAATGCCGGTGCCGAGAGCTGTGATCAAAGTGCCGATTTCTTGGCTGCCCAGCATCTTATCAAAACGCGCGCGTTCCACATTCAGGATCTTGCCACGCAGAGGCAGCACGGCCTGGTTTTCACGGTTGCGGGCTTGCTTGGCAGAGCCGCCAGCTGAGTCACCCTCAACGATGAACAATTCACACAACGAAGCGTCACGCTCTTGGCAGTCAGCCAATTTGCCGGGCAAGGAGGATATATCCAACGCCCCCTTGCGGCGTGTCAGCTCGCGCGCCTTGCGGGCAGCTTCACGCGCGGCAGCGGCTTCGGCCACTTTGTTGACGATGGATTTGGCATCGCTGGGGTGTTCTTCAAACCACGCGCCCAGCTGTTCATTGACCAGACTTTCAACCACTGGCCGCACTTCGGACGACACCAGCTTATCTTTCGTCTGCGATGAGAATTTCGGATCAGGCACTTTGACGGACAGCACACAGGTCAAGCCCTCGCGCGCGTCGTCGCCTGTAATGGCAACCTTCTCGCGCTTGGCAATACCGCTGCTTTCAGCATAGCTGTTGATGATGCGCGTCAAGCCGCCACGAAAGCCCGCCAAATGTGTGCCGCCATCGCGTTGCGGAATGTTGTTGGTGAAACAGAACACGCTTTCATGGTAACTGTCATTCCACCACAGGGCGCATTCAATGGTGATGCCGTCTTTGGCTCCGGTGATGTAAATCGGTTCCTTGATCAGGCCCTGCTTGGCGCGGTCCAAGTATCGCACAAAGGCCGGAATGCCGCCCTCGTAAAACAGTTCCAGCACATGCGGCTCAACCCCGCGCAGATCACTGAGAGTAATGCGCACGCCGGAGTTCAAGAAGGCAAGCTCACGCAGGCGGTGTTCCAAGGTGGCAAAATCAAATTCGGTTTTGGTGAAGGTTTCAGCCGATGGCAGAAAAGTCACTTCCGTGCCGCGCTTGCCGTCTGATGGGCCTGTCACCTTCAGGGGCGCGTCCGGCACACCATGGGTGAAGGAGATGAAATGGCTTTTGCCCTCGCGGTGAATGGCCAGCTTCAACGAAACCGACAGGGCGTTGACCACGGATACGCCAACACCGTGCAGGCCGCCCGAAACTTTGTAAGAGTTCTGGTCAAACTTGCCGCCGGCATGCAGCTCCGTCATCACAATTTCAGCCGCAGAGCGCTTGGGCACCACATCATCATCTTGCTTGATGCCGGTGGGGATGCCGCGACCGTTGTCTGTGACGGTGACGGAGCCGTCGGCATTGAGGGTGCAGGTGACGAGTGTGGCGTGGCCCGCCAGCGCTTCGTCAATGGCGTTGTCGACGACTTCATAGACCATGTGATGCAGGCCTGAGCCATCATCTGTGTCACCGATATACATGCCGGGACGTTTGCGCACGGCATCAAGGCCCTTCAGGATCTTGATTGATTCTTCACCGTAAGCGGCCGACTTTTCATCTAGCTCTGACATGTACAATTCCGTCTTTCACTTCAAAGCGGCAGGCTTGATCGCCAGCTGCTTCAAACAAATTTTCATCCGTGCCTGTCATCCAGGCTTGCGCACCCAAATGGGTGAGCGCGTCAAACAAACCTTGCCGCCTGGCTATATCCAGATGTGCGGCCACTTCATCCAGCAACAGAATGGGTGAGGCACCCAACACTGCTTTTGCCGCTTGCGCCTGGGCCAACACCAGCCCAATCAATAGCGCCTTCTGCTCTCCCGTGGAGCATAATTCGGCGGGGGTGGATTTTGGCCCATGCAGCACAGATATATCGCTGCGATGTGGCCCTCTCATGGTGCGTTGCTGCGACCGGTCGAGCCCTCTCGAATCGCTTAAAATCTTAGCGTATTCATCCTCAGCTTGCACGGCTGGTTTTGCGGCCACCAACTCTTCAATTTCACCGTGGAGCTGCAACACGCCCCAGGGGAATGCGCCCTGTGCCGCACCTTGGGCAAAATGCTTGGCGAGCAGGCCAACAGCCTCGTTGCGCGCCGCCGCAATGGCCACAGCTTGTTCGGCCATTTGGGCTTCAAGCGTCTTGGCCCAGACGTCATCAAGGCGTGGCTGCTGCAGCAGTGCATTGCGCTCACGCATCAGTTTTTCGAAGGTGGAAACATGGCCGGCGTGCGCTTCATTAAAGCTGGCCACCATGCGGTCAAAGAACCGTCGCCGATCAGAGGCAGGCCCCATGAACAACCGGTCTTGGGCGGGTGTCAGCCACAACATTTTCAAATGATGCGCCAGCGCGCCCGATGATTTCTGTAACGCGCCATCCACGGCCACCTTGCGGGTTGTGGCAGCGCTGCCCTCAAAGCTGGTGCCAAGGCGCAATTCACCCTGCGGTGTTTCAACTTCAGCGGCCACCGCCCAAGCCCCCATGCCTTCAAGGCGCGCCAGCAAATGAAAATCCTGTGCCCGAAGCCCGCGCCCCGGCACCAGCAGCGAGACAGCCTCAAGAATATTGGTCTTGCCAGCGCCATTGGCTCCGTAGAGGCAGAAGAGCGGCAGCTTCGGTTCCATGCGCAAATCAGAATGGTTGCGAAAGTCAGTGAGCGTGAGGCGGGATATGCGAAAGGGCAGGCCCAGCCTCACACCCGCATCGGCATCAACACGAACAGAGAGTGTTCATCCTTCGGGTCACGCACCACGGTGGGTGAACCTGAGTCATTGAACTCAAAGCGCATCGTCTCGGCCTTCACCTGCGAGGCCACGTCCAAGAGATAACGTGAGTTGAAGCCGATCTCCATGGCATCACGCTCATAGGAGACCGGGATTTCTTCTTCAGCTGAGCCAGAGTCCGGGTTGTTGACCACCATTGACAATTTGCCCGCCGAAAGCGCCAGCTTCACGGCACGGCTCTTTTCAAAGGAGATGGTGGAAACGCGGTCAACCGCTTCAGCAAATTGCTTAGTGTCTGTTTCCAAAATCTTGTCATTATTGCGCGGGATCACGCGCTCATAATCAGGGAAGGTGCCATCGATCAATTTGGAAGTCAGCACCAGTTTGCCAGCAGCAAAGCGGATTTTCTGTGAGGAAATTGAAACTTCAACTTCGCCGTCATCACCTTCCAGAAGTTTCACCAGTTCCAGAACAGTTTTGCGTGGCACGATAATGCCAGGCA
>Ga0209069_10000485_pt1 | contig 18245 bp, 18 predicted proteins | sample Str013_2_FD_187202 | JGI IMG/M metagenome (GOLD analysis project Ga0209069, IMG submission 187202) | Freshwater sediment microbial communities in response to fracking from Pennsylvania, USA - Straight Creek_MetaG_SC_2013 (SPAdes) (version 2) | ecosystem: Environmental > Aquatic > Freshwater >...
CGGTGAAGGTGCAGCCACCACCTTAAAATGATTGAATTCCAACAGGTGTTTCAAAAAAGCGACCCGCTCGGGCATCACATTCTTTTCCACGACACCGCATTTAACGCCATCCAGTTCTTCAGCCAAATGATTTTGATTAATCGCCATATGGAGGTTTCAATCTGAATAAAAATTAATGTAAGGAATCGATATAGCCGTAAATCCAACTCATCAAACCGACCAATACGATGGCCACGGCACAGATCGTAAGTGCAAAAGCCGATGCCGGATTGGTTTGAATTTTCTCCAACGGTTGATCATTGTGCTCCATGAAAACGGAACGGACTACGCGCAAATAATAATACAATGAAATGATCATATTCAATGCCGCAATGGTAATAAACCAATAATTACCCGCAGAGGCACCAGCTGTCAGTAAAAATAATTTTCCGAAGAAACCAGCCGTTGGCGGAATGCCGGCGAGTGAAAACAAAGCCAGCGCCATGATACAACTTAAAAAGGGATTGGTTTGATAGAGACCTTTGTAGTCATCGATTCTTTCTTTTCCTGTGCGCTCAAAAATGACCGACACAATACCGAAGGCGGCGAGATTGGAAAAGATATAGATCAATATAAAATAAATGACTGCTGAGTTTCCTGCCGCAGTGTGGCTACTCATGCCAACTAAAATAAATCCCACCTGTGCAATAGAAGAAAAAGCAAGAAATCTTTTCATATTCTGCTGGCGCATGGCAAAAAGATTTCCAATAATCATGGTAGCTACCGACAGCACTACCAGCATTTGGTGCCAAATGGCCTCGAGCGATCCGAATACCCTGTATAGAGTAATCGTAAAAATAAACGCAATAGATCCCTTGGAGATGGCAGAAAGAAATGAACTGGTGATGGCAGGGGCACCTTCATATACATCTGCTGTCCAAAGATGAAAGGGTACGATCGACAATTTAAAAGCAAAACCCGTGAAAAGAAAAACAAAGCCCACGAGCAGTAAAGGACTTTGCGTTGTATAGTTTGCGAGCTCTGAAAATGCAATTGATCCCGTTACACCGTACACAATGGAGATACCGAATAGTAACACGCCGGAAGAAAATGCTGACGACAATATCAATTTCATGGCTGCTTCTGAGGATGCTTTTCTATCCAAATCAAAATTCGCCATCGCTGCAACGGGGATTGATGACAATTCCATCGACAAATAAAACATCAGCAGGTTTCCGCTGGAGATCATAAAATACATGCCCAGCAGTGAGGCCAGCATCAGGACCAGGTATTCGGCGAGGTTTTGGTGCTTCTTCAGCCAGTCGGAAAATAATAAAGTGATCAGGTAAACACCTACCGCAAGAATATTTTTTTGAAAGGCGATAGAAGGATCCGTGCGAAACATTCCATCAAATAACTCCGACTTCCCGTTAAAAAAGAAACCCACGATGACGTATAGAAGCAACAGGAACTGAACGATAGACAGCAACATCCCATTACTCATTCCCTTCCCAATCTTAATTAACAGGAGAAGGAAGATGATCAGGGTGACCAGCCATTCCGATTTCATGTATAAAAAATAGTCACTCATATGCTCCAAAAAGTATTCAACATTTAACGATTCACCAGTTTCTGTACAAAATTTCCCGGACTGATCAAATGCGTCAGCCAGAAGGGTGCTACACCAATGGCAAGTATTCCTACCACCAGCACAATAGCAGCCAAACGTTCATTCCAGGACGCATCCTTGAACTGCAGGAAAGTTTTATTTCGAATTGGCCCCATGGCTGTTTGACCGATCGCTTTCAAAATATATACTGCTGTCACGACGATCGACATACAGGCCGCAATGGTCGCTATATGTGCGAAGGCGCCGTGATTTTCCCAGGCTCCGACAAATACCGTCATCTCCGCAACAAATCCACTCAGGCCGGGCAATCCTAATGAACAAAATCCTGCGATAAAAAGAATCGTCATGATAAAAGGAATCGATTTCATCAATCCGCCGAGCTCGTTCACCATGCGGGTATGAGAGCGCTCATAGATCATACCGATCACAGCGAAGAAGAGTGCTGTCATGAGCCCGTGCGAGACCATCTGCATCACGGCGCCAGTCATCGCGGTTTTGGTTAGCATTCCGATGCCCAGTAAAACAAATCCACAATGGCTAACCGAAGAATAGGCATTGATGTATTTGAGATCCTTCTGCATCATCGTAGCGAAGGCCCCGTATAAAATGGCAATAGCTGATAGCACGATGATAATAGTAGAATACTCTTTTGCACCCTCGGGCATCAACCAGGCCGCGACTCTCAGGCATCCATAACCGCCGAGCTTCATTGAGATGCCGGCAAGAAACATAGAGCCTGCGGTAGGCGCTGAAGAGTGTCCATCGGGAACCCAGGTATGAAATGGAAAGAGCGCCCCGAAAATCCCAAAGCCAATGAACAGCAGGGGGAAAAAAATCTTTTGTGTGGAAAGTGGAATATGTGTTTGCGCAAGCTGGATCAGATCGAAGGTGCGCGATTCGCCACTCATGAAATACACACCCAGTAAACCTACCAGCACGAGTGCGGATCCGCCCATTAACATCAGGGCGAGCTTGTTGGCACTGTAAGTTTTACGACCGCTTCCCCAGATTCCGATCAAAAGGTATTTTGGGATGACTGCGATCTCCAGGAAAAAGAAGAGGATGAAAAGATCAAAGGACATAAAAAATCCATAGGCGCCAAAACTCAGCAGGATCAGGAGAAAATAAAACTCCTTCGTCATTTTCTGAACATTCCAGGAAACAAGTACACCAGCCAACACTACAAATGCGGTAAGCATGATCATCGCTACCGAAATGCCATCAACCCCAATATGAAAATTAATATGCCAGGCAGGAAACCATTGGTACTGCTCCTCGAACAGAAGTGTAGCTGTGTTTCCGCCAGACCTTTCCTTCTCATAAGCAAATAACACCCCAAATGCCAGCAACAATTGCAAGGCCGAGCCTGCCAGCGCAACGCCTTTCACCTGCCCAGGTTTCTTTGCCAGCAAAACCAGCAGCCCGGTCAGTAAAGGAACAAAAAGCAATTCCAGAAGACTCATGAGAAAAAAGGTTTCTTCTTGTTTAGGGAATTACCCCATTTAATGTGCTAAAGTGCAAATACGCTAATGTGAAAATGTCAAATTGTGAAAACCAACACATTTGCACATTAGCACACTGATCTCTCACCAGTAAATTACCCATATCGTAATTCCAATCACCGCCACCAGGAAATAGATTGCATAAGCCTGCACTTTCCCCGATTGCCATTTTTTTATCTTTTCCGAAACTGACTGTGTTGCATTTCCGGTTGCGTTCACCAATCCGTCCACAATATTTTTATCGAACCATGCCGCAGGACGTCCGACCAGGTTGAAAATTATCTTTCGGGTGATAAACAGGTACAGCTCATCAATATAAAATTTGTTATAAGCAAACCGGTAAATTCCCGACAGTGAAGATGCTATTTTGTTTGAGCGTTCATTGCTGTTTTTATAAAAAGCTGCTGCAATGAGAATACCTGTCACGGCCAGGGCTACCGGAGCAATGGAAAAAATGGGGTGAAACGAAGTTTCAATGGGTACCCCATCACTGGTGACAAATCTTCCAAAGGGAACGAAACCTGCCAGCGCTGCACCTATAGCAAGGATCACCAATGGAATGCCCATGGCCGCCCCACCCTCACCGTGATGCGTATCCGATGAATGGAATTCAGCGTGATCATTTTTCTTATTCCAAAATATGTTGAAATAAAGTCGGAACATGTAAAATGCCGTTATACCCGATGTAATTAATCCAACCCAATAAATTACCGGCGCATGCTCATATGCTGCCAATAAAATTTCTTCCTTGCTGAAGAAACCGGAAAAAGGCGGGATACCCGCAATCGCAAGACAGGCGACCAAAAAAGTAATATGCGTGAGCGGCATCTTTTTCCTAAGCCCGCCCATATCCTTCATTTCGTTACTGTGCACATAATGGATCACTGATCCTGCACCCAGGAACAACAAGGCTTTAAACGTGGCATGGGTAAACAGATGGAACATCGATGCCGTGTAGCCCTCTCCGTTATGTCCATAACCCGAAACACCCAGCCCAAACATCATAAACCCGATCTGTGACATCGTAGAATAAGCAAGCACTCTTTTTATATCGGTTTGAGTGCAGGCAATCACAGCCGCCAAAGCCGCGGAAACAGCTCCTACACCAGCTACCAGGTGCAATACCCCTGGTGCAGAAATAGAAAAAACAGGAAATAGTCTCGCTACGAGATAAACTCCTGCGACCACCATTGTAGCAGCATGGATCAATGCGGATACGGGTGTGGGGCCTTCCATCGCATCCGGTAACCAAACGTGCAAGGGGAACATGGCACTTTTTCCTGCACCTCCCATAAAGATCAATGCGAGTCCCCAGCTCAAAGCGGAAATACCCAGGAATGAATTAGTAAGTGCTGTTTTCAATTCGCCGGAACCAGGATCTGTAAGTCTGTGAATAAGAGTTCCAAAATCGAGGGAACCGGAATAAAATGACAGGATCAAAATCCCAATTAGAAAACCGAGGTCGGCAAAACGGGTAACTATGAATGCCTTTTTGCAGGCAGCTACTGCACTCGGTCTGTCGTAATAATATCCGATGAGTAAAAAAGAAGAAATGCCAACGAGTTCCCAAAAAATATAAGTCTCGAAGATATTTGAAGCGAGCACGAGGCCCAGCATCGAAAAACTAAACAAAGAAAGATAGGCGTAGTAAGTCGCAAATCTTTCTTCCCCTTTCATATAACCCAGGCTATACACATGGACCATCAGGGAAACAAAGCTTACCACTACAATCATCATCACCGATATAGGATCGAGCAGGATCCCCATATGGATGGACAATGTCGGCGAAAATTCAAGCCATGAATAGTTGCAGGCAATAATTTGCTGGTAACCGCCGCCCGTTTTTCCAAAATCAAAAAAATAGGTATAGGCTACATATACCGATAATGCAGCTGTAACCATCATGAGCATGGTTGCAATGATACCTCCATATTTTTTGAAAATGTTCTTGCCTAAAAGCCCCAGGAGCACGAATGCTGTCAGCGGTAGTAGTGGAACAAGCAATATGTTGATCAGATGGGGCATGTCTTTTTGGCAACTATTTTTTTATTCGATTCCTTTCTGCATCAATATTTCAATTCTTCTGTTTTCTCTACGTCGATGGATTGATGCGTACGGAAAAGGTTTATTATAATGGCAATAGCAACGGCGGCCTCTGCTGCCGCGATGGCAATGATGAAAATGCTAAAAAAAAGTCCATCGAGACGGTGAGGCCACAAATATTTATTAAATGCAATGAAATTAATATTCACGCTGTTCAGGATCAACTCTAGGCTCATGAGCATCGTTACGAGATTTCTCCTCGTAAAAAAGCCATAGACCCCGATAAAAAAGAGGGCAGTACTGATGAATAATAAATGATACAATCCTGGTTCCATATCCTATATCAAATGTTGTTTATCCTGTTTTTGAGTCTTCATCGCGATCACGATACAAGCCACCATCGCGGCCAGCAGTAAAATGCTCACCACTTCAAATGGTAATGCATATCCAAACTCCTTCACGCCGAGCATTTGATGACCAATCGTTGCCACATCAGCCGTGACGGGGGTTGAATTTGTTTTTAGAAATTCATATTTGAACAACTGTGTGATGACCAGCAGGAAACCTGCAAGTGCAGCCAATGCTGAAAAGACCACTCTTCCACGAGGAGGTAATGGCATTTTATCTCCGGATTTTTGAGTCAGGAAGATGGAAAAGATAATGAGCACCACGATACCACCCACATAGACCACGATCTGAACCGCAGCAAGAAATTCATATTGCAGCCAGAAGTAAATCCCCGCAATGCCGATAAGAGAGAACAAAAGAAAAATAGCCGCACGAAATATTTGGGAAGTGGTTACAGCCAGGAAGCCGCTCACCAGGGTAAGTATTGCCAGCAGGTAAAATATAATGGTTGATCCGCTCATTTTATTCAACGCCATCCATGATTTTAGATCCGGGTTTGTTTAACACTTTTGTTAGCTGGCTTCGGTCATACACGCTATGTTCAAATTGTTGTGCCATTTTGATGGCATCCGAGGGACAGGACTCAATACACAAATTACACATGGTGCAAAGTTCAAGATGATAAACCAGTTTATCAATCGCTTTCTTCTTTTTGCCCTCGGGAGTTATATCAAATTTGGTAACGACTTTGATGGTTCCATTGGGACAGGCGATCTCGCAGGCAGTGCAGCCAGTACAACGGTGTTCATTGTGTTCATTGTGCGGCATCACTACTTCTCCCCGAAATCTTTCCGGCAATACCATGGTATCGCGGTTATCGGGATATTGTTGGGTGATGATTTCCTTGTGGTGCGTGAAATAATAACCCGTCCGGCGCATACCGATGAACAGCGACTTCACTGCTCCAAAAACCTCTTTTATATAATTCTTTAAAAACATTTCTCTCTAAAAAAATTATCCTTTTAACAATCGGCTTATCAAAAATGCCAGCCCCCTATCGCGAGCGCTGTTGCCAGCAGCATATTAAACATACTGATCGGCAGCAAATATTTCCATTCCAGATTCAGTAATTGATCGATCCTCAGACGCGGGAATGTCCAGCGAAACCACATGATAACAAATATCAGGAAGAAAGTCTTCCCAAAAAACCAAAGGCTCGAAGGAATATAGTCCATCACATGATTAAATCCATTCCAATGTCCGATATGGAATGGCATCCATCCACCCAGGAAGAGTGTGCTTCCGATGGCGCAAACAATAAATACATTCACATATTCTGCCAGGAAGAACAGTGCAAACCTCATCCCGGAATATTCAGTATGAAATCCTGCGGTAAGTTCCGATTCTGCTTCCGCCATATCGAATGGCGCCCGATTTGTTTCAGCAGTAACCGCAACCAGGAAAATCACAAAAGCGATCACTGTGCAAACATGTCCCTTGAATAACCACCAGCCGTTTTCCTGTGCGTGCACAATATCGGAAAGTTTTAAACTTCCTGTCAGCACGACAATCGTCAACACCGATAAACCGGCCGAGAGTTCGTAACTCACAATCTGTGCCCCGCTGCGCATGGCACCGAGCATCGAGTATTTATTGTTGCTGGCCCATCCTGCCATAAGGATGGCGATCACTGAAAGAGAAGAAACAGCAGAAATATAGAGTACCCCAATATTAATATCCCACAATTGAAAATCTTTGGCAAATCCAATAGGCGCCATGAGCAACATCGCAACGATCATTGCCACAAAAGGTGCAAGGTTGAAAAGAAATTTATCAGCTCCGTCGGGCGTTAATCCTTCTTTCACCAATAATTTCAATGTGTCTGCGAGGGTTTGCAACATACCTTTCGGCCCAACCCGATTAGGCCCCAAACGAACCTGCATATAAGCAGACACTTTTCTTTCCATTAAAACCAACACCAACCCGAGTAAGGCAAACAACCCAATGACCAACAAGCCAGCAATCAACATTTCAAAAAAAAGTGCGAGCCCTGCACTGAAATGCACGCTTAACCAGGATTGAATACGATCGGTTATGTTAGATAGTGTCCACATTTATTTTTGTTCGGGCAGACCAGAGAAAACGATCAGCCAATATCGAGTTTGAATTTTAACGGTCAATATCAGGTATTACGAGGTCCAGCGATCCCATCATCGCTACCAGGTCGCCTATCTTTTGTCCACGGGCCATATGATCCAATGCACTCAGGTTCGAAAATCCCGGTGAACGAAATTTGATGCGGTAGGGCGTCATCCCTCCTTCACTCACGATGTACACGCCAAATTCTCCCCTCGCCGTTTCTACTCGCGAATAAAATTCTCCTTTCGGAAGTTTCAACACGGCTTTGGTCTTTGTCTGGAAATCACCATCAGGAATATTGTCGATCAATTGTTCCACGATGGATAGCGATTGCTTCATTTCCCCCATCCTCACAAGATATCGCGCATAAGCATCACCGGCAGTTTGAATGATTTCGGAAAACTGAAGTTTGTCGTAGCCTTCATAAGAATAGAGTTTCCGGATATCGCAGGAAACGCCGCTTCCGCGCGCCGTAGGACCGCTGCACCCGTATGAGATCGCATCTTCCTTCGATAGCATACCCACCCCTTCCATCCGGGCTTTGAAGATCACGTTATCGGTAAGCAGTTCGTCATACTCGCCAATCTTCGATTTGAAAAGATCAATAAAAGCATGAACTCTTTTTTGAAAATTCGGGTGCAGGTCCGTCATCACGCCACCGGGAACCATATAGTTCATGGTGAGTCGTGCTCCGCAGTTTTCTTCCATGATATCGTTGATTGCCTCTCTTTCGCGGAAAGCATGGAAGAAGGGTGTGATCGCACCTACATCCATAGCCAGCGCGCCCCACCAAAGTACGTGGGAAGCAATGCGCGTAAGTTCGTCCATCAATACCCTGATCACCTGCGCCCTCGGAGGTATTTCCAGTTGAAGTCCCTTCTCTACGCAAAGCGCACAACCGTGGTTGTTAATATGAGAGGAGAGATAGTCCATCCGGCTCGTGACATAAATGAATTGCCGGTATGAGAGGCTCTCGCACATTTTTTCTATGGAACGATGGATATAACCCAGGTGAGGTTCTACTTTTCGGATGGTTTCGCCATTTAAAGTAATTACCAGGTGTAACACGCCATGGGTTGATGGATGTTGTGGTCCGAGGTTGACGACCATCTCGCCCTGATCCGTGGTGGCAAGTTCTTCAATCATTCTTTATCCTGGTTGTCGATTTGTTCATGTACATAATGGCATTCGCAAAAAAAAATATTCTTACAGTTTAATCATATTCACGGGATCCTCGTAGTCCTTTCTCAAAGGAAATCCAACCCAGTCATCGGGAAGGATCAGTTTTCTCAAATCGGGATGATGGACAAAATTTACGCCAAACAGTTCTGCCACTTCACGTTCATGAAACTCAGCCGTTTTCCAAATGCTACAAACAGTTTCTATTTCAGCGCGATCCCTATCTAGCTTGGATTTTACGACCATGTTGTGCCGGTGGATGGTTGAACTGAGGTGGTAGACCATACCCAAATGAGTTTTCCAGTCAACACAGGTCAGGCAAAAAAGATAATCGAAAAGGAGTCCTTCAGAATACCGGATATGATTTGCAAAAGGAGCCCATTGACTGGTTTCAATATTTATCGTGAGCCAATCACCACCTTCCTCAAATACAAGGGCAGGATGAAAGCTACTCAACTGTGATTTTAGTTCTTCCTTTTGCATACTATTTTCAAATGCCGAACTCTTAAGTCGGGGCCTGTTTCACTTCTACTTTATGGTCCCATCGATTTCAATTCTTTCCCTTTTTCCTCCACGGCGAATCTTTTCCTGTAGTGTTATCAATGCGTGAAGTAATGCTTCCGGCCGCGGCGGACAACCAGCCACATATACATCTACGGGAATCACATGATCCGCCCCCTTCACTACCGAATAAGTATTGTAGAAAAAGGGACCGCCGCTGGTGGCGCAGGCTCCCATGGCAATAACATATTTTGGATCGGCCATCTGGTCATAGAGTCTCTTTAATACAGGTGCCATTTTGTTGACAATCGTTCCAGCGATGATAATCACATCAGCCTGACGAGGGGTGGCCCTGGCGACTTCAAATCCGAAGCGCGACCAGTCATATTTAGCGCCGGCGGTTGACATCATTTCGATGGCGCAGCAGCTGGTTCCAAAGACGAGTGGCCAAACCGAATTGCTCCTGGCCCAATTGATGACATCATCGATTTTGCTGGTGAGAATACCGCCACCGGCTGTAGGATGAACCTGCCCTGGAAATGGTTTTGACTCGTTGTTGGTTTGCGTCACATCCATTTCAATGCTCCTTTTTTATGCGCATAGAGAAAGCCCAGGAACAAAATAAAAAAGAAAATAATTATCTCTATGAGTGCCAGCCATCCTGTTTGTTTGGCAGCTACCGCCCATGGATAGAGGAAAATCAATTCCACATCGAAGACCAGGAAGATGAGTGCAAATAAATAATAACCGACATTGAATTGTTTCCAGGGAGTTCCTTCCGCGGGGATGCCGCACTCGTAGGCCTCTCCTTTTTGAGCATTCTTGCTGCCTTTGATAAAAATCTTTGAAACCAGTATGGCACCTCCCGAAAAGGCCAGGGCAGCCAGAATAAGAATGATTAAGGAAGAAGCACCCATGCAAGCATTTTAGTCACACTAATATAGCAAGTAAAATCTAAAGCTGGCGCTAAAGTTGGTGAGAAAATAAAAGTGAAACCCTATGGGTCCTACTGTGCCATCTGATTCAAAAGCCGCGCGGAATAAATGAATATAATTTGTAATTTTCAAATCAAATCATCCTTCGTGTCAACCAAGGCCAAAGTGGATCCGCGTATAGACGCCTACATCAAAAAATCAGCGCCCTTTGCCCAACCCGTGCTGAATCATTTGCGGAAAATTGTCCATAAGGGCTGCCCGGGCGTAGAAGAAACCATCAAGTGGAGTTTTCCGCATTTTCAATATTATGGGGCAGTTCTTTGTAGCATGGCTGCATTCAAGGAACACTGTGCGTTTGGATTTTGGAAAGCATCCCTGATGAAGGACCCCAAAGGTATTTTGCAACTTAAGCATCGGACCGCCATGGGCAATATGGACCGGATCCAATCCGTAAAAGACCTTCCCGCCGAAAAAATACTCATAGTCTATGTTCAGGAAGCCGCCCGGCTAAACGAAGAAGGCATCAAAAAACCTGCAAAGAAAAAATCTACCGTTTCGCAAAAGGACCTTGAAATTCCCGATGAGCTGACGAAAGCATTTTCAAAAAACAGGAAGGCCCGCCTGGCTTTCGATGCTTTGCCTCCTTCCCATCGGAAAGAATATATTCAATGGATTCAAGAGGCAAAGACGGAGCCTACTCGTGACAAGCGCATTAAAAATACTATCGAATTGGTCAGCGAAGGAAAAAGCAGGTACTGGAAATACAACCGGCAAAGCTGATTAAATTTCCAGTCCACCTTGCTGCCGATGATAAAAACGCTAATATTTCTTTTGCAATATATACATGGGCGTTGTTTCCCTGGCTCGTCGTGAAGGATTCAGGAATGGAAGTGACAGTGCACTGACGTGAAAATCCTGGATGCTGTCCACAATAGTGAATTGATTTGGGTTCAACGAATCCAGGAAATGGGATGAGGTGATGATATAATCAGCCTTCCGCAACGAATCCGGATCAGCAACATGCACAAAAAAATGATTGCTGTAGAAATGAAGGGTCCTGTCTTCATTGATTTTAAAAATATAGATCCTGTCCTTGTCTAAATGGCGTTCCCTGATTACTTCGCTCAGTTTTACGCCGGCCTGGTATTGCAGGAGCTTTGGATAAAACCCGGTGTCGATAAAAAAATTAATCAAAAGAATGGAGACGGCCGGTAAAGCAATTATCGTTGGAAGCGGGATCCTTTTTTTTATCAATGCGATAGTGAAAAGCACTATACAAATAATCAATAGTGAAATCAGTAAGATGTTTGCCGGTGGAAAGGGCATATCAATCAAAAGGAAAAGTACAATGCCCAGCAGGGAAAATACAATAACATGAAAAATCAATACGGGCTTTCGCCATTTTTGTAATGAATCCCCGTAAATCAGTTTGTCTATCCACTTTCCGGTGATGACCGCGGCCAAAGGAAGAACCACATATATATAATGTGGCAATTGGTACCTGCTAATCCCCAGCGCGCAATACGTGATAATAAACCCGCCGGTCGTGATCCATTCTTCATTGCCCGACAGCAGGAATTTTTTACGGACGATACCGGTCAGGTCGTCAATCAGTCCGCCGATAAAGAAAATCGTCCAGGGAAGAAATCCCCAAAGTAAATTTTGAAACAGAAAGAAAAAATGTGCGTTCTCACTCCAGGAACTCTCGCCTGTTATCCTTCCAAAACTCTGGGTCCAGAAAAAAAATCTGAGACCGCTGGTCCCGGATTTTCCATACACAACTTTTTCCGGATGGAGATCGAATTGCTGATACAAACCAATGCTCATCGGAATCAGTAGCACAACTATTATCAGCAACATGACAAGATATTCCCAACGAAACAACTGGCGAAAATTTCTCTTGAGGATAAAATGTGGAGCAAGGGCGAAGACCATCACCATTAAAGCAATCGGCCCCTTGGTCATCATACCGCCTGCAATGGCCAATGATGCAAGCAACAGATTTTCCCATTTGCCATTCCCGTACCATTCGCAAATTTGCCAAAGACCAAAAATTACCCAACCCATCAGCATGGTGTCTGTTCGCACATCATGTGTAATCAGGAACATGGCCTGGCAGGTGGCTAATACAAGGGCACTCAGCCAGGAAATACGTCGGCTATAGAAGAGTGATGCAAAACGAAACGTGCTGTAAACAGAAAGCAGTGCAAATAGAAAAGAAGGAAAACGGTAAGCTGCATCATTGATTCCAAAAATGCGCATGCTAATGGAGCTGAGCCAAAAAAGCATCGGAGGTTTATCGAGATAGTCCTGGCTACGATCGTAGAATTGCAGAAAATTCTTGCTGATCAACATCTCGCGGCTGATGTTCGCGTACTGTGCGGCATCGATCTCGATGAGCGGGATGATCCATCCAACGAGCCATACCAGTACAGCGCAACAAATAAGCAGGAGTATTACCCTTCTTTCTTTGCCGACGAATTCACTTGTATTGGTCATGGGTTGATGGCGATGATCGTGTAATCAAACAGATCTTTGGTTGATCCGGGTTTATTACTGATCCAAAGTTCTCCATTTCCCAGCATTACGGATGCGTTTTTCACAAAAAGATTGGTCGTAAAGACCTGGCTGATCTTTTCCTTGAATTCTTTCGTGAATATCTGGCTAAAATGCTGGATCAACTGTTGCTTATTGGCAATGCCGTTATAACCATTTCCCACCAGGTGTTTCAGCGGATAGGTCGTATGATCTGCGATCCAGTCTTTATTGCCCGACAGAATAGCTGATCTCGCAGTTTGTACAAATTGTTCGACATTTTCGGTGGTCCCTAAAATGTCTGTGTATCTATGTTCAAAACTACCGGTGGTGGAAGACATCAGACGGAGCATAAAATGAAGTGCAGGTCTGGGTGCAATATCGATCCAGGTACCGACGAGTGAATCTCCTATTATTTTTCCCGAAAAATTTCGCGAGGGCTGGCCACTGATCTGTTCCGTCAGGCCCACTATATTGCCCTTTTTTGTTCCTGAAATTAGGATTTTGGTACCAATATACTTGAGGATATAATTCCCTTTGAGGTCACCATTCTTAAAAAGATAAAGCGACATCTGGATGTCGCTGTTTCCAAGTTTGCCTTCGAAATTGTTCCAGGTATTCGCGAGTCCCTGCGCCGGTAAAGTCTGCGAAAAAAGAAAGCCCGGCAGCCATAGGACAAAAAACTGGAAACATTTAATGAAGGCGGAATGAATCATGGTTTCGAATAAGCGAAAATTGACAACCGGGAACCCGGTAAAACTTTCTACCTAACAATATTAAGACAAAGTGCTGAATTCACTGCTTGCCATCTCACCTTTCCCCGGGGATAACAATGTACACATCTCCCATACTCAAATTAGATTCAAAATGCCGCGATTATCTCATTTTTGGGGTCATCTGCTTTATAAATTAAATGATCAGAGCCTTCCTATCCTGAGCTCTAATGAAATGGCAGGCGATTAAAACGAGCAGGCAGATGTAAATTCTTCGCTTATAAAATTAGCTCACTAGCAGTGAACGAACAGGATTTCGCAAGTACCTCGTAACGACTCAAAAAATATAACGGTTGATTTATATTTAATCGAATCCTAATAATATATTTTTGTGTTGACAAAAGACAGCACTGACTATTTGCTGCAGGATGCGTAATTGGAAACGCTGTCCGTACCGTTATTGAAAGAATATCCGGCTGTAATCTTGCCACTGCTGACACCTACGACGCTGATACTTATTCTTGATCCTGCTTTTACGAAGACAGCAGTATTCCAGGGAAGTATTGCGCCGGGAAGAGTAACAGGGCCATTTGCTCCCTGGTATATTATGGAACTTGTCTTAGCCAAAGGATCTGTAGAATTCACATAGTAGCTCGCCAGGCCATCTGATGGCGCCTTAGCAGAAGCAGGGGAAGCGGTACAATCCTTAGAACTATTATCACTTTTGTTGCAGGATACATAAATCCCGAGGCAGGTAACGAGCAGCAACCCTGCCCAGGAAAATCGGTTCATACACATTGATTGTAGGACGTAAAACTAACATTGTTTTGTTAATTGATCTCCGCCTTATTCAGCTTAGGGTATTTAATTCCTATTATCTTTATAAAGGCAGTGAATTGCTGCCGGGACAATCATTTTGAATTTTCAAACTTTCTTCCATGCTGAGGCCGATCGACAATTATTTTCTGCATAAGGAAGAACCTATTAAAAGTTGCCTGCAGTCTCTCCGGGACCATATTCTTAACTACAACGCACATCTTACGGAACAAATGAAATACGGAATGCCGTTCTTCAATTACAAGGGGAAGATGGCCTGCTATCTTTGGGTACATAAGAAATACAAGCAACCTTACCTGGGCATTGTAGAAGGAGGACGAATGACGCATCCTGACCTTTTACTGGAAAAAAGAGCGAGGATGAAAGTACTACTGGTTGATCCTCATAAGGATCTTCCGATTCGAAAAATAAACCAGGTTTTAAAGGAGATGATTGGGATTTATGAGAATACCAAAATCAGATTTTCCATTTCGAAGTAAAAAGGAACGATTAGACTGAATGTAAAAATATAAATTACCAACGATGAAAATCTCCCTGCTTTCGATTGCCCTGCTTACTCAAACGATCTTGTTTGGCCAGGCACCAGTAGAAAAATATTCCGTCGACTCCGCCAGCGTGGAACATACCGGGGTACCGAAAGGAGAAGTACTTAAATTTACTTTTGATCATTCTTCCATTTTCCCGGGAACTTTCAGGGAATATTGGGTGTATGTTCCTGCACAGTACGATCCTCAGCAACCAGCTTGCCTGTACGTTAACCAGGATGGTATTCAATGGAAGGCTCCAACGGTATTTGATAACCTTATCTACCAAAAACTAATGCCCGTCACCATCGGTGTATTTATTACACCAGGCAAAGTTTTGGCTGGCGATAAAGATGCCAGTCTCGATCGTTTTAACCGGAGTTTAGAATATGACGGATTAGGGGATGCCTATCTCCGATTCGTTTTAACCGAAATTTTGCCTGAGGTCGAAAAACAAAAAACCAATGATGGGAGACCCATTCATCTTTCTAAAAATGGTAATGACCATGCCATTGGAGGTTCGAGCAGTGGCGCGGTCTGCGCATTCACGGCGGCCTGGGAAAACCCGCAAGCTTTCGCCCGCGTTTTTAGTACCATCGGGACTTATGTAGGTCTTAGAGGCGCCGATCGCTACCCAACACTAATCCGAAAATATGAACCAAAGCCAATCCGGGTTTTTCTACAGGATGGCAGCAACGATCTTAATATCTACGCCGGCGACTGGTGGATGGCCAATCAAACCATGGAAAGGGCTCTTTCTTTTGCAGGATATGATCTCAACCATGTTTGGGGAGAAGGTGGTCACAATGGAAACCAGGGCACTTCTGTTTTCCCTGATGCCATGCGCTGGCTCTGGAAGGATTGGCCCAAGCCGATTGTTGCGGGCAGCTCTAAAAATCAATTTCTAACGGATATCCTTATACCTGGAGAGGGTTGGGAACTGGTGGGTGAGGGATACAAATTTACAGAAGGTACTGCAGCAAACGCCCAGGGTGATGTCTTCTTCCAGGACATTCCGAATTCAAAGACATATCTCGTAAAACAAGGTGGTAAACCCGTGGATATCGGCATCAAGGCGAAAAGAGCCAGCGGTACCAGCTTTGGCGCGGATGGCAATCGCTATGTGGTAGCAGGTGAAACCCGGCAATTGATCCGTTATGACGGCGGGAATAAGGAAACTGTGCTGGCAGACAGTATTTCCGGAAATGATCTGGTTGTTGCTCATAACGGCAATGTATATGTGACCGTCCCGGATGGAGTGTCTAAGCCCAGCAAGATTTACCTGATACGTCCCAATGGGGAGAAAGTATTGGTCGACGAGGGTCTCCGGTTCGCCAATGGAATTACGTTAACTCCGGATCAGTCCCAACTCTATATCACCGAATCGGCCTCACACTGGGTGTGGATCTATAAAATAATGCCGGATGGTACCCTGGCTTATAAACAGCGGTATGGATGGTTGCATTGCCCCGATACCGAAGACAATGCCTGGTCAGATGGATTGAAATGCGATACGGCGGGAAGAGTTTACACAGCTTCAAAACTGGGAATACAAATCATGGATCAATTGGGAAGGGTGAATGCCATACTTCCGGTTCCGTCGGGTCAGGTTTCCAATTGCTGTTTCGGCGGACCCGATTTCAACACACTATATATTTCCTGTGGCGATAAAGTCTATCGCAGAAGATTAAAAACGCGAGGAGCAAATAACTTCGCAGCACCTTTCAAACCTGTTGTGCCCAGACTATAAAAAAGCGACGGATCGCCAGGGCGGTGAAGCAACCGCCGGCAACCCGCCGAAGTGGGAACCATTCAAAAGCAAACTATTCAGACTTTCTTAAAAAAATGTCTCCGCTGATGGTCTCGAGGTCAATTCTTTTGCCGCCGCCATTGAATCGGTCACTGAAACTCGTGGAGGAATGACCATCACTGCCCGTGTTGATCGCCAGGTTCGAATACACCGTACCGCTAATGGTACTAAACTTAAAATCGGCTTTTCGGGTAGCCGGAATCGTTAAATCTATGAAGCCGCTGATGGTATGAGCCCTGATTTCGGCCGGATTTCCTATGATGGTTATGTTTCCGTTAATTGACTCTACGGAAAAGCCCGTGTTCTCCGGAATATACACATCCCAGTATATTACTGTCTCACAATTACAGTTGCAGTCGCGCTTCAATTTGGGGAAATCGAGTTTGGCCTTGATATTGATATTACTGCTGGTTTCGTCAAAGGTCGTTGCATAATATTCGTTGTCCTTGTTGTCATTGATGTTGATCGAAGCCTTTGCATAGACTTCATTCTTACTCCAGGTGATGACGCGGATCGAGTCGGCAATTTCAAGGTTCATGACCACCGATTTTCCTGGCGACATGGGAATGTGTTTTTCTACGATTTTCTGAGCCTCTCCAGTGCTCAGGCACAGGCAAAGAATTACAAGCCATGATAAATTTTTCATGTTTGACAATTTGATGAGTTAATGGTTGATGATTTATCCCTTGCGCAGGTAGATATTGCCGCTCACATTATTGATCTTAATGTCAACACCTCCTCCATTGAGTTGCGTATCGACGGATGAGCCGCCGATCTTTTTCAGTTGCTTGTCGTTCACCGGGAACTCAAAGTCGGAATACATATTCCCTGATATCGTTTGCATTTCGAGATTGAACGGCGTTTTTGCTGGCAGCGTTACGTCAATTTCTCCGCTGATGGTGGCAATAGAAATGGGTTTGTCTTTGGCGACTTCGGCGAAAGTCACGTCGACATTGCCACTGATCGTAGATAAGACCAGTGGACCTGTAACATGGCGTACCTTGATAGCATGGCAGGCGCTCACTTCCACTTCATTCTTCATATCATCCACTGAAATGTTTCCACCCTTACCACATTCGCTCTTCACTTTCACCGCGAAATTATTGGGCACTTTGATCTTAAAGTCTGCCTGATGGGTAATCGGCAAAAGGCAACGAAAGGTAATCCGGTTCCCTTCCTTCAACATATACAATCCGATGCCGGTATTGTCGGTACCTGCAGCATATACCGGTTTCAGTCCCTTGGCCCGATCTGGTGGTGATTTGAATTCGCTGTTCAGATTCGTAACAATGATCTCTTTTCCATCGTATCCTTCTATGGGCAGTGGACCCGAAAAATCGTCGAGAATAATTTTCCCGTCCCTGGTGTTTTCAACGGCAACCTTAAAATCCTGGGACGATCCTGTGTAAAAGCTGCATAGCCCGACAGCCATCAAAAAAATATAATTCAGTTTTTTCATCTTTGTTTTTTTAGCATTGATTAATGGCAGGTGAACCCGGAATCCCCCTGCCCGGTATATTATTGAATTCAACAATTGTTTACAGTAGTTTCAAGCTCTTCTCTGCGATAT
>Ga0209069_10000487_pt1 | contig 18223 bp, 11 predicted proteins | sample Str013_2_FD_187202 | JGI IMG/M metagenome (GOLD analysis project Ga0209069, IMG submission 187202) | Freshwater sediment microbial communities in response to fracking from Pennsylvania, USA - Straight Creek_MetaG_SC_2013 (SPAdes) (version 2) | ecosystem: Environmental > Aquatic > Freshwater >...
ATCGCCATCCGCGTCATGCGCGCGGCGACCGAGCTGGGCATTGCGACCGTGGCGGCCTTCACTGAAGAGGACAAGCTTTCGCTGCACCGTTTCAAGGCCGATCAGGCGTTCCGGATCGGCGAGGGCATGGGGCCGGTGAAGGCCTATCTCGCGATCGACGAATACTTGCGCATCGCCGAGCTATCGGGGGCGGACGGCGTGCATCCCGGCTACGGCTTCCTGTCCGAAAATCCGGAATTCGCCGAGGCCGTGATCGCCGCCGGCCTCACCTGGGTTGGCCCGACGCCCGAGGCCATGCGCCTGCTCGGCAACAAGGTTTCGGCCCGCAAACTCGCGGCCGAAGCCGGCACGCCGCTGATGCCGGCAACCGGGCCCCTCCCCGAGGACGGACCGACCATCAAGAAACTCGCCGCCGGCGTCGGCTATCCGCTGATGCTGAAGGCCAGCTGGGGCGGCGGCGGGCGCGGCATGCGGCGCATCATGAACGAGGGCGAGTTGGAGTCCCAGGTGCTGGCTGGCCGGCGCGAGGCCGAGGCCGCGTTCGGCAACGGCGAGGTTTATCTCGAAAAGCTGGTGGAACGCGCGCGCCACGTCGAGGTGCAGATCCTCGGCGATACGCACGGCAACATCGTTCACCTCTTTGAACGCGACTGCTCGATCCAGCGCCGCAACCAGAAGGTCGTCGAGCGCGCGCCTGCGCCGTATCTCTCCGACGCTCAGCGTGCGGAGGTGTGCGAAGGCGCCATGAAGCTGGTGCGCCGCGCAAATTATGTCAATGCGGGAACGGTCGAATTCCTGATGGATGCGGTGACCAACGCCTTCTATTTTATCGAGGTCAACCCGCGCATCCAGGTCGAGCACACGGTGACCGAGCAAGTGACGGGTATCGACATCGTCAAGGCGCAAATCCTGATCGCACAGGGCGCGGTCATCGGCGATATCAAGTCGTCCCATGTGCCGGCGCAAAAGGACATCAAGCTCAACGGCCACGCGCTGCAATCACGCATCACCACCGAGGATCCGGAGAACAACTTCGTCCCCGACTACGGCCGCATCACCGCCTATCGCAGCGCCTCCGGCTTTGGCGTGCGGCTGGATGGCGGCACAGCCTATGGTGGCGCGGTCATCACGCGCTACTACGACTCTTTGCTCGTGAAAGTTACGACCTGGGCGCCCGATCCCTTGGAAGCCATCAAGCGCATGGACCGTACCCTGCGCGAATTCCGCATACGGGGCGTCGCCAGCAACATCGCCTTTGTTGAGAACCTGATCAATCACCCGAAATTCGCGGCCAACGACTACACGACGCGTTTCATCGATGAAACGCCGGAGTTGTTCCAGTTCAACAAGCGTCTGGATCGCGCGACCAAGCTGGCGACCTTCATTGCGGACGTGTCCGTCAACGGCAATCCGGAAGTTTCGGGCCGTCCCAAGCCGCCAGGCCACGCGCTGGTTCCGCGCCCGCCTCACTATGATCCAGGCCGGCCGCAAGACGGCACGCGCACGATGCTCAGGGAAAACGGCGCCAAGGCCGTCGCCGACTGGATGCTGAAGCAGAAGCGCGTGCTCATTACCGACACCACCATGCGCGACGCGCATCAATCGCTGCTGGCGACTCGCATGCGAACGTTCGACATGGCCCGCGTTGCCGACGCCTATGCGCACAGGCTGCCGGGCCTCTACTCGCTGGAATGCTGGGGCGGTGCGACCTTCGACGTCTCCATGCGCTTCCTGCAGGAGGACCCGTGGGAGCGGCTGTCGATCCTTTCGGCCAAGGCGCCGAACGTCATGCTGCAGATGCTGCTGCGCGGCTCCAATGCCGTCGGGTACACGAATTATCCGGACAATGTGGTGAAAGCTTTCGTCGCCCGCGCGGCCATGAGCGGGATCGATGTGTTCCGCATTTTCGACAGCCTCAACTGGGTGCCGAACATGCGCGTCGCCATTGATGCGGTAAACGCGTCCGGCAAGCTCAGCGAGGCGGCGATCTGTTATACGGGCGACATGCTCGATCCGGCGCGGGCCAAGTATGACCTCAAGTATTATTTGGGGCTGGCGAAGGATCTGGCAAAGGCTGGGACGCACGTATTGGGTCTCAAGGATATGGCCGGGTTGTTGAAGCCGGCCGCAGCGCGTGTGCTGATCAAGGCACTGAAGGAGGAGACGGGCCTGCCGATCCATTTCCATACGCATGATACCTCGGGCCTGTCGGCTGCCACCGTGCTCGCCGCCTGCGAGGCCGGGGCCGATGCCGTCGACGCGGCGATGGATTCGTTCTCAGGGCTGACCTCCCAGCCGCCGCTCGGCTCCATCGCCGAGGCCTTGCGCGGGACAGACCGCGACACTGGCCTCGATCCCGCGACGCTGCGGCGGTTTTCCGATTATTGGGAAGCGGTACGCACGCAGTACGCTGCCTTCGAGAGCGACATGCGCTCGGGCGCTTCGGAAGTCTACCTGCACGAAATGCCGGGCGGGCAGTTCACCAACCTCAAGGAGCAGGCGCGCTCGCTGGGTCTGGCCGAGCGCTGGCACGAGGTGGCCAAGGCCTATGCCGAGGTGAACGCCATGTTCGGCGACATCGTCAAGGTGACGCCGTCGAGCAAGGTGGTCGGCGACATGGCCCTGGCCATGGTGTCGGCCGGCCTGACGCGAGCCGATATCGAAGATCCCAAGCGCGATGTGTCGTTTCCTGAGTCTGTTGTGAGCTTCTTCCGCGGTGAGTTGGGGCAACCGCCGGGCGGGTTCCCGAAGGCGCTGCAGAAGAAGGTGCTTAAGGGCGAAAAGCCGTTGACGGATCGCCCCGGCGCCAGCCTGAAGCCGGCGGATCTTGCCGCGCTCGCCAAGGAGGCGGCTGAGAAGTCAGGGGCGGACGTCAGCGACCAGGAACTGTCGTCCTACCTCATGTATCCAAAGGTCTACACCGACTTCGCCAAGCGCCGCGCCGAATATGGGCCTGTCTCCGTTCTTCCAACGCCGGTCTTCTTCTACGGCATGGCGCCCGGCGACGAAGTCTCGATCGAGCTTGAACCCGGCAAAATCATCGTCCTGCAATTGCAGATCATCGGCCAGCCCGACGAGGACGGCCAGGTGCGCGTGTTCTTCGAGCTCAACGGCGTGCCGCGCGTGGCCCGCGTGCCCAACCGGCTGAAGGCGGCGAGCGCGCCAAAGCGGCGCAAGGCCGATGCGGGGAACGCTTTGCACGTCGCTTCTCCCATGCCTGGCATGGTGGCGACGCTGGCGGTCAAGCCCGGCCAGAAAGTCCGCGCCGGCGACATGCTGCTGACCATCGAGGCCATGAAGATGGAGACCGCGATCCATGCGGATCGTGCGGGTACGGTCGCGGCGGTGGCAGTGACGGCGGGGCAGCAGGTGGATGCCAAGGATCTGCTGATGGAGTATGGGGTGTAGGTTGGGTCAAGCCTTCGCGCGACCCAATAATTGCGGGTACAGACTATTGATGTTGGGTCGCGCCGAAGTGGCTTGACCCAACCTGCGGTCGTGACGGGACACACCGATGATCACCATGCACGGCACTTTTGACCTGAAGGACAATGTCGCTGAGCGCGACTTCGCCGAGGCATTTTCGGCATTTTGTGCGCACCTTCAGTCCAAGGGCTTTTTGACCGGCTGGCAATTCGCGGAGCGGGCGCCGCACAGCGGCTATGACCGCGCACCGCCAGCCACGCGCTACTATGTGGCTATTCATTTTCCAGCCTATGAAATCGCCGAGCAGTGTTATGCCTATGTCGCTGCGGACCAGGAGCCGCTGAAAAGCCTCCACAAGGCCGTCAATTCGAAAGTGGTTCGCGAGACCACGCGGTTTTGTTTGTTCCGTATGATTGGCCAAGGCGGCAGGCAGTCTGGCGATTGGGCGCTATAGCCCAATTCGGGCATATTGCACCGCCTTCAAGACCAGGGTGACGCGGGCCGCCAAATTCCCTAAGTTCCTACCTGGATCGAGGCCCATCATGCTGAAACCGAAATCGCGTCCCGCCACCTACGCCGATATCGAGGCGCTGCCGCCAAACATGGTCGGCGAGATCGTCTTTGGCGTGCTGTACTCCATGCCGAGACCGGCGCCGCGCCACGGCCTTGCCGCCAACCGGCTCAGCCACGAAATCACTGGACCGTTCGACTTCGGCAGGGGCGGCCCAGGAGGCTGGATATTCCTTACCGAGCCCGAACTGCACCTCGGTCCCCACATCGTCGTACCCGACATCGCGGGCTGGAAGCGCGAGCGGCTGACGCCGTTTCCAGAGACGGCGTTCATCAGCACGCCGCCAGACTGGCTCTGCGAGGTGCTGTCGCCCTCCACCCAGGCGCTCGACCGCACGGACAAGCTCGCGGTGTATGCGGAATATGGCGTCGGCCACTGCTGGTATGTCGATCCGCTGGCGCGCACCTTGGAGGTGTTGGAATTGACCGGCGGCAAATGGTTGCTGGCCGCCACATTCAGGGATGCCGATGCGGTCACCGCACCACCTTTTGCGGTGCACAGTTTTGCCCTCGATGGCCTTTGGCCACCCGAGTGAGGGGGACTTGGAGTTTCGAAGGCTTTTGAACTTGTCAGGTGGTCTACCTCACCTACTGGTGTCCCTGGCGCTTGGCCATGGGGCACAGCACCAGCGACCATCCAAATCCCAATTAACCATAGACTTGCTCAAAAAATAGGCACTAACCAATTATTGATCCGTTGCCGGATCGAAATTAGGTAATATATTACCTATGCCTATTTTTTAGGCAAATTTTGTGTGCGGAGCATCGGCTGCGGTTTCTGGACTGTTTGGGTTAACAAAAAGCGTGAATCACGAGTTGCAGGCGCAGAACTGGGAGTCCAGCCGCCGTGGTTGAACCGCAATGCTCACGGCAAATCCGTGTGGAAACCCGGCGGCGGGACCAGGATTCGACCGTTGTGCAACACGGAATTTCGTAGACGCCAGCAGGGCTGTAGACGGGGATAACAAGGTTAAACTGGGCATCCTTCAGCCGCGATTCGCCCCGCCAAACGGCAAAGGCCGGGGATCGTTCCCCGGCCCCTGCGTAATAGTCCGCCAGCTGCCTAGCAGCTGAAGTACATGTCGTATTCGACCGGATGCGGGGTCATCTCGAAGCGCTCGACTTCCTGCATCTTGAGGTCGATGTAGCCGTCGATCATGTCGTCGGTGAAGACGCCGCCCTTCTTGAACACGGCGCGGCTCTTGTCGAGCGACTCCATCGCCTCGCGCAGCGATCCGCACACTGTCGGAATCTTGGCCAGTTCCGCCGGCGGCAGGTCGTACAGGTTCTTGTCCATCGGCTCGCCGGGGTTCAGCTTGTTCTCGATGCCGTCGAGGCCCGCCATCAGCATCGCCGAGAAGGCGAGGTAGGGGTTGGCCGCAGGATCGGGGAAGCGGATCTCGATGCGCTTGGACTTGGGGCCCGTGCCATGCGGGATGCGGCAGGAAGCCGAGCGGTTGCGCGCCGAATAGGCGAGCAGCACGGGGGCCTCGTAACCCGGCACCAAGCGCTTGTAGCTGTTGGTGGTCGGGTTGGTGAAGGCGTTGATGGCCTTGGCGTGCTTGAGGATGCCGGCGATGTAGTGCAGCGCCAGGTCCGAAAGATCCGCATACTTATTGCCCGCGAACATGTTGTTGCCGCCCTTCCAGATCGACTGGTGGACGTGCATTCCCGAGCCGTTGTCGCCGAACACCGGCTTGGGCATGAAGGTCACGGTCTTGCCGTAGGCCTGGGCGACGTTGTGGCAGACATACTTGTAGATCTGCATGTGGTCGGCCATTTTCAGCATGGGGCCGAATTTGACGCCGAGCTCGTGCTGGGCCGAGGCGACCTCGTGGTGGTGCTTCTCGACCGTCACGCCCATTTCGCGCATGACCGACAGCATTTCCGAGCGGATGTCCTGGCAGGAATCGACCGGCGGCAGCGGGAAATAGCCGCCCTTGGCGCGCGGGCGGTGGCCGAGATTGCCCATCTCGTATTCGGTGCCGGTGTTGGTCGGCAACTCCGACGAATCGACCTTGAAGCCGGTGTTGTACGGATCGGTGTTGAAGCGCACGTCGTCGAAAATGAAGAACTCGGCCTCGGGGCCGAAGAACACCTTGTCGCCGACGTTCTGCGACTTCATGTAGGCTTCCGCCTTCTTGGCGATGCCGCGTGGGTCGCGCTCGTAGAGCTCGCCGGTGGTGGGCTCGACCACGTCGCAGAAAATGCCCATGGTGGTCTGGGCAAAGAACGGGTCGATATGGGCCGTGTCCGGATCAAGCATCAGCGTCATGTCCGACTGGTGGATGTCGCGCCAGCCGGCGATGGACGAACCGTCGAACATCATGCCGTCGGCGAACACCTCGGCGTCGATGGTCGAGACGTCCTGGGTGACGTGGTGCACCTTGCCGCGCGTGTCGGTGAAGCGGAGGTCAACGTATTTGACGTCCTGCTCCTTGATCTTCGCCAGCACTTCCTTTGCGTCTGCCATGTGTCATTCCTCTGCTTTGGCATGAACTCGCCAGCCAGACCTTCTGGCCACCGATAGGGAGAGTCGTGAGAATTCAGCGGGAGGCGGTTAGACCGCCTCGTTGCCCCGTTCGCCGGTACGGATACGGATCGCGTCCTCGACGTTCAAGACGAAAATCTTGCCGTCGCCGATCTTGCCGGTGCGGGCGGCGGCGAGGATGGCGTCGATGGCCTTCTGCACCATGTCGTCGGCCAGCACGATCTCGATCTTCACCTTGGGCAAAAAGTCGACGACATATTCGGCGCCCCGGTACAGCTCGGTGTGCCCCTTCTGCCGCCCGAATCCCTTGGCCTCGGTGACCGTGATGCCCTGCAAACCGATCTCCTGCAATGCCTCCTTCACCTCATCCAGCTTGAAGGGCTTTATGATCGCTTCTATCTTCTTCATAAAGATGGATTCCGGCTTTGCGGGGTGAATTAGCCCCGGAATGCCGGGGTTTGCATCAATAGAGCACGAACTGTGCCAGAGCGATACCGCCGCGGCGGAAGGCTGTCAAATTGGGGCGCTGGCGGGTGTTTCAGGCCAAGGTTTTGTTGATATATTTAGCGCGAGGAGGAAAAACTAGGCAAAAATCGCCGTGCCAGACCGCGTCGAATTTCAGTCAAAATTTCGCAGGCATTCAACCAGAGATTTAATTCCTGGCCGCTAGGTTCGCGCTTCGATGGGTCAGCGGTGGCAACCTGGGAGATAATACCAGGGCTGAGTGGTGGCGGTGGCTGGAGCTTGCGGGTTCCAGCGCGCCGGATGGCAGGTAGAGTGGCGATGCGTCGCGGGTTGGAGCTACTGACGAACGAGGAGATGGCGCGCGCCGACCGCCTGGCCGCCGCGCACGACATGCCCACCCGGACGCTCATGGAGCGTGCCGGCGAGGCCGTTGCCATTGCCGCCCAAGCGATGCTGGCGGAGTTGCCCGCGAACGAAGGCAGGCCGCGCAATGTGCTCGTGCTTTGCGGGCGCGGCGCCAATGGCGGCGACGGATTTGTAGCGGCCCGGTTCCTGACGCAGGCCGGCATAGCAGTGCGCGTTGCGTTGCTGGGCTCCATCGCCAAACTGCGCGGAGACGCAGCCCTGGCCGCCGCCGATTGGCCCGGCGCCATTGAAATCGCTGCGCCCGGTTGCCTGGCCGCGCCCTCCGATCTGATCATCGACGCCCTGTTGGGCGCTGGCCTCAAGGGTGAGGTGCGGCAGGACTGCGCCGCGCTGATCGCCGCCGTCAACCACAGCCGCATCCCGGTGCTCGCAGTCGACGTTCCCTCCGGCGTTGACGGCACCACGGGCGCGATCATCACGGAAGCGGTGTCCGCGCGCCGAACCATCACCTTCGTGCGGCGTAAACCTGGGCATTTGCTGTTGCCGGGGCGGCTCGTCTGCGGCACGGTTGAACTGGCGGACATCGGAATGCCCGACTTCGTGCTTGCCGAGGTGGCGGTGCAAACCTTCGACAATGGGCCTGATCTGTGGGGCGCGGTGTACCCGCGGCCGAAGGCTGACCAGCACAAATACGACCGGGGCCACGCGGTCGTGGTTGCCGGCCCGCCCGAAAGCGGTGGCGCTGCGAGGTTGGGTGCGCGGGCGGCGTTGCGGGTCGGGGCCGGATTGGTGACACTCGCCTCGCCGCCAGAAGCGCTGCCGATCAACGCCTGCCACGTCAATGCTGTGATGGTGCGGGCCTTTGACGGCGCAGCTGGCCTCGCCAAGATGCTGGATGACAGGCGCAAGAATGCGGTCCTCATTGGGCCAGGGCTCGGAGTGGAGGGCAACGCGCTTGAACTGACCATGACGGTTCTCAGATCAGGCGCGGCGGCGGTATTGGATGCCGACGTGATCACTGCGGCGTCCGCCAATCCGCCCCACTTGTTCGCGAACATACCGCATTCCGCCGTCCGGCCCGTCGTGCTGACGCCGCACGAGGGGGAGTTCGAGCGGCTGTTTCCTGACCTTGCCGGCAGTAAGCTGGAGCGGGCCCGCGCCGCTGCCGCCCGCTCTGGCGCCGTGGTGGTGCTGAAGGGCGCGGACACCGTCATCGCCGATCCGGCCGGACGGGCCGCAATCAACAGCAATGCGCCGCCCGCACTGGCGACAGCCGGTTCGGGCGATGTGCTCGCGGGGCTGATCGTGGGCTTGCTTGCCCAGGGAATGCCGGGCTTCGAGGCGGCAGCTGCGGCCGTCTGGCTGCATGGCGAGGCAGCACTTGCATTTGGGCCGGGGCTCATCTCGGAGGATCTATCAGGCCAGCTTCCGGCAGTTCTGCGGCAGCTGGCGGCAAAACTCGATGTGGTCTAAATGAGCCCAACTTGAAGGCCAGCGACCATTGGCTCGGGGGTCGATGCCCAATAAGCGTGGACCGCCCACGCAGGCTTCGCTAACCCGTGTTCTGACGATGGCCGTTTGACGGGCCAGCTTAGCGCACTGGGCAGATGGGCGGAATGACGGCAATCGCAGGCGAATTGGGAGTTCCGCAATCGCGCCTTCTTGGCGGCATCACAGCGGGCGTTGTCACGGCGATGCTCATCGCGCCACGCGGAAGCTGGGTCTACCTAATTGTGCTTTCCGCAGTGCTGTTTGCCGCCCTTTTTCAAGCTGGCTGGCGCTTCAACCAGATGGCGCGGCCCACCGCCGCCGGAACAGCGTTACTCGGCTTTGGCATGCTGGCGTTGCTCAGCGCAGCCTGGGCGGTTGTGCCCGCCGCTGCGGTGCGATCCGGCTTCGCGTGTCTGCTGGAAGCAGGATTGGCGATCATCGCCACCGATTGCGCCGCGCGCCTGCCGGAGGCTGTTGTCCGCAGCGTTGGCAAGGGAATGCTGGCCGGTTTTGCGATTGGCATGGCGTTTTTGCTGTTCGAAGGCGTCACCGGGCTTTTCCTGCACAAGCTGGTCTTCAACGCCTTCCCCAGCTTCAAACCCGGCAATGACCAGGACTACTCGATCGAGGCAGGCAAGATCGTCGGCATCGGCGGGTATATGCTCAAACGAAATACAAGCGAGGCTGCGCTGCTGCTTTGGCCGTTGCTGCTGTTGGCGCAACGGCTTTCGCCCGCGCGCTTGGTGGCACCCGCGATCATCGCCATCGCCGGGTCTTGCGCTTTGGGAGCGTACCTCAGCAATCACGACTCCTCCTTCCTGGCCATGGTGATTTCAGCCGGTGCCTTTGCGCTGGCCAGCCTTGCGTTTTCCGCAGGCTGGTGGACGGTCGCGGCATCCTGGTGCGCGGTGAACCTGCTGGTCGTGCCCGTCATGCTGTGGGAATTCCAGGCGCGGCTTTATCAATTGCCGTGGCTCCAATTTTCAGCCCAAGCGCGGCTGGTGATCTGGGGCTATACGGCTGAACAGGTGCTCAAAGCTCCGGTGCTTGGCATCGGCGCTGGATCGGGCGGCGTGTTGTTCGGGCGGCAGACAAGTTTTGATATGGCTCCGGGTTCGCACCAACCGCTCACCACTGCCAACCATCAACACGACATTTTCCTCCAGGCATGGTACGAATTGGGCGGCATCGGCGCCGTCGCGCTGTGCGCGGTTGGACTGGTCGCGTTGTGGCGTCTGAAGCGGCTTCCTGGGCCGGTGCGGGCCTACGCCCTTGCGGCATTTGCCGCCGGCATGGGCATGGTCTCGACGAGTTACGGGCTGTGGCAAGAATGGTTCGAGGCTTCAATTGCACTTTCGGCGATTGCGCTGGTGACCGCCATCCGCTTGACAAGTCCGGGGGCTTTCGAGCTTGGCCAATTCAGGCGCGCTGAAAACTGACCGGGCAGGAACAAAGCAGACCGCCGCTATGCCGAACCACCGAATCGCTGCTTGGCCGCTTGCCGCCATCGCCCTGTCGGGCTCGCTGCTGCTTGGCAATCCGGGCCTGGCGCGGGCCCAGCAGGCAGCTGATGCGCAAGGACCGCTTCCTGTCATCGGCGGCGAAACCCTCATCAAGGGCGACTATGCCAAGGCCGTCGAGAGCCTGACGGCAGAACTTGAGGCCCAGGGGATCTCCAGCGACCAGCGGGCCAGCCTTCTGAATGATCGAGGCGTCGCCAACTGGCGCGTCGGCAATCTCAATGCCGCACTTGACGATTTCAACAAGGCGGCAGCGGCATTTCCCGAGCTGGCAGCAGTTTACAACAACCGGGGCAATCTGTTGCTCGCCCTGCAATCGCCCGCCGAGGCCTTGCGCGACTTTGACCGCGCAGTGCTGCTGGCACCCGTCTACGCCGCCGCCTACAACAACCGCGCCATCTCCGAGGTGCAGCTGGACAAGCTGGACGCGGCGATTGCCGACTTCTCCAAGGCCGCCGAACTCGCACCCAATTCGCCTGCGCCCATCAATGGCCGGGGCAAGGTGCAACTCGATCTCGGCCACCCCTATCTCGCCCTGCGCGATTTCTCGCACGCCGTCGCCATCGAGCCGGGCTACCGGCCAGGCTACCGCAACCGCGCCTTGGCCCGGGTGTCGCTACACCAGTACGGCGTCGCCATTGACGATCTCACCAGCGCACTGATCATCGCGCCCAACGATCCTGGCCTGCTGCTGACGCGGGGCCTGGCCGAGACCGGCGCGCAGAACTATCCCGCCGCACTTGCCGACCTCGACAAGCTGGTCGCCGCCACGCCCAAATCCTCGCAAGCCTTCGCCGAGCGCGGCCATGCGCGGGCACTCAGCGGATTGTTTCCCGAGGCCATGGACGACTTTGCCAAGGCTGTCGAACTCGATCCCAAGAACCGCGACGCCTACATCTACCGGGCCGAGGCAAACCTCGCCAACGGCCAGTCCGAGCTTGGCTTGCCTGACACCGAGCGGGCGCTGAAGATCGACCAGCGCTCGGCCTCCGCCTACCGGGTGCGGGCGCGCATCGAGGAGGCGCTCGGCCGCAAGCAGGATGCCACGGCCGACTTTGAGCAGGCCGCCGGCTTCGACCCCGAGGATCAGGCAGCGCTTGATGGACTGAAGCGTCTCGGCGGCAAGGCGCCGCCTGCCCCCGAGCCTGTGGAGGGCCTGCAGTTGAGCGGCTGGCAGGTGGTCAAATCGGCTGGCAAGCTGATGGGGCGCAATGACCGGATGCCCGATTTCCTCATTCCCTTGGAAGGCGCCGAGGGCGACGCCGCGCAGCTCACCGGCTGGGAGGAACGCGGCCCGCCCTTCAAGGGCATCGGCGTGCTGCGCTACAAAGGCAGCCAGCCCGTACCCGGAGCTTCGGGCGATGCCGTCGAACTGGCCGCCATCCTCGATACAGTCCACAAGCAGGTGATCGGCATCGAGCCGTTCCGGTCGGGCGATGCTCTTACAAGCTGGGCCTGGACCGAGGACGGGCAACTCACCGTCAAGGGTCCCGACGGCGTGACGTCGAATTTCAAGCTGGCCGAGATCTTGACTGGACAACAGGCGAGACCGGCCAATCAAGCCGCCGCCAGCAACCAGGCTCTAGCCCCGGCAGCCCGCAGGCAAAGCACCGCTGCGGCCGCTCCGCCGCCGCGCAAGAAAAAGGCCCTGACCTTGTTCGATCTGCTTTTCAATTGAGGCAGCGCCGGCGTGGTTACCGAAGAATTTACCTCCCCTGGCTAGGATTGCCCCTGTCGCGCGTTCTGCTTGATCGCGCCGTCTCCAGAGCCAGCCTGAGGGCCAGACATGGGCCGCCCAATTCGCGCGGGAAAATCCGCAAGGCCTGAGCCGTTCTTTGGCGAATGGTCGCCTGTCATTGCGTCGCTGCTGGTGCTGATGGCCGGCTTTGCCGCCGTCATCACCTTCTACATATCCGCGATTGCCGCCGCCCACATCGTCACCGTCGACAATGGCGGTGGACGCGAACAGCTCAAGATCGTCACGCTCTGGATGTGCGGACTGTTCCTGCTGCAAGGCCTGATTCCGCTGGTGCGGTTCGGCGTCAATGACCTGCCGCGCTTGATGGTCGGCGGAGCGCATGTGAGAGTGCGGGATATCGGCGTGTTTCTGGTCCTGCTGATTGCCGGCGGCTGGCTGGTGTTTGGCTGAGCCGGCTTTGATGCGGCTGCCGCGCTGACGTGTTAACTTTGCGAGCGCAACCAACGCCCGAGACACGCCATGTGCCCAACTGATCACTCCAGCGTCTGCACCTTCGATTGCCCGGACACCTGCGCCTTGACGGTTTCTGTCGAGGATGGGCGCATCGCCAGCGTGCGCGGCAATGAGGCCTCGCCGTCGAGCGAAGGCGTCATCTGCAATAAGGTGGCGCGGCTGATGCCTGAGCTGGTGCATGGCAAATCGCGGCTGCTATACCCACTGCGGCGCGTTGGCCCCAAGGGCAGCGGCGCGTTCGAGCGCATAAGCTGGGATACCGCCCTGGATTTGGTTCATGCGGGCCTGAGCAAGACCATCGAACGCTTCGGGCCTCAATCAGTGCTGCCACTCAACTATGCTGGACCGCACGGCATGGTGCAGGGTGAGAGCATGTCGGCGCGCTTCTTCCACAAGCTGGGGGCAAGCCAGCTTTTCCGCCGCTCGTTGTGCGGCGCGGTGCGCGCCGAAGCCTGGGCCGGACTGTTCGGCACCGCGCCCGGCTGCCCGCCGGAATTGTGCGCCGATGCCGATCTCAACGTCGTCTGGGGCAATAACGCCACGGTCGCCAACCTGCATGTGGTGCGCCGCATAAGGCAGGCGATCCGCAAGGTCGGCAAGCTGATCGTCATCGACCCGCTGCGCACCAAGATCGCCGAGCAGGCACATCTGCACCTTGCGCCGCGCCCGAGCACGGATGTGGTGCTGGCGTTCGCCTTGGCGGTGGCCTTCGAGCGGCTTGGCGCACTCGATGCGCGCTTCATCGCCGAAAACGTGCTCGGCTTCGACGAGTATATGGAACGCGCCCGCGCCTTCCCACCCGAAACCGCCGAAGCCGTGTGCGGCGTTCCGGCGGCTGACATTTTGCGTTGCGCGCAGATGATGATTGACGCCCAACGCCTGGTGATCGCGCCCGGCAATGGCTGGGAACGCGGACGCAATGGCGGCAGCGGCGTGCGCGCGGCCTATGCGCTGCCGGCGCTGCTCGGCAAGATGGGCAAGGGCAGTGGCATTGTCGCGGCGGCGGGCAACGCTTTCCCCAAGACCGGAGCGCCGCTGACAAGACCCGATCTCGCGCCGCCCGGCACGCGCACGCTCAACATCGTCGATGTGGGCCGGCATCTGGCCGAGGACGGCATCGACCCGCCCATCCGCGCGGTGGTGATCTACAATCACAATCCGATCGTGGTGCATCCGGACCAGAACCAGATGCGCAAGGGCCTTGCCCGCGACGACGTGTTCGCCGTGGGCATCGACATCAGCATGACCGAGAGCATGGCCCATTGCGACGTGGTGCTGCCCGCCTCGACGCATTTCGAGTATGCCGATATTTATGCCGCTTACGGCCATCATTGGCTCCAGCGAGCCGAACCCGTCATTCCGCCGCAGGGCGAATCGCTGCCGAACACCGAGATTTTCCGGCGGCTGGCGGCGCGCTTCGGCTATGCTGAGGAGTGCTTCAAGGCGACCGATGCGGACCTGATGGACGCGGCGGTTGATGCCAGCAGCCCACGCATGGGCGGCAAGCGCGGTAGCGCAATTCCGCTCGACAGGCCGACGCAAATGCTGGGCAGCGATGACAAACCGCTGGTGCTGTTCGACAACATCCGGCCCGGCACGCCGTCAGGTAAGATCGAGTTGAAGTCGGAAACGCTCGCCGCCCGCTGGGGTGCGCACGCGCTGCTGCCGGAGTTCCGGCCCGCCGACACTCGCTTCCCGCTGGCGCTGATCTCGCCCGCGTCCGACAAGCGGATTTCCTCGACGTTCGGCGGGCTCGCCGGCGCGGCGGAAGCGACACCGCTGCTGATGCACCCGGATGATGCGACGACGCGCGGCTTGCAGGACGGCGCGGAAGTTAAGGTGTGGAACGATCTTGGCGAGGTGTTCCTGCCGTTGCACGTCACTGATGCGGTGCGGCGCGGCGTGGTTTCGTCGCTGAAGGGCGCGTGGCTTGCCAGCGCGCGCAACGGCCAGACCATTTCGGCGCTGGCTTCGGCTACGCAGCGCGCGGACCTTGCGCTTGGCGCGTGCTTCAACGACACGCCTGTCGACGTCTGCGCGGCCTGAATGGCGGAGCGCAAAGTAGCGGTTGTTGGCGCTGGTCCGGCTGGCTTGATCGCCGCCGAGACATTGGCGCGAGCGGGTTCGATGGTGACGGTCTTTGACCGGATGGCCAATCCGGGCCGCAAGCTCCTGCTCGCGGGGCGCGGCGGGCTCAACCTCACTCACAGCGAGCCGCTGCCGGATTTCTTGCAGCGGTACGGTCCGGCTTCGCGGCATTTGGCGGACGCCATCACGGCATTTCCGCCAAACGCGCTCACGGCCTGGTGCGAAGAGCTCGGCCAGCCCACGTTCGTCGGGACGAGCGGCCGCATATTTCCCAGGAGCCTCAAGGCGTCGCCGCTGCTTCGCGCGTGGTTGCAGAGACTCAACGGACTTGGCGTTCGGTTCGAACTTTCGCGGCAATGGACTGGCTGGAGCGAAAAAGGCCACCTCGCCTTGCGGTCGCGCGAGGGCGTTGAAAGTCTCTTCACAGCCGATGCGGCGGTTCTTGCCCTTGGCGGCGCATCATGGCCACGGCTTGGATCGGACGGAAGCTGGGTTCCGCTGCTGACCGCGCGCGGCGTGACCATCAACCCACTGACCGCCGCAAATTGCGGCGTGCAAATCGCCTGGTCGCCGGTATTCCGCGACAAACACGCTGGCGAGCCATTGAAGCGGATTGCATTGTCGGTGGGCAACCAAACTGTCCGGGGTGAGGCCATCGTGACGCAGCACGGACTCGAAGGCGGGGCCGTGTACCAGCTTGTGCCGGCCATCCGGGAACAGCTGGCAGCCCAAGGCGTCTGCACGCTGACCCTCGATCTCCGGCCAGACATGACGGAGGCGGATCTTACCAGCCGCCTCAGCACACCCATAGGCAAACAGACACTCTCCAATCACCTTCGCAAGGCGGCCGGTTTGCCGCCCGTGGCCATCTCGCTGCTGCGCGAGGCCAGTGGCAAGACCTTGCCAACCGACATGTGTGTGCTCGCCCAATTGATCAGGGCTGCGCCGCTCAACGTTGACGGCCTCGAGCCCATTGGCCGGGCGATTTCATCCGCTGGCGGCATAAGCTGGCATGAACTCGACTCCGGCTTCATGCTGAAGCGCCTGCCTGGAACCTTCGCCGCCGGCGAGATGCTCGATTGGGAAGCCCCCACCGGCGGCTTTCTGCTGCAAGCCTGCTTTGCCACGGGCGTTGCCGCGGCCAGAGGCGTGCTGTCCTATTTGGAGTGAAGCACCCGCGCCGTGCCAGCCCGCGACGGGGCCGCCTCGCAGCTGACGAGGCCGCGCTGCTTCAGCACGCCTTCCACCGTCGGCATCCGGCCACGAAAGGCGAGATAGGCCGCGTCCGGGTCCTGCCTATTGCCCGACGAATAGATGTGCAATTTCAATTTCTCCGCCATCGCCGCATCGAACACGTCGCCGGTTTCCTCGAAGGCCTGGAACGCATCGGCATCCAGCATCTCGGACCACATATAGCTATAATATCCAGCCGCATACCCCTCATTGGCGTAGATATGCTGGAAGTGCGGCGTCGCGTGCCGCATCACGATCTCGTCCGGCATCGACAGCCGCGCCAGCGTTTCGTCCTGGAGCTTCATGGCGTCCGGCGTGCCCGGATCGCCAAGCGAATGCGCATCGAGATCGACCAGCGCTGATGACAGGTATTCGAGTGTGTGAAAACCCTGGTTGAAAGCGCGGGTGGCGCGCAGCTTCTCGATCAGCGCGTCGGGCATTGGCTCACCCGTCAGGTGATGCCGGGCAAACGCCCTCAGAACGCCCTTGGTCGAAAGCCAATGCTCGAACAGCTGCGAGGGCAGCTCGACGAAATCATGCGACACCGACGTGCCCGCCAGCGACGGGAACGTTACATCCGACAACAATCCGTGCAAGCCATGACCGAACTCGTGGAACAGCGTGCGCGCATCATCGAACGAGAGCAGCGCGGGCTGCCCATCCTCGCCCTTGGCGAAGTTCATGACGTTGACGATGACCGGCCGAATGTTGCCCGCGAGCTTCTCCTGATTGCGGAACTCACTCATCCAGGCACCCGAGCGCTTGTTGGGCCTGGCGAAATAGTCGGCCAAGAACAGGCCCACATGCCGCCCGTCCGCGTCCTTCACCTCCCAGACGCGGACCTCCGGGTGATAGACGGGCACGTCCAGCTTCTCCTCGAAGGCGAGGCCGAACAGTTGTCCTGCGACGTGGAAGCTCGCCGCAATGATCTGGTCCAGCGGCAGGTACGGCTTCACATCAGCTTCATCGAGATCGTAGTCGGCCTTGCGCACCTTCTCGGCGTAGTAGCGCCAGTCCCACGGCGCGATGCTGATGTTGGCGCCCTCGCGCGCCGCCACAGCCTGGAGCTTGTCGCGCTCGCGCTTTGCCGCAGTGAGGCCCGCCGCCCAGACGTGCTCCATCATGCCGCGCACGGCCTCCGGCGTCTTGGCCATGGTGTCGGCGAGCTTGAAGTTGGCATAGCTGGCATAGCCCAGCAATCGCGCCCGCTCAGCGCGCAGCGCCAGGATTTCGTTTATCAGACCGCGATTGTCCGTAGACCCCGGCTTTTCGCCGCGCTGCTGCCAGGCTTTGAACACCTGTTCGCGCAAGTCGCGCCGCGCCGAGAATGTCAGGAACGGCTCGATCAGCGAGCGGTTGAGGGTGAGGATGTGGCTGGCCGATGCGCCAAGTTCCTTGGCCGCAGCAGCGGTTGCAGCCAACGTAAAGTCCGGCAAGCCCGCGCGGTCGCGCTCGCTGGCCAACGGCAGCACGAACGACTTTTCGTCGGCCAGAACGTTTTGGCTGAACTGGGTGGTGAGCGCGGCCAGCCGCTGCTTGATTTCGCCGATGCGCGCCTTGGCGTCGGGCGACAAGGCTGCGCCAGCGCGCACGAAGGCGAGGTGCTTGCGCTCCAGCAACCGCAGCTCCTCGGGCGGCAACTTCAAGGTGGCGCGGCGCTCATGAAGGTCTGCGATGCGGGCGAACAGCGCGGCATTCGAGGTGATGGCGTTGGAGTGCTCGGCCAGCTTGGGCGCCATGTCGCGCTCAATGGCTTGCAGGTCGTCGTTGGAGTCCGCGCCGGTGAGATTCCAGAACACGCCAGCCACACGGTCAAGTTCGCGGCCCGAGTTTTCCAGTGCGCGGATTGTATTGGCAAAGGTGGGCTTGGCCGCCGTGCCGGCGATCTTGTCGATCTCGGCCCGGTGTGTGGCCATGCCGCGCTCGAAGGCGGGGAGGAAATGCTCAGGCAGAAATTCGTTGAACGGGGGCGCCTCGAATGGCGTCTTCCAGGGCTTCAAGAGGGGATTCTGGGTGGCCGGGGCCATGACTGATACTCCGCTAATGCGACAGGAAACTCGGAGGAGCGACGGGCAGTCTACGCCAACACTGGACTTGCCGGCAGCGCCAAGGTGATTCGCGCTGTTCCTCTTATGTTTGCGGTCAGATGTGGGCGGATCGGTGGCCGTTCAAGTGCAGATGCAAGCGGCTGCCTGCTCACCGCCACCATTGCGCCGCCGCCGCTGACCGAAATTGCCATAAAGCAGCATTAGCTACTGTCCCCTGGGCTGTTTCCGCCATTCGCGGGGCTGCGGCTGGGGGCATGGTTGCATGTTGATTTTGCTTCGTTATCTGACATTCCTGGTTGAGGCGGTGCTGACG